>ENA-UPTB01001000-UPTB01001000.1-human-gut-metagenome-genome-assembly--contig:-NODE-1000-length-26902-cov-16.308369_pt1 | contig 26902 bp, 16 predicted proteins | sample MGYA00250046_ERZ773369 | MGnify/ENA primary metagenome ERZ773369 (study PRJEB29103, sample SAMN06111938) | human gut metagenome | biome: human gut; feature: ankylosing spondylitis patient; material... | reverse complement strand
CCAAGCTGATTTTTACAGATCCATACGAGTGCTTCATAGCGGCTGGAAAATTCTTTTTCGATGACTTCAAATGGAATGAACGGATATTTCCGAAGGACTTGATAGCGCGTGTGTCCGTCAACAATGTAGCCGTTCCACGTGATGATCGGATTCAGTACACGTTCTTCTTTTAGGATGTTCATTTCCAGTTGGTGGGTTTCCTCAAACGACGGAGGGTTGATTTGATTCTGGAACTCCGGATCGATTTTAAGCTGGCTCAGTTTTGTCATAGGCAAACCATCCTTTCTGAAATGAAATAGAATATCATTATTCTTACGCCGTTCTCTCTGCATGGCATTCCTGTCCCTTTCCAGCGGCGTTTTCCGGCTCTCACACTTGGGGGTCATGGCCGGGTATCCCATGCAGACGGTCATTCAGTTTTCAAGGTTCGATGAATGATCTGAAATTAGACTAACACATTCATAGAAGATTTTTTAGGAGGTCGTACCTCCGGTTTTGGGTTGTAAAAAAGCGGAAGTGATGCTTCCGGTTTTCTGCTGCAAACCATTGAAAAAATTATATCACATCGTAAATTTCATTTTTAGGAACTGGTAGTTCCGGTTTTTAAAAAATATGAAGTGAATTTCAAGGCAAAATCGGAACTATTGGTTCTGGTTTTGCGTATTAACGTGATTTCAAATTTTGGCTGCCGTTCTCTCTGCATGGATTTCCTGCCCCCTTTTGTCGGCGTTTTCCGGCTTTCCCACTTGGGGGTCATGGCCGGGTATCCCATGCAGACGGTCATTCGGTTTTCAAGGTTCAATTGGTGTCTTGCTGGTAGCTTATCACACTTTCAAAAAAATTTTTAGGACCTATTAGTTCCGCTTTTTACATTCAAAACCGGAAGTAATAGGTCCGGTTTGATGCGATATTGAATGAATCAACGCCGATTTTCCTAAAGCAAATTTTTCTCAAGAAAATTTGCTTATTCAGCGTCAGCGAGGAAGCACAGTCAGCGCAGTTCTTGTGCAGAAAAATAACCGTCCGCTTCAAGTTAAACTTGAAAACGGACGGTCTGGCTTGCAAAATAATTTTCAAAATTGGATGGCAGGTTGAGAGGCTTCATAGCGCCCGCAAGCAATGCAGACGTATATACATCTGCTTATTTTGCTCTGCAAAATACTTGTTGGGAACACCCAAACCCGTGAACTGCATCCTGTGGATGCAGGCTGTGCGATTGCATCGCTGATTCGTTCAAACTCATCGCAGCCCTATATTATCGCTCACACTCCCGATCAGGATGTCAAATGCAGAAGCGGCCATCTGCATCTACGCAAACAGCCGCTTCATGATTCATTTTGTACTGGTTACTGCAGCACCTTATTCATCAACTCCTGATAGCTGTCCACATGGTCGTATGTCACAAGTCCATCTGACAATTTTGCAAAGAGCTTCTTGGCGCAGTCGATCTTGGATTTCTCGATCGGACGCAGGTTCAGGCTCTCCATCGTACCTTTGGTTTCTGCTACAAAATAGATGTGCTTCACCTTGCCTTCATGGAACACGATTGCCCAGTCCGGGGAGTAGTGTCCAACCGGGGTCGGAATATAGAAGCCTTTCGGCAGTTTTGCATAGATAAAGACTTCCTCTGCACCGTCCAGATTTTCCGCAAACTTCCGTTCTACGCTCTTTTCCGCTGTGCCATCGGTGAAAACGTAATCCTGAATCGCCTTCTGTGCCTTGTAAGCCTTATCCATCGTCAGAGCGTGTTTCTCTGCCGTAAAGATGCTGCTGTCGTAGCTGCCCTCGATGGTATCATAGGTGATATGCTCCACGATCATGGTAGCTTTCTGCTCCTTGACCAGCCGGATCATCTTTGTGATAAATTCTTCCGGGTTGTTCTGGTACATCGCAAAGGTCGTTGGCTTGATGCCCTGCAAAATCCGTGCGACGGTGCGCCGGGTCAGCGTTGTCCCCTCTGCAATTTTACCGATCAGATCATACGTAACCTGCCCGTTATGTGCATTCCGCAACGCATCTGTTTTGTGCTTTGCGTCGTTGAAGCTGCTGCCTTCCCGCACCATATCGGCACTCAGAACATCTTTCTGACCAGCATAGGTGACGGTATATTGCAACCGGCTGACGTACAACTCACTGTCGATGTGTACGATTGCTTTCTGAATCAGTTCCTCAGAATCAAAATCCACCGTATAGGCGTATTTGTGGTTGATTGTCTGCCAGAGCTTCTGGAACTCAGCTTTTTCAAACCGGTCGTTCAGCGGATTTTCCAGCACTTTCGGCTTGTTGCCATCCTCAAACATAGACTTGAGCATACTGTCATCATAAATTGCCTGCACAAGCGTGTGCACGCCCTCTTCAATGGGCTTCAGCGTTTCCGGCACCGGTGCAAGTGTTCCGGTCTGCACATCGTCCCGGTAGTCCTGCGTGACATTATCCTGCTCATCCACATAGTTATTGCGGACAAGATACTGATAAATTGCCCGTGCCTGACGGTCATCCACCTTGACAATTTTGCCATCCAACCTGATGGTCTTGCCGGTGAAATATGCAATGTCTGCCTTGCGTGGGCGATCATACAGCACTGCTTCGGTCTGCTTTTGCAGTCCGTCTACAAATCCTGCATAGCTCTCGCTGGCAATAACGGTCAGGACGTTGATATCCTGCACCTTATCTCCCAGCACTTCCGCATCCATGCGGTTTCCGTCCTTATTCACGCACAGACGCAGACCACGGCCTACTTCCTGCCGCTTCTGCGTGGTGCTGTCGCTGTGCTTCAGGGTGCAGATTTGGAACACATTCGGGTTATCCCAGCCTTCCCGCAGGGCAGAGTGGGAGAAGATGAACCGGGTCGGCTCTTCAAAGGACAGCAGACGTTCCTTATTTTTCAGGATCAGGTCATAGGCAGAAATGTCATCCGACATATCTGAGCCACGCTTGACCGAACTGTTGACGCTGTGACCTTTCTTGTCGATGCTGAAATAGCCCTTGTGGACATCATGCACATCGGTTGAATCCAGATAGGCTGTATAAGCAGGGTCGAACAGGGTGCGATGCTCATTCAGAACCGAAAGATACTCCTGCTCAAAAATCTTGCCGTACTCGCCCAGCAGCTCGTTTCCGTCTTCATCGTACTGGCGGTATTTTGCCACTTCGTCGATGAAGAACAGCGAAAGCGTCTTGATGCCCAGTTTGAAAAGTTCCTGCTCTTTTTCAAAGTGCGAAAGGATCGTTTCATGGATCTGCACCCGGCGCATATCATTTTCGGAAACATCGCCGGTGACATCGCCTTTGCGGATGGTATCGCCGTTCGTAAAGGTCACAATGCCCGTGATCGGGTCGATTTCCGACACTACGAAGCCCTTGTACTGCTCCATTTCCCCGGATTTATAATAGAGATTATCGCCCACATCCAGCATATGGAACTCTCGCTTCGTGCCGTTCTGGTGGCTGACCTCCATCTCCACTTTTGCTCGTGGCGGATTCTTCGGGGAGATGATGATGCTTTCCAGATACAGATACTTGTCCGTACCACGAAGATTTTTGACCTCAAAGCCTTTGACTTCGATCTTTTTGACCAGCCGCTTGTTGTAAGCGTCCAGCGCATCCAAAACGTAGATCAGATTGTGCTGCTTGGCATGGGTAGCAGAGTAGTTCAGCGTGAAAAGCGGGGTGAATTTTTTCAGGGCTTTCTGGGTGGCGGAGTCCTCTTTGCCCATCTTCTGCGGCTCATCCAGAATCAGGATCGGACGGTTGGCTGCGATGACGTCAATCGGGCGGCGGGAACCGAACTCGTCCCGCTTGGTGTAGATAATACGCGCCGCAGCATCTCCCTTGCGGCCTTCCACGTTCTTGTCCTCGTTCATGGATGCCGCAAACGCCTGCGTGTTGATGATCATGACATTGATGCCGGAATTGCTGGAAAAGGAATCCAACTGATTCAGGTTGCTGCTGTTGTAGATAAAGAACCGTGCCTTTTTGCCGTAGCACTCCATAAAGTGATCGGCAGTGATCTCAAAGGACTTCTTTACGCCTTCACGGATGGCGATACTCGGCACAACAACGATAAATTTGCTCCAACCATACCGCTTGTTCAGCTCGAACATGGTCTTGATGTAAACATAGGTTTTGCCTGTGCCGGTTTCCATCTCAATATCCAGAGAACACCTGCCCAGCGGTGCCACCAACTTGTCCGACTGATGGATGTTTGCTTCTGCTTGCAACGCGCGGATGTTCTGAAGCAGCTCCTGGTCGGTCAATTGGAGTGCTTCGTTCTTAAAGCCGGAATCGTTGATTAAATCCTGCAATTCCACCTGTGTTGCATCGTCCCCGTTGGAAACAAGGCTCAGCTGCTGCGGCTGTGCGGACAGACTTCCCATATCCCGCAGGTACGACACGCCTGCATTGTAGGGCTGACCCTGAAAGACCCGTGCCACCGCATCCACAGCATCCGTCTGATACAGCTGAATCTTAAAACTAAACTTCATCTTTGTGGTTTACCTCCTGCTCCAGCATCAGGAACCGGTCAAAGTCACTTTCATACAGGCGATCCTGAATGACACGATACTTTTCGTATTCGGTTTCCGCATGGAGTTTTGCCTGCTCTGCGCTGATTTTACCGGGGCCTGTCAGCAGTTCATTGCCGTTGAACTCCAGAAAACCGTCCAGCCGCTTTGCCCAGTCCTCCATGCTCATGGGGATCTTGCGCTCGGCCTGCAACTCGGCATAATCCAGATAGAGCGACACGATGCGTTCCAGATAATTCATTTCCTCTTTGCTCAGGTAGTTCTTGGCCACCGTCACATCTGCTTTCAGGATTTTCCCATCCGGCGCATTTTCCCATGTGGTAAGCCCCATGTGCTCCTTGTTGGCATCGGCACGCTCCACGATCAGTTCTGCCGCCGTGTGGCGATGCACAGCATAGTGCATCTTATTCTGAACCGTCTGGAAGAACCGCCGGGTCGTTTTTGCATCCTTGTCATAATCAAACGCTGTTGCGTACAGATCCGTTACTTTCTGATAGAACTTGCGCTCCGACAGACGAATTTCCCGAATCTGCTGCAGCTGCCGCTCGAAGTATTCATCCGTGAACATGTGACCCTTTTTCAGGCGTTCCACATCCATCGTCCAGCCCTGAATGGTGTGGTCCTTGACGATCTGACCCGCCCACTTGCGGAACTGCACCGCTCGCTGGTTGTTCACCTTGAAGCCGACTGCAATAATCATTTGCAGATTATAGTGATCCTGTTTGCGGTTAATCTGACGGTTGCCCTCCGTTTGAACTGTCAAGTATTTCTTGACAGTTGCCTCCGGCGTAAGTTCCCCATCCGAATAAATGCGTTTGATGTGCTGGGAAATTGTCTGCTTTGACACATCATATAATGCCGCCATCATCTTCTGCGTCAGCCAGATATTCTCATCCTCATAGCGCATTTCATAGCTGGTATCACTGTCTCCGGTAGAAGCCACGAAGGTCAAATATTCTGCCGCAGAGCTGTGAATTGCCTGTTCTTTATTCTTTTTTTCGGGCATTGTAGTCTGCCTTTCTTATCGTATTTTGATGCTCGACTGTTTAACGATATCCGGAGACATATTTTTAGATTTCAAGAGTTCCTGAAGTCCAATCTTGGTAAGTTCAGATGTAACAAACGGGCTGATCGTAATTTCTTCTATAACATCCGCAACGGGGAATTTTTTCAGTTCAAGCTGTGGGCGAATTGTATTTCCGACCAGCGTAAACTCTTTGGTCGCCTTTTCGCCCAAGTACTGATCTTCAAATGGAATGCCAAAGCGATATTCATGTTCAAAAGAAAAGTCTGGAGACTTAATTCTCAAGCAATATTGCAAGACGTCATCATAAATCATCTGTTCATTATGAAGCATGAAGCACCAACCAAAGTTTTATAACAGTATCCATATCTTGTCCGGCATTATAGCTGACAGGACCCTTTATTAAATTTGTAAAACCGTTTTTCAAATTATCATCACGGAGTGAATAGAGAAACTCATTCAATTTTTGACTATCAAATTTTATAGAGCAACCATCTTTGGCATACATCCGCCACATGGCAAGATCATCGTAGTTTTGTGACAGGGAAAGAATATAGTAATTCAGGTCGCACATATTCCATTGCAGATACGGCAGATCTTCACCAATCCCTTTGAGCCGTTCAACTTTTCCTTGCTCAATGTTTTCGATTGCAGTCAAAAGCTTTTGCACAAACTCATTTTCAGCCATGGGTTGAAGGAGTGCTTTCAACCAGTGTGTCGCATAAGAAAGCTCCTGCGCATCATTCAAAAATCGATAGTCTGTCAAACGAATTGTTTCATTCTGCAAAATAGCGAAAAGTGACGCCAGTGATGTATAGTGATAAAGGTCAATGTCCTCGTATTGAATTTTTGCTGTCATCTCACAACACCTTCCTTACCGTTTCCGGGCTATACGTTTCAAAAATCTGGTCAAAGTTTGTTGCAACGCTGTCGTTTGCCATGGAGCTGTCACGGAAAACAGCATAGTACGGCTTCATCTGAGCAATGGCCTTGACAGTCTCCTCCGTCACATCATGGTCAAAGCACGCCAACAGGAAGCCGTCTGCCACGTTGAACACCTTTTTGTCCGCAATCTCTTTCACCTCAATGGGGCTGGACAGCAGCACACCCAGATCCAGCATCACCTGGAACAGCAAATCTTCCGGTGTGCGGTCAGGTTTTACGTTATCCACCAGCGAGAACAGATTCTGCTGGCTGACTTCTTCCGGCGTATAGTACACAGGCTTCATGTTGCTATCGTCCAGACGCAGGCAGCGGAAGCCAATATCCAGATCAGCCGGAGCCGTCAAGCCAGCATCCTCTTTGATTTTCCGGCCAGCACGACGGATACGCTCTTTGCCGATTTCGCAAAGCGTTGCATATTGCGGCGAGTTGCTCTTTTCCGGTAGCTGAACAAGAATATACTTTCGATTTCCACCATCTTCCGTATTCTTTTTCATGACTGCGTGTGCTGTTGTTGCTGATCCGGAAAAGAAATCCAAAACGTAGGAATCACTCTCTGTTGCAATTGTTAAAATACGCTCTAAAAGTCTTGTTGGCTTTGGAGTGTCAAAAGGCGCCGTTCCATCAAACAGTGCCTTTACTTCTTTTTTTGCTTCATCGGTGTGCCCAACTTCAATATGGGGCCAAAGATTGGTCACAACACGCCCGTCCGTATCTTTAAGGTACGTTTTTCTCGCAATTCCACCTTGTCCTCCTTTTGTGAAAAAGAATCTTGGCCATTTCCCTCGTGCTTGAATATATTCCGCATTTTTCCTTGCAACGTCTAGCGGAGTATCTAGCACAATTGCTAAAACGCCTTCTCTCACTTCATCTGACTGGATTCCACAAACACTCGCTCTTTCTTGTGCATCATCAATATCTTTTAGCACATACTTTCCCCATCCTTGCATAATTTCCAACATATCACTTTGTCGGAGCGGCCAACATGCACCTTTATATGGATAAATCATATTTCCATTAAAAGGATTCTGAATTGCATATACCATTCCCTGATGCGTAACGGCGTTTGGCGCAAATGCATCGCTTGTTCTCCATGGGCTAACATCATTGTCTGGATTCTTATACTTTGAATCCATTTTCTCCGTTCTTGGGAGCTTATGGGGATTCCAATTTGGCGATTTACTATAAACAAGCAAATGTTCTTTTTCATCACTAATTCCTTGGGAATCGTTCCGGGGCGAATATGTTCTTTGCCAAGCTATATCTGCCACAAAAGCTGATTCTCCAAAAACTTCTTCGCAAAGTTTCGTTAGATTTGCTGCTTCATGATCGTCAATACTAATAAATATTGCTCCGTCATCTGTCAGCAAATTCTTTGCTATTTTCAGACGGGGATAAATCATATTGAGCCAATCCGTATGAAAGCGACCATTGCTCTCCGTATTTGTCACCATGCGATTGCCGCTTTCATCGTAATCGCCGGACTTCACTCTCCACTCACCACACTCCACACTGAAATCGTCATTGTAAACAAAGTCATTGCCCGTATTGTACGGCGGATCAATGTAGATCATCTTGACCTTACCCAGATAGGTTTCCTGCAAGAGCTTCAGCACTTCCAGATTGTCGCCCTCAATATAAAGGTTCTCACTGTCAAAACCGCCGGATGTGCCATCTTTGCCAACGCTATCCGCCACAACGGGACGCAGGGTTGCCGTGATGGGCGCATTTGCCGCCAGCATCGCCTTTTTCTTGTCCGGCCATGTAAATTGGTAGCGCTCTTCCCGGCCCTCCACGATGGAGTCGGAAAGCTCCTGCCGCAGAACGTCAAAATCAATGGCGTGTTCTACCTTGCCGTTGCGTTTCACCTCGGTAATTGCATTGGGGAACAGCTTGCCGATCAGCTCAATGTTGCGCTGTACACCGTCAAGGCTGTGCATTTTTAGAGTTTCCATCAGATAACCTCTCGTTTTTATAAATAGAATTTAACGTTTTCATGTTCATATAGTGGCAAATCTGTCTCCTCAAATTCCAGTCCTTTACAGATACCACGATAAAGAAGGCAACAAATCGAATCGTAGTATAGTTTTCGCTTCTGTACAAACATTCCTATCGACATGCTTCCAGTTGCCGACATAAGTCCCTCTGGGATATCCCCATTTGGGAAATCCAACGAAAGAGACGGTTCCATCTGTATACTGAATTTTTTTGCCTGATAGCATTGAGACTCTATCCCTAAATATTTTGAATTATCGAGGCTGTCACAAATCAGCTTATAAACATATCTATTTTGAAGAAGATATTTATTTGTGTCAAAGATATTATGATACGTTTCTTCGTACAAATCAGGCAACTTAGAAAACAGTTTTCCGCATATATCATTGCATCTGGAAATATAATCAGGTTTATTGAGTTGAACCAAATCGTACCAATGATATCTCCAAACAGGAGCAATCTCTTGCACCTTCCGTTTTTCAAGTTCAAGAATTGCCAAAAGCCACCGTACACTTTCATCTGTCAAAAGCTCAAGCATACTTCCTCGAAAACGGTTTTCATCATCCCTTCCAGAAGCACAATATTTTTTGAAATCTTCCGGACATGAACGTGCGCACTCAAAGATATCGTAGAAATTTTTTCTTCCATGAGAGAGGATTTCATTTGTCCGTTTTACATATGCAATTTCCTTATCTGAAGATGCATATCCTGAGAGGACAAAGCACATGTAATTATGCAATAAAACGAATCTACGGCAAATATTCGATGGCAAGTATATATTCGATTTTGATTTTTCAAAGAAACAGTTGCTTTTTTCAATAAAGTCCTCCACCTGTTCTAACAGCACAAGTGTCGGTAAGCAGTCGTTCTGTATTCCGATTCTAAAATAGTTTTGAATAATTTCATGCAGTGTGTTTTTACTATATTTCTTCAAATCGGTTTCAGATATAAAAGAAAAATGTGTAAACATATTTTCTTTTATATTCCAGTCATATTCGTGCACTCCTGTGTCAAGATTTCCACGCATTTGAGGATACAACGCAACACACCCAGCAACTTGAATCGTTCTATCATTAACCTGAATATCACGGTTCGAGCTATACTTAATGCCAATCCTCCACAAATCCGGAAAAACACGTTCCTTTATCTTCTTCAAATCACCATTCAAGTGCTGGTTAAGGTAATCCACAGCATCTTGAAGTTCCGAAATCTGCTGAGATGTTTTATATACAAAAAGTCGATTGCGTTCTTGAGCGATATGCCTCATTTCTAAAATGAAAGAGTTGATATCAGATATAGATTCGGTCTCCGAAAAATGATATTTAACCGTCTTCTTCCCTTCAAAATTCAACTGCATCAGCATCTTATCCGAAAGATATATCCAAAAGACTTTTTTCGTTGAAAGATCTATTACAAAGTAAATTGCCGGACATTCCGTCACCTTGTCTTTAACATACTGCAAGAAATTTGTTTTGAGTGAATAATCATATTTCCCAATATTTTTTCCTTTTGTGTTGCGTACCAATTTGTCAACCTTTTTTATTTGGACGATAAATTGTTTGACAGGTTCACATTCATTGTTTACAAGCTCAAACGTTCCATCATAATTAGGTGTTCGATCATTTTCGCCGAAAAAAGTTTTAATTTCACGCGTTGATTCCAAAAGACCTTTTAGAATTGTGATAGATTCAGACTCGTCAAAAGCCGATTTACTATGCTTTGAAATCATAGAATTAGACATGTTTCAGCCTTTCTTTTAACATTTTAGCTTTTTGAACCATCTCAAATTTTTTCCTTGGTTGCTTTTCCTTACGGATTTTGGCTTCCAGTGCCGCAATCTGCTTTTCCAGCTGCTCTCGTTGCTTCTGCTGCTCCACACTGTCTTTCAGGGACGCACTTTCTCCTGTGCCAAGCGCATCACCTGCAATCTGACGGACAAAGTTCTCGTATACGGCATCCAGCGTAAGCCCTTCCAGATGCACCGGCAGGTCGTCTTCGTCCATCCAGTCCGTAGAATAATAGCGGTCTACCCTAAAGGCCGTCTTGCCCGCCGCAGCCTCCTTGTAGCCGATGACAGCACGATACTTGCCCTCGTATTCCAGCAAAAAGAGGATGTGATACGGAATTTCCCGGTCGATCTGGCGCAGCACACTCTCGTCCAGCTCCGGGGCAGACAGCCGCACCTCGAACACCTCGATCTCCATCACCTGCCCGCCAGCAGCCAGATTCAGGGTGGTGGTCGCAATCTTATTGCGCCAGTAGATAGTCCTGATCTGCTCGACAAAGGCCTTCTTCATAGCCGGAGTGACAGCGATGTTCTCATAGAACTTCTGCTTCGGGATGCGTTTATTAAACTCGGTAGATTTTGGAAAATTCAGCAAACTATTTTCCTCCATGACCTAAAGTTAAATCTTTCCGTATTCTTCTCTCCGTTGATACATTTCCTGCAATTCTTTCAACGAGTGATCCTCAAATAACAGTGCATTACGTTCTTTTTCTAGTGCAGTTATGTATATATAAAATTCTTTATTTAACGCTTCTTCGATTTGCAACTGCTTATTCGTCAATCGTTTAATTTCACCATTTTCATCATTTTTCAGATGACTTTCTTCTTGCTCTATCGTAAATGAAAGTATCAATCCAATTGCCGACGTACTAAGTTTCCCAGCATATTCCACCAAACTATCTACCTGTGTATTTTTACGTTTATCCATAAACAGCTGTTGTATCAATATTTGATACGATATTCTAATTTGACTGGCTCTTCGCGTTGAAGAACTTAGATTATCTGCTTTATTTTTTGAGGCGTCCCTGTATTCTGCAACTATATTGCTACATGAACATACCTCAAAAAATTCTTGAAACAATTTTCTTAAAAGATTTATCCGTTCGTTCTCATGTTCAATTAACTGCGATATGATTTGTAATTCATTTGTGCGATTGCTTATTTTTTCCAACCGCTCTTGCGATTTATCGTTTTCCTCCTTAAATCTTTGATTTTGCCATAGCGCAAGCAGTCCAAGAATAATTGTAGATGCATACGTCAAAATGTCTCCTGCGCTCCATTTTGCTCGAAAGAACTCTACTGTGGGTTCAATACTAAACAACCAATGTATGACAAATGCAAATACTATACTTCCTATCGCCCAAATCACAATCCATCCATATTTTCCATTTCGATTTTTCATAGTTATCCCTATTTCACAATAAGAAAGCAAATCAACTCAAAATCATCCAGCCCAGACACCTGACTAAGCAATGCTGTTGTTCCACCGCGCTTAAAAAGACTGTCGATATCGCTTTCTTCTTTAACATCAATGATTGAATCAATGGCTTCACTCAGCAATTCGGACATTTCTGCCATGTCCTTTCCATCGTCTGTTTCCCGATTGAAGCGTTCGTATACCTCTTTGATCGGCTCAGTCTTTCCACGGCACAGCAGCCGGATATCGTCCAACATCTTTTTGGGGTTCAGGTAGTCGCAGATGATCTGCCCATCCATGCCGATGTAAACCATGTAGAACGGATGGATGCAGTTCCGATTGTCCACATTGACGCTGTTATTGATGTTTTTCAGCACGAAGATCACGCCCTCCGGCAGTTCATCCGTAGCTGGAACCACCGCATGAAGTCCACGGGGCTTCTTGTCCAGATCACCGTTGTGTTTGATGTAATCCAGCAGGTCGAGCCGAAACTCGTTCAGTCCCAGATCCATGATGGAGATGCCGTCCGACATATCCTCGATGTCAACGACCTCTTCCTGCAAGCGTTTCAACTGTGCCTTGCGGTATTCCAAATCGCCCTTTTCTTCGGGGTTGATAAGGTCATCATCTCCGGTAGAGGTCATAACTGTGATTTTCATGCGGGTCTCCACACGGGATTTCAGGTTGATGTAATCGTCCAGCGTCAGATCAGGCCAGAAATTCACAAGCTGGATGTACTGGTTTCTGCTGCCGATACGGTCGATTCGTCCAAAACGCTGGATAATGCGTACCGGGTTCCAGTGAATGTCATAGTTGATCAGATAATCGCAGTCCTGCAAGTTCTGGCCTTCGGAAATGCAGTCTGTCGCAATCAGTACATCAATCTCCGTGGTACTACCGGGCATCAGAACATCCCGGTCTTTGGAGAGCGGAGAAAAACAGGTCAGTACATTGTTGAGTGTTGCCTTGAAGCCCTTGATCGTGGTTCGCCCATCAATCGATCCGGTAATGACAGCGGTATCTAGCCCATACTTCTGCTTTACGAATGTACTCACATTGTCAAAGAGGTACTCTGCAGTATCCGAAAATGCAGAAAAAATCAGCACTTTCTTGTTGCCGGCATTGATCGGATGCTCAATTTTTTCGGACAGCAGCTGGAACAGTTCTTGTAGCTTGGTGTCGTGCTGCGGTGTGATATCTGCCACCATAAAGGTCAACAGCTCCAGAATTTCTGCATCTTTTCGAAGTTCATCACGCCAACTCTTCCAATCCATATCCGCAAGATCGATTTTGACTTTTTTGCCGACGGTGAAAAAGTCAGTGTTCTCATCGTCCATGTCAAAATCGTCTCCGGCCATATCGTATATATCCAGATCAGCGTGGCCGGAGCGTTCAAACTGGTCAATGGACTGAATCGTACCATCAATCAGTTTCTTGATGCGCATCAGGGTCAGCTGGAACGAATGTACAGAGCTTTCCAGCCGTTTCAGCAGGTTGATACTCATCAACCGACAAATACCCTGCTCACGGCCTCTCTGGGTCAGATTTTCTCCCTTATTGTGCGTCAGCTCCTGATATTTCTGGATCTTACTTGCGAAGATGTAGTTGGAGGGCATATAGACGCACAGGCTCAACTGTATCAGCTGCTCGTAAATCTCGTTGTAGTTGATGGCATTATTCAGGTCTGTCAGGCATGGACGAACAGAGATCGGCTTCAACCGCTCCGGGAATTTTCCGATAGCGTTGGTGTTGTAGTACTTCTCAATATGCTTCCGAGAACGTGCGATGGTAACACTGTCCAGCAGCTCAAAGAAGTCAAAATCCAACGTCCGCAGCAGCGCATCCGTGGTTCTCTCTTCTGGTTTCAGCTTGCTCCATGCGTTAAAGGCTTTCTGCGCCTGCTTGAAGATGTCCTCAATGCTCTTTGAGGTGTTCAGCCTTTCATCCAGATACTCGGAGCTTCCCTCATAGGCAAGGGCCAGCTGATTTTTCAAATCCACAAAGCGGTTGTTGACCGGCGTTGCCGAAAGCATCAGCACCTTGGTCTTAACTCCGGCACGGATCACCTTATCCATCAGTCGCTGGTAACGGTTGTCCTGCGTCTTGCTGTGCGTACCGATGCCGTTGCGGAAGTTGTGGGATTCATCAATGACGACCAGATCGTAGTTGCCCCAGTTCAGGCGATCCAGATCGAGGCCATTCGATTTTCCGCCACTTCTGGACAGGTCTGTGTGGAACAGGACGTCATAGTTCAGCCGATCCGATGCAATCGGGTTGTTCACATAGTTGTCCTTGTAGGTATTCCAGTTTTCCGCCAGCTTTTTGGGGCACAGCACAAGAACCGACTTGTTTCGGTTCTCATAATACTTTACGACAGCCAGTGCGGTAAAGGTCTTACCAAGGCCAACACTGTCCGCAAGGATACAGCCGTTGTACTTTTCCAGTTTATTGATGATGGCAAGCACCGCATCCTTCTGGAAGTCGTACAGCAGGCTCCAGATCTTGCTCTGCTTGAAGCCGGTTGCCTCATTCGGCAATTCGTCTTCTGAGATGTCGTCCAAAAACTCGCTGAACACATGATACAGCGTCATAAAGTAGATGAACTCCGGGGAATTTTCTGCATAAGCCGTGCTGATATTTTCCAGAACCACATCGGTGACATCCTGCATTTTGTCCCGGTCGTTCCAAAGAGAATCGAACAGCTTCATGTACTGCTGTGCGAACGGTGCCTCCATGCAGTTGACCATGTTGTAGCTGTTATTTCCACGCTCACAGCCAATATCGACTGTCGTAAAGCCGCCAATCGGCATATAAGCGGTCTGTGCTGCACCGGAATCCACCGTCATGAAGCCAGCCATATTTTCGCCGGTGGTGTTCGATTTGAACGTTGCCTTTTTCCTGATCCAGTCTGCGCATTCCTTTGCGATGGCTCTCTGGGTCATCTCATTGCGCAGTTTGATTTCAAACTCTGTACCGTAAAGGCTTGTTTCACGGGAAATGCGGGGAATATAGAACTCCCGCTTCTGCTTTTCAGCCTTTTCTTTCACAAAAGTGGGCGATGTAAAGATAAATTCAAACTCATCTATGGTTTCCAGCTGCTTCTTCAGCTCTTTATAGGCATACATCGAAAAGCAGGCTGCCGCAATAGACACCCTGCTGCCTTTTTTGATTTCCACCCGCAGATCATCTCGAACGGTATTGGTGATGTTATCCAGAATTTTCATATCATCCACCGGTTTTATGCTTATCCGTATTCTTTTATAGTCTTGACTATGAAGGCGCTCTTACAAAAATCTATTTCTATTATACCACCCACTTTTTCCCCTGTAAACGAAAAAGCTGACGGTGTGTAGTGTGCAGCATCCATCAGCTTTTCGTGATACAAAAATCGGCACCTGCTTTTATGGCAGATGCCGATTCTGTTACCTTATAGTGCGCTTGATTTTTTGGCGTAAGTGGCGTAAGTTTGGCGTAAATCCGTTTTCGCACGCTCCAAAAATCAAGTGTTCATGCGGTTTTCAGGCAGTTATTAGTACATGCCGCCCATACCGCCCATGTCACCGCCTGCAGCAGCGGGTGCAGCAGGGGGTTCCGGCAGATCAGCGACCAGGCTTTCGGTGGTCAGCACCATCTCAGCGACGGAGGCTGCGTTCTCCAGAGCGGAACGGGTGACCTTGGTGGGGTCAACGATGCCAGCAGCGATCATATCGTCCACAAAGACCTCGTTCTGAGCATCAAAGCCGTAGTTGGGCTTGTTGGCAGAGATGATCTTGTCGATGATGACACTGCCTTCCAGACCGGCATTCTTAGCGATCTGGCGCAGAGGAGCTTCCAGAGCCTTCAGAACGATCTTGGCACCGGTGCGCTCGTCGCCTTCCAGCGTGTCGCACAGCTCACGCACAGCGGGGATCGCATTGATAGGAGCAGTGCCGCCGCCAGCAACAACACCTTCCTGAACAGCAGCCTTGGTTGCGTTCAGAGCATCCTCGATGCGCAGCTTCTTGTCCTTCATCTCAACTTCGGTAGCAGCGCCGACCTTGATGACGGCCACGCCGCCAGCCAGCTTTGCCAGACGCTCCTGCAGCTTTTCACGGTCGAAATCGCTGGTAGCGGCCTCGATCTGGCTGCGGATCTGAGCGATGCGGGCTGCGATGGCATCCTTATCGCCTGCACCGCCAACGATGGTGGTGTTCTCCTTGGAGACCTTCACCTGACGGGCATGGCCCAGCATCTGGACGGTAGCATCCTTCAGCTCATAGCCCAGATCGGAGGAGATCACGGTGCCGCCGGTCAGGGTTGCGATATCCTGCAGCATTTCCTTGCGGCGGTCGCCAAAGCCGGGAGCCTTGACAGCGCAGACGTTCAAGGTGCCGCGCAGGCGGTTGACGATCAGAGTGGACAGAGCCTCGCCCTCAATGTCCTCAGCCACGATCAGCAGTTTCAGACCATTCTGCATCACCTGCTCCAGCAGAGGGACCAGATCCTGAATCACGCTGATCTTCTTATCGGTGATCAGGATAGCGGCGTTGTCCAGATCAGCCACCATCTTGTCGGTATCGGTGACCATATACGGGGTGAGGTAGCCGCGGTCGAACTGCATGCCTTCCACGATCTCGTTGTAGGTCTCAGCGGTGGTCTTGTTCTCCTCAATGGTGATAACACCATCGGAGGTGACCTTCTCCATAGCCTCGGCGATCAGACGGCCGATCTCGGGGTCGCCTGCAGAAATGGTGCCGACGCGGGCGATATCGTTGCTGTCCTTCACCTTCTGGCTGTGAGCCTTGATGGTCTCAACAGCCTTGGCAACAGCCTTGCTCATGCCGCGGCGGATATCCATGGGGTTTGCACCGGCGGTGACATTCTTCATGCCCTCGGTGACCATGGCCTGTGCCAGAACGGTTGCGGTGGTGGTGCCGTCGCCTGCTGCGTCGTTGGTCTTGGTAGCGACTTCACGCACCAGCTGTGCGCCCATGTTCTCGAACTCGTCCTTCAGCTCGATCTCCTTGGCAATGGTCACGCCATCGTTGGTGATGACCGGTGCACCGAACTTTTTGCTCAGCACCACATTGCGGCCCTTGGGGCCCAGGGTGATCTTAACGGTGTTTGCCAGGGTATCGATACCGGCACACAGTGCCTTGCGGGCATCCTCGCCCTGCTTGATCTGCTTAGCCATAATCAAATCGCTCCTTTAAAGCTCAATTTTCAAATATCAGAGGGGAAACTGCTCAGTCCTCAACGACTGCCAGGATATCGCCCTGACGGACGATGGTGCACTCTTCGCCGTCCACCTTGACCTCGGTACCGGAGTACTTGCTGGTGAGGACCTTGTCGCCGACCTTCACAGTCATCTTAACTTCCTTGCCGTCCACAACGCCGCCGGGGCCGACAGCGATGACCTCAGCCACCTGGGGCTTTTCCTTAGCACTGCCGGTCAGGATCAGACCGCCCTTGGTGGTCTCCTCAACCTCAACAGCCTTAATGACAACACGGTCTGCAAGAGGAATGATCTTCATAGTTCTTGCCCTCCTATAGTAAAAATATAATTTAAAACTTTGCTGTGTCCAAAGGGCCTCATGTCGGCTCTTTGGCTCTTTAGCACTCCATTTCTCTGAGTGCTAAGTGTATTGTACTCATCTTGACCCGAAAAATCAAGACCTTTTTTGCTTCTTTTTGTTAAGAATTTATGACAGATGAAAAAATCAGCCGTACAGCGAAAAAGAGACAGCTTTCTTCTTGGACAAAAAAGCTGTCTCTTCTTCTGGTTTTTCATGTTCGGTCTGCACTCTGTGCCGTCCTCTGCGCTGCAAAGCGCTCAAAAGCAGGCTTTGGCAGAAGGATGCGCCCTGCCAGCGGCTGTACCTGTACAGTGATCTGCTCCTTGGGTGCGCATTCACCGTCTGCCGTGGCAACGATCGGCCCGCGGCCATCCGCAGCGCGCAGGCTCACCTGCTTTGCGCGGCGGTAAATGAAATACGGCTCTGCAGCCCTGACGAGCTGACCGTTCTGGAAGTGCTTGCCGCTCTTGTACATTCCCAGCAGCTTTGCAATGGTCACGCGGCTCACCTTGCGGATGATATATACATCCAGCCAGCCGTCGTCGGGCTGTGCTTCCGGCGCTGCACAGAAACCGCCGCCATAGGTGCGGCCATTGCAGATGGCACACATCAGGCAGTCCACATCCAGCGTTTCACCATCGATGGTGTACTCCACCCTGCGGCCGATGTGTCCGCACAGCTGTTCCACAATGGAAAGCACATAGGCCATCTCGCCGCCGCACAGCGGGATGCGCCGGAACTTCGGGATGCCGTAGGCAACCTGTGCATCCAGACCGGCAGCGCAGATGGTGGCCGAAAGGCCAAGGCTGGTCTGCATCAGATCGATGCTCACCGGCCCACCGGCCAGCTGGGCATCCAGATCCAGAAACTCTTCCTTTGTACCAAAGGTGCGCAGAAAATCGTTGCCGCTGCCAAAGGGCAGACAGCCCACGGCTGCATTTGCATAGCCATAGATCCCGGTGAGCGCTTCGTTGAAGGTGCCGTCGCCGCCGGCAGTGAAGACCCGCAGTTCTTCCCCGCTCTGCCGGGCCTGCTGCGCAGCGGCATTGGCCAGCTCCCGGGCATGACCGGCGTGATTTGTGATCTGAATGGTATATTCTTCCGGCGCAAGCCCTGCACGCGCGGCGGCAGCTTTGATCTGCTGCGGCAGCGTACGGGTGCAATCGGCCTTACCGGCAGTTGGGTTCAAAAGAAACAATGTGCGCATGGACTTCCTCCTGCAATTCTGTTGCTTCTATGATAACAGAAAACCAAAAGGATGCAAGAGCCAATCTCACAATGTCCCTGCCCCGTACGCACAAAAAAGGAGCGGATGTCTCCGCTCCCTTCGGGGGGATGTTTACTGTTTGGGGAATGCCTTATTCCATGTCTGGATGACCTTGAATTTCGGGGTCCATCTGTCGGGATCGAAATCCGCATCCAAATAGCCCTGCTCCACGCACCACTGTGCAGCTTTGGCTGTTTCGGGGTCCGTCATATTGGCAAAGGCAGAAGCATTTTCCGGTTCCGGAAAGCCCGCCGTCTGCCAGACCAGTTTTGCCAGCTGGGCCTGATTTTTGGGGATCGCCGCGCCCTCGGGCAGAAGATCCTGCAGCATCAGTTCCGTGATGATGGTGTAGCCGCCAAAGACAGCAGCACCTGCAACAGCTGCTGCCACAAGAGCCCCTGCGGCATCGGAGCTGTCACCGCCCGCACTGGAATCATCCGGGATGGGGTCCGAGATGTCCGGGATGATGGTCAGGCTCTCGTTCAGGCTTACGGCGGCATTTTCATAAGCAGGCGCTTCTTCCAGTTCTTCGCCGTCCAGCACCACAGTGTAGCCCGCGCCTTCGGCCTGCTTATAGGTCAGTTTTAGTTCCAGAGGAGAGTTCCCGGTTTTATTTTCCAGCCTCAGCGTACCGGCGCAATCCACATTCAGATCTGTTCTCCTCTCCTGGGAATCAATATCGACGCTTACATTGTTTGCACCGGAAATATGGACGGAATTTCCCAGTTCACCTTTGACCTCGATGTTCGGATTTTCGTTGCCTTTGAAATCCACCGGAATCTCAAGATCGCCCTTAAGATCGACCGTGTATGTCTTGCTTGCAGAGTCATAGGAAACGGTCATGTTTGACATGCCAGCCGGATTCTGCGGAGTATTATCCGGGGTAAGCAAACCGCTACCGGTGTAATATTCCCAGAACACCGTCGGTTCGCTGCCGGTGTAAAGTTCCCAATTTGCCGTCACTTCCACCGCATGGTCTGGCATGGTAAAGAAAAAGGCCGTATCTGTCGGGTCATCGGTAGTTTCTACGTCAGCCGGGAAAAACCAGCGGTTGAATTTCAGGCCCTTTTCTGGCCGGGAGCTTTTCACCCATACAGTTTCACCTTTGTAAAAGGTCGTGTTATTCTCAGAGTTATCGAGTTCTCCTCCATGCACTGTTACCGGGTAGGCAGGTGCTTTCCGGACGCTGATATAAGCTTCCGAAGGATACCAACTGCACGATACGTAAGGATGGATACGGCTTTTAAACTGTTCCGTTTCTCTGTTGCTGCCGACATAAATCGCCTTTTCGCCACTACTAGAAGAAACGCAGACCGATATCCAATCACCGATCGCCTTGCCACCCTCACCCGTTGCGATCAGGGTCAGATCACCGCTGATATCGTCAATATCTGCTTGATCTGCCACCATGGTTTCACCGGTTATGGTCACGTTGTGTGCACCGGCCACGGTCAGTATTCCGCCGACAGCTGCACCGCTTGCTGTTTCCATCACTACATCAACATCGCCCGCAGCGGTGGGGACATTGATCGTCAGATTGCCGACAACTGCCTGCAGGATCGTCAGGGTGCTGACATCCGTGCCGCCTGTAAACCGAATCGGGATATTATCGACCACGGTACTGTTGACAAGCACACTCTGGCCGTTGACGATGATACCGGTATCTCGCCCTTCATCTTTCTCGCTCAAAGCGGCAGTACCGTTCGTCAAACTTACCATATCTGCCACAGCGGCATTGCCCGTTCCGTCCGGGGCCGCAGCCAATGTTGGCAGTGTCACCGACAGTATCATGGCCGAGGCCACAGCCGCCGCCGAAGCGCGCTGGATAAGCTTGTGCAATTTCATACAGTTTTCTCCTTTTTGTTTCGTTTTATTTACGGGGGGGGGGTATGCTTTGAGGGAAGCATACCATATTTTTGCAAAAAGTAGAACAAAACCTGCGTGAATCGCGCCAAAAGCTGCGTGAATCGCTTCCGCCCGCCCCCTGCAGACAAAAAAATACCGCCCCGGGTCTTGTAACTCAGGGCGGTCCTTTTGAGCTTCAGATGCTTTACAGTGTTGCGGTTTCGTCCTCCCGCAGGACGATAGCACCATCCGCCGAGCAGTCCGCTGTCCAGTGCTGGCCCACGCAGGCCGTGCCGGATGCGATCTGATCCGCAAGTGCCTGCTCCACTGCCCTGTCCACTGCGCGGCGCAGTTCTCTGGCCCCGTAGGCAGAGCGGGCCTTTGCTGCCAGCGCCTGCCCTACCCGCGGTGTGTGATGCAGCTGGTAGCCGCTGCGGGCGGCACGCTGCTCCAGCTGGCACAGCATTTTTTCGGCAATGGCGCACAGGCTGTCGTCGGCCAGCGGACGGAATACGATCATCTCGTCCAGACGGCCTGCCAGCTCTGGCCGGAACCACTTTTTTGCCTCCTCAATGGCCTGCGCAGACTGCTTTTCAAACACAGCTTCGCTGCCCGCTGCAAAGCCCAGCGGCGTGCTCTGACCCGCCAAAAAACGTGCGCCGAGGTTTGAGGTGAGCAGTACGATGGTGTTGCGGAAATCCGCCTTGCGGCCCATGGCATCGGTCAGCTGGCCATCTTCCAGTATCTGCAAAAGGATGTTCTGAATATCCGGGTGTGCCTTTTCGATCTCGTCAAACAGCACCACACTGTAAGGGCGGCGGCGCACTGCTTCGGTCAGCTGTCCGCCCTCGTCATGGCCCAGATAGCCCGGCGGCGCACCCAGCAGCCGGGCAGCGGTGTGCTGCTCCTGATACTCCGACATATCAAATTTGAGCAGGGCTTTTTCGCTGCCGAACCAGCTGACCGCCAGCGCCCGGGCAAGAGCCGTTTTGCCCACTCCCGTGGGGCCAAGAAACAGCATGGCACCCATGGGCCGGCCCGGCTCGCCAAGACCGGTGCGGCTGCGCCGGATGGCACCTGCCACCGCAGCCACAGCCCGGCTCTGGCCCACGATCTCGGCGTTGAGACGTTCTTCCAGCTTGTCCAGCCGTTCCCGCTCCTGCTCCCCTACCCGCTCCACCGGCACACCGCTGGCCTGCGCCACCACATGGGCGATATCGTCCGGCATCAGCGTGGGCTTTGACTGCTTTGCCTGCTCGGCCCGGATGCGTGCCGCCGCACAGGCTTCGTCCACAAGGTCGATGGCCTTATCCGGCAGAAAGCGCCCCGGCAGATACCGCACCGAAAGCTCCACCGCAGCCTGCAGCGCTTCCGGCGGAAGGCAGACATTGTGGTAGCACTCATAGCGCGGCGCAAGCCCGTTGAGGATATCCAGCGCCTGCGCAGGCGTAGGCTCCTCTACCTGCACCTTGCCGAAACGGCGTTCCAGTGCGGCATCCTTCTGGATGTGGGTGCGGAACTCTTCGGTAGTGGTGGCGCCGATAATTTGTATCTCGCCCCGGGCCAGCACCGGTTTTAAGATGCTGGCAGCATCGATGGCGCCCTCCGCTGCACCGGCACCCACGATGGTGTGGAACTCATCTACGAACAGGATGGAGCTGCCGTCCCGCACCAGCTCTTCCAGCAGGTTCTTGAACCGCTCCTCAAAGTCACCGCGGTATTTGGTGCCCGCCACAAGGCTGGCCATATCCAGTGCCAGCAGACGGCGGCCCTTGAGCGCACGGGGCACACGATCCGTGGCAATGCGCTGGGCCAGTCCTTCGGCGAGGGCGGTCTTGCCCACGCCCGGCTCCCCCACAAGGCAGGGGTTGTTCTTCTGACGGCGGCATAAGATCTCCACCATGCGGTCCAGCTCTGCTTCCCGGCAGAACACCGGGTCCAGTTCCCGTTCCGCAGCACGACGGGTCAGATCCCGGCAGTACTTATCACTGGCGCGGCTGCCGCGCGGCGCACTGACCGTGGTCCGCGTCTGATACGGCAGTACGAACTGCCCGGACAGCTGGCGGCACTCCCGCACGGCATCTGTGAGCTGCACGCCCATGGATGCCAGCAGGATGCCTGCTGTGCAGCCGTCATCCTCCAGCATGGCGCAGAGCAGATGTTCCGGCTCGGCCCGGTTCAGGTGCGCGTTCTGTGCCCCGATGATGGCGTAATCCATGGTGCGCTTGAGGTCCGGCGCAAGAGCGTAGCGATCCAGATGCAAAGCCGGTGCGCGGCGGCTCTCGGCCAGCTGACGGCGCACCTCCGGTTCCCGGATCTGCTTGCCCTCCAGAAACCGTGCTGCCGCCCCGTGATCCTGCTGCAGGATTGCCAGCAGCAGATGGCCGGTATCGGCTTTTTCGCAGCCAAGGTTCCCGGCAAGCTCCACCGCACTGCGCAGCAGCTGATCCGACTCGTGCGAAAAGCCCTTGTACCCGCCAAAGCCAAGTTTTTCCCAAATACTCATTTGCCCGCTCCTTGCTGATGAAATTCGTTTTCACAAGAAGTATAGCCCCGAAGCACAGAAAAAAAACATCTCTTTCTGTCGGGATGGGAAAACAAAAAGGAGATACCCGCAGGCATCTCCCCTTCGCTGTTTGATTTTTCAGTCCATTTCGGCCAGAGCCTTTTTCAGATTCTTGGCGATCTGATCCGGGCAGCTGGTATTGCGGAAACCGCAGAGCGTGCCCTCCATGCGGTCGATCACATCTTCGGCCTTCATGCCCTTGACCAGACGGCAGATGCCCTTCAGGTTGCCGTTGCAGCCGCCAATGACCTCCATGGACGCAATGGTGTGGTCATCGTTCAGCACAAAGTTGGTCTGCTTGGAACAGGTGCCGCTGTTCGGGAAGCTGAATTCCTTGCTCATAGTTCAAAATCCTCTCTTTTTGACAGAAATCCCGACGAAGATCGTCTGCTTCTATTATAGAGCAGCGTGCCGGAATGTCAATGTGACCGGGTCACACATCAATACCGCGGCGCTTGTGGGCCAGCTCCAGAATGCGGGCCACCTGATCGTCTGCCGTGGTACAGGTACCCACCGGGTGCGGCACCTTGTGGTTTGCACCGTGGAAGTCCGTACCGCCGGTATGGATCAGCCCATACTGCTCACACAGAGCAGCACACTCGGCCCTGTCCTCCGGGCTGTTGCGGGGGTGCTCCACCTCAATGCCATCGATGATGCCCTCTTTGGCAAGCTGACGCACCAGCGGCATGCTCTTGTAAACGGTCGGGTGTGCAAATACCAGCACCGCACCGGCAGCTTTCGCCGTGGCGATCACTTCCTGCACCGAGGGATATTTTACCTGATGCAGCACCACGCCGCGCGGCTCCCAGCCAAAGAGATAACTGTACAGCTTGCCGTACACAGCATCGCACAGCCCCAGCTGGTGCAGCGCTTCCATAATGCCGCTTTTGAACAGTACACCGCTGTCCTTTGCGTATTCCAGCGCCTGTTCCGTGCGGAACTGCGGATACAGCGCTTCGATCTCCTTTGCGCTTTGCAGGCCGCACTCGTTGCGGCGCTGTCGCAGGATGTCGCAGTGCTCCTTCAGTTCCCGGCTTTCCGGGTCCGGGAAGTAGCACAGCAGGTGCACGCGATGCTTATGCTCATGGTCATAGCCGGTCAGCTCGGTGGCCGGGAGCAGGCGCACGCCGTCCTGCACAGGGTGCTCATAGCAGTAGTTTACGCTGAGCAGGGTGTCATGGTCGGAAATGGCCATGGTGTCCAGCCCCGCCCGCGCCGCCATGAGCGGCAGGCGGTGGATGGGCACAGAGCCATCGGAACAGGTGGAATGGTTGTGAAGATCGCCGGGCATGGAAAATGAACCTCCCAAGAAAGCCAGAGAAAGGCTTCCCCCAAAGAGGAAGCCTTCTATCCTATCAGTGCTTATAGAAATTGATCAGGCAGCCGTCGGCCAGGATCTTGCGCTCGTCGGCGGTCAGCGGGGCCATGTACAGGCTGAACTCCTTTGCGGTGTCGCCCAGCACATAGGCCTTGATGTCCTGCAGGTCGCCCTTGAGGGCCTCGCGGACATTCGGGATAAAGACATAGTCGCCCAGACCGAAGGGCGTTGCGCCCACCAGCTGCAGCGGCAGCATGCCCCAGTTGATCAGGTTGGAGCGGTAGCGCTTGGTGGCGTACTCGGTAACGATGTTGGCACCGGCCCCCAGCACACGCTGGCAGCTGGCCGCCTGCTCGCGGGCAGAACCATCGCCGGGCTTGACGGCAAAGATGGTGGATGCGATCTGCACATCGTTCCAAGTCAGGTTTTCGCAGCCGGGCACCTTGTGCAGCTGGGCCAGCACCTCGGCGCTGCCCTCGCCTGCACGGCGGGCCTTTTCTTCGGCCTGCACGGCCTTGGCACGGCCCACATACTCCGGGTCCTTGCGGCTGAGGGTGAACTCGGCCAGGCCCAGAGGATTGGAACGGTAAGACGAAGTCTCACCGGAGGGGATCAGCTCGTCGGTGGTGGTGACAGGGTCGGTGATGTAAGATGCCACCTTCAGCAGCAGGTTATCGCCCAGCGGTGCAATTTCGGGCCAGTCCTTGATGTTGGGGCCAAGCTTGAGCAGGGCATCGTAATCGCCCTTGCCAAAGCCCTGATACACGCGGGTATCGTAGCTGGAAGGATCGTACTGATACTCCGGCACGGTGGGATCATAGTCGATATCGGTAGCCGGGGTCAGAATGCCGCCGTTGGCCGTGGTGGCCGCAATGCTGCGGGCATCCATCAGTGCCACACCGGAAAGCTGGCCGTTGCCGGGCTTGGAGCCTTCGCGGCTGGGGAAGTTGCGGGTGGTATGGCGGATAGACAGCGCGCCGTTGGCGGGCACGTCGCCTGCGCCGAAGCAGGGGCCGCAGAACGCAGTGCGGACGGTGGCACCGCTGGCCATCAGGTCGTGGATGACTCCGGTGCGCACCAGTTCCATCATGATGGGCTGACTGCCGGGATACACGCTCAGGGCGTAGTCACCGCAGCCGCCGGTGTGGCCCTTGAGGATGGAGGCAGCTTCATAAATGCTGTCGTACAGACCGCCTGCGCAGCCTGCGATCACGCCCTGATCCACACGCAGTTTACCGTTCTCGATCTTGCTGCACAGGTCAAGGCTGACATCCTTGCGGCCGATCAGCTTCTGCACATCCTGCTCGCAGGCATGGAGAATATCCTCAAGGTTTGCGTTCAGCTCTTCAATGGTAAATGCATTGGAGGGATGCATGGGTAGTGCGATCATGGGGCGGATGGCAGAAAGGTCTACCTCTACCACACCGTCGTAATAAGCAAGGTCGGCCGGAGCCAGCTTCTTATAGTCGGCGGCACGGCCATGCACCGCAAGGAATTTCTGCGTCGTTTCGTCGGTTTCCCAGATGGAGGACAGGCAGGTGGTCTCGGTGGTCATGGCATCGATGGCGTTGCGGGTATCCTGACGCAGGGACGCAACGCCGGGGCCGACAAACTCCATCACCTTGTTCTTGACGTAGCCGCTCTTGAACAGCTTGCCCACCAGCGCAATGGCCACATCGTGCGGGCCGCAGCCTGCAGGCAGAGAGCCGGTGAGATAAATTGCAACAACACCCGGACGGGCCACATCGTAGGTGCGGCCCAGCAGCTGCTTTGCCAGCTCGCCGCCGCCCTCACCAATGGCCATGGTGCCCAGAGCACCGTAGCGGGTGTGGGAGTCCGAGCCAAGGATCATCTTGCCGCAGCCCGCAAACTTTTCGCGCATGTACTGGTGGATGACCGCCAGATGCGGGGGCACAAAAATGCCGCCGTATTTTTTGGCGGCGGACAGGCCGAAGCGGTGGTCGTCCTCATTGATGGTGCCGCCCACGGCGCAAAGGCTGTTGTGGCAGTTGGTGAGCACATACGGAATGGGGAATTTCTCCAGACCGGACGCACGGGCCGTCTGGATGATGCCCACAAAGGTGATGTCATGGCTGGCCATGGCATCGAACTTGATCTTCAGGTTTTCGGCATCGCCGCTGGTGTTGTGGGCCTGCAGAATGCTGTAGGCCATGGTGCCGGTCTTTGCGTTCTCGATGGCTGCGGCATCAAAGCCCTTTGCTGCCAGTGCGGCGCTTGCTTCGCCGTCTGCAGGCACCCATTCACCGCGGGCATAGTATGCGCCGCCGGTGCTGCACTTGATCATATCCAACATCTCGATTCGCCTCTCTTTTTGTATTTCCCGCCCGCCCTATCTTGCGGGCACTGCCCCAGCAGAGCGGTACGCTGCCCGCTCTGCCCTCTTCTGCCGCGCTGCCAAAGCACGCGGCTGCGGCCCGGAAAGCCGTATCTGAAGGTTATTATACCATGAAACCACGGAAAGAAAAAGCACTTTTTACAAATGAATCGTGAACGGAGGATGAAGAGACGGGCTCCGTGCTTTTTCTTGACAAAGAAGCCATTCTATTGTATTATTATTAGCGTTGTATGCCGCTGTGGTGAAATTGGCAGACACGAGGGACTTAAAATCCCTTTCTGGAGACAGAGTACGGGTTCGACCCCCGT
>ENA-UPTB01000992-UPTB01000992.1-human-gut-metagenome-genome-assembly--contig:-NODE-992-length-27070-cov-10.668210_pt1 | contig 27070 bp, 9 predicted proteins | sample MGYA00250046_ERZ773369 | MGnify/ENA primary metagenome ERZ773369 (study PRJEB29103, sample SAMN06111938) | human gut metagenome | biome: human gut; feature: ankylosing spondylitis patient; material... | reverse complement strand
TAATATTGCAAATAAAACGATTAGAACTAATCCAACAACTCGATTAACTTATCAAGAAAGGCCTCTTCCCCCCATGTATTAATTTTGAAAAATACAGCTTGGCTTCCTCCTGCTGTAATTGCAGAAAGTTGTACTGGACCTTTATCATTTTGAAAAAGTGTAATATTAAGACTCACTCTGTTTCCTCCTGCATAGCTGTAACGCTCAAAAACACGAACGCTGCAACGCGCAGTTCCACTTCGAAAGTCACTAGCATCTTCTAGCGTTGCAGACATACTACCATTTATTATTCCGTCTTCAATTTTAGAAAGCAACTGATCAAAATCTTCATTTATATATCTTTCTATTTTTGCCATGCAAAACACCTTCCTTTCAACTATCTACACTGAAATTTGAATCACTATTTACTTATGCTTCATAGTGCCTGTCACCAATGTGTTCCATCCAATGTCAAAACTCTAAGCTATCCGCGTTCAAAAGGAAATATTTCATTCCCATGATGACAAATCCCTCATCATTTCTCCAAGGTCTTTTGCTTCCATTTACAATGACAACCTTCTTGAAAGAGTCCGGGATATTACGCAGAGAATTGAACTCCTGAGTCTGCTTTTCTTCTGAAGTCATGTCATAAGCAACCTGGATGTAGTATCTCTGATTTCCTTGGTTAACTACAAAATCAACTTCCAGCTGCTTACGGACACGCTTGCCCTCTTTATCTTTATCAAAGATTTGCACAACACCCACATCAACATTGTAGCCACGAATCAGAAGCTCGTTATAAACAATGTTCTCCATGATGTTAGTAGGTTCCTGCTGTCTGAAATTCAAACGGGCATTTCTCAGGCCTGGATCAGTAAAGTAGTATTTCAGATTTGCACCAATATACTTTCTGCCCTTAATATCGTATCGGTTTGCTTTAGAAATCAAAAACGCATCTGCCAAATAGTCAATATGATTGGAAATCGTTTTATTTGTATAACTCATCTGACGCTCACTGGCAAAGGTATTAGCAATCTTTGAAGGGTTGGTCGGTGCGCCAATTGCAGATGCAAGCACATCAACCAGAATGCCAATTTCATCCACATTTTGGATCTTGTTTCTTTCAATTAAGTCCTTCAGATAAACATTTGCAAAAATGTTTTTCAGGTAATCTGCCTTCTGTCGTTCACTCTGTAAACCTACGACCTGCGGCAATCCTCCATAGATCATGTAGTCATCCCAGGCATCGTCGTAATCACCTTCATAGACAGAATAAACCTCTGCAAAAGAGAGGGGATAGATTCTGATCTCATCACCTCTGCCACGGAACTCAGTCACAATGTCGCTGGACAGAAACTTAGAATTGCTTCCGGTGACATACACATCAATGTTGCTCATCATATTATTGAATGGCATCGAGATCTCATCCAAAGTCTTCCCCCATACGTCCGCATCCTGCAAAACAAGACCCTCCGATAAAATCACATTTCCTTCATTCTGAAGAATCACTTGCAAGCCAAATAAATCCCTATAAAACTCTATGGATTTTTCTATATCATCTACCACAATCAGTACATTCTTTAGTTACTGCATGGCTATAATGCAAAATATAATGTAAATTTAAAGGAGAAAATACACATGAAAAAAATTAAGGAAATAGCTTCAGGATTATTAATACTTCCTTTCAGGTATAGATGACTACACTGTTAAATTCATTTAAATTTCTCTACAAAAGCTCACTGCTGGTTCAAAAAATACCAACAGTGAGCTTTTATTTCTTACCCCCTATTTCCTTTTCCTGCGAATAATCACTACTGTAATTATTGCTATGCAAGCTACCATGACCAAAACTATCGGAAGAAGATTTCCTTCATCACCAGTTTGCACTGCCTGACCTTTTTGATTTGTATTTTGACCTGCATTATTTTGATTTCCTCCTACATCTACTGTAGTTTTCTGTACCAATGCGCGACGTGCATTTTCTAATTCTTCTGTTGCTGCTTTTACTTCTTTTGCACTACCTGACTTCAGAAGTTTTTTCGCTTTTTTCAATGCATCTTCTAATCTCTGATAAGAATCTTCTGTATACAACTCCTTATCCACTTTTTCAGCCGCCTGAATCTTATCCTTTAATGCTTCTACATTAACCAGTTTTTTCATTGCCTCTTGAATCTTATCAATATATTTATCATCAGCGCTCTTTTCTGCCTCTGCGACAATATCCATCAATTCCTTATAAGAGTCTTCTGTATAAGATTCAGCCTTCAATGCCTTCGCTGCCTGAATCATCTGCTCCAAAGCTGCTTTATCACTTGTAGTCAATCCATTATATTTTTCTTCGATTAGTTTCAGCGCCTGTGCAACCTGTTCTTTTGTACCTGCATCAAGAAGTTGTTTTCCTGCTTCTACAGCTGCAACATAAGACTGATAACTTTCTTTCGTATATAAAGTACCGTCTACGCTTTCTGACTGTTTAATCGCTGCCTTCAGAGTACTGATATCAACTAGATTTGACATTCTATTCTGGAAAGCAGTTCTCTTAGCAATAAATTCTTTTGGATTTACACGTTCTGTTCCGGCTATTTCTGCCTCTTTATCCGTAGCCACCAACGTATCAATTTCTGATTTAATCGCTGTCAACGCCTGATAACTAGCTTTTGTATACGGATCTGCTTCAACCAAATCATATTTTTTCGTTTCCAGCTCTGCAAGTTCTCTGTTTCTTGTAGAATAGACAAGATTATTCTGCGCTTCTGTCACATTTTTCATCAGCTCATCTGCATCTGTCTGCGACAAATTATCCGGAGTTTTCATTGCCTTTTCCAACTTGCCAATTACATTTGCATATGCAGAATAAGTAACTTTTGTATAAATTGTTTCCTCATTACTGATTTTTTCAGCCAACATTTTTTTCATATTTGCGACGGTTTCTTCATTCGCTTTTGTCTTTGCATTTGTACGTGCTGACTCTAATGCTTTAATCGCTGAATCCACCATTGCCTGACTTGCATTTTCATTATCATAGATTTCCTGTGCAGTTTCTTTTGCCTGTGTGTAAGCTGTTTTGCTATCAGCTGTCCATGTGTCATCCTCTGCTTTTGCAAGTTCTGCTTTTAATGTTTCTTTGTTTACTTCTCCGCCACGTTCTGATGAAGTTTCAATCTCAGCAATTTCCGGAATTACATCTTTCCAAGTAACCGTCAGTGTTTCCAGCATTTTTCCTTCTGGAATAACAAACTCATTGATTACTTGATTCAGTTTTCCAAGGTTTACTTTTTCACTAGCTTTTGTAACATTACTTTTATCTAAATAAGTTGCTGTAACATCTGCTTTAGAAATATCGCCGATCTGTATCAGACGAACAGATGCGATTGATGTTGGATCTAACACTCTCCAGGTAAATGAACTGTTCTTTTTAGAAGACTTATAAGTTGTACCATAACTTCCATCCCGCATATTAGACGGAAGCTTTCCTACTTCTTCAATTGCTTCTGACACAATCTGTCTACTCTGCTCAGGAGAAATATATTCTCCTCCATTAATCTGAAGTTCATTAATTGCAACCCATCTATGATTATATGTTTCATTCGGCATGATGCGGATATATCTTCCATCTACATCCAGACCCGTTACTTCTTTATACATATATCCCGGATTTTTATCATCATGGGTCAGAGTAATGCCTTGCATGTCTTTCGCTACTGTATTATCATGCACATTTTGAGTTGGTTTTCCAACCGTCATAACCTCTGTCCAGTTTTCACCATCTGTTGACACTTCAAATTTTGCATTTCTCAAATAATTCAACTGTGTTTCTACAATATAGTAACGCAGAGAGTTAAAGTGAATAACTTGTCCCAGATCAAATGTGATATGTTTGCCAGCTTCCTGTTTTCCATTGATCATACCCAATGTACTTAATTTTCCATCAAATACATTTCCAACAGTTCCTGCCACACGCATATCATTTGCATCCTGTGCTTTTTCAAAGTCTGTATCTACTTTTTTAGCTCCGACAAACTTATAAGTCACTTTAAAATCATTCAAAGTAATCTGGCTTGCTTCTTCGCCATTATTTTTAATGCGTATATACGCTGCATCTACATTTTTTGCATCTGCTGCGTAAGGCTGCCATGTGATTTCATTCATAGACGTCTCCAGAACTACATTTTCCGAAAGTGCCGGAATTGTAATATTCTGTATTGCTTTGATATCGCCAAGTTTCACTCCGATATACTCGTCTTTGTTCAATGTAACTGTTCCGTTACTTAATGAAACTCTGCCTTCCTCCAGACTTGCAGTGATATTTGTATCAACGTTCGTATAAAGCCCTGCTCTCGCACCACTTGCATCTTCATTTGCCGGAGAAAGAATCTCTATTTCACCAATTCTTACCCAGCCTCCTGTTACTGTATTATTATGAATACGCACCGCTTTTACATTAGCAACATTTCCGAATGAAATGGTCTGATCACCTTTATCCGACAATGTACCCGCTTTTGTCCATGTACTCGTTCCCTCAATCTGATACTCTACATCTGCATTGCTGAACTTATCACTCTTTGCTGAAACTCCCTGCACCAAACGGAAGGAACCAATTGTTTTTGGCTCCGGGAAAGTAACTGTCAATGTTGCTCCTGCTGGAATTGTATCTCTTCCGGGGTTTTCGTATGGTCCTTTTGCCAGCCATACTTCACTGCTGTTATCTCCATCAAAATATTTATCTTCCGATGCGTTATTTTGTATAGATATCTGCTCATATGTAACAGTTCCTGTATATCTTTTCTGTGTATTTGGATTGATTCCGGTGTCAATATAATCAGTTACATATTTTGCCATCGCTTTAATAAACGGAACAATATGCTGTACTCCGACTTCTGCTTTTTCATAATGATCCAGATACCAGAGTTCATGTGTCTTTGACTGCTCGAATGCAGCTTTTGCTTCTGCATTATAACGAAGTGCAGTATCTGCATCCTCATTGACAATTGCCTTAATAGCATTCAAATATCCAATTGCTGAAACAGTTGTATCATCCCAGCAATCCAGCCAATATACAATCTGATCTCTAACCTTTATGTCTACAGCCTGTTCTCTATAAACAGCAGCTGCATTCTGTAAAATCTGGAATTCCGCAATCAATGCATCCGCTTCTTCTACAGTAACTGTACCTGTCTTTAATTTATCACGAAAATCCGTCAGTTTCGGAGCTAAATCTACGGATTCCTGCAATGCTGTTACTCGAGAATCCATGTTCTGATTCATCATATGTTTAGACAATTCATACAACGCTGTAGAGGCTTCCGTTTTCGCTGCTGAATTGTGGTCTACATATTTGAAAGAATCCTGCCATGCCTTGTTTGCTATATCTGCATTTTCCCAAATATTCCATGAATAACATGCATTTCCGAAAATTGCCACTTTACTTGGCTCTGACTGCTGCATCGGATTAAGTACGATACCTTGAATCTTTGCCGGATCAACTCCTGGATGTAGGAATGTTGTATATCCGCCCATGATCAGATGGCTTTTAGAATTATCTGTACAAGGCCAGTTAATCCACATATAAGGACCGCGTCCCGCATTATTCGTAAATGTATTGGTAAAGTTCTGGTTTACTTCGCCCCATACTCTACCGCCTGTCATAACAACCTGTACATTTTCCGGGAAATTTTTGTAATATGCCTGTCCGTTGTACATATATTCCTGTGGACAAAACGGCAACGTCTGTTTCAAATCCGGATATGTTTTTTTCATTTCTGCCAGCCACGCTGTCATATCCGTTAAAAACTTATTATAATTATTTCCACCTACGTTTCCCGCATCGTCTGCCAGAATTGCAACCTGTCTGACACCGGCATCAATCACCTGAGCAAGTTTATCTTGTACTGCTTTTAAATCAGCTTGATAATTGCCGTCAAATCTAACCGGATTATACATAAACGTATGAAGTGCATACACAAAACGGCATTTAGATGCATTCCCAGCTTCTGCCAAAGGTCTGATTAATGTATTCAGTTCCTCTTCTGTATATAATTCTCTCCATTTTGCATTATGCTTTGGATCATTTTTCGGTGCATAGAAATAGGAATTCAGTTTATAATAACCGCCCCATTTCATAAGATTGATTCTATCTTCTGTAGACCATGGATTTCCATAATACCCTTCAATAAATCCACGACTTGCAACATCTGCCCAGTCCTCAATGTGAAAATTCCGGATGGTATTACTATCCATCTGCTTCAAAATATGATACAACGTCGTCAATCCATAATAACTTGCATCTGTGTCTGCACCTACTACAGTAATCACATCATTATTACTATCCAATACATAGGCGTCCAGCTTTTCATACAAATCCGCTGACTGCATATTCACATGTTCATTTGCATAAGTATCTGCAACTTCTCCCGAACCATCAATTCCAACAAGAATATTCGTCTTGCCCTCTTCAATTGACTCGGATGTGGTCACTGTTACCCCGTCTTTCAACGCAAGTGCTTCTGCTAATCGATCTTTCGTTGCCTGATCGATTCCTGATTCATATACTACATTGACCTCGTTTTTGATAACATAGTCACCTTCCGTATATTGAACCACCTGTGGATTCGGATAAATTTCATACTCTGCAGCCGCAGCTTCACTCCGGACTGGCGATATTGTCAGTCCGGAAACAGTCATTACTAATGCCATGACTCCTGCAGCGAATTTCTGAAAGCCTTTTTTGTTCTTTCTATCAATTCGTAATTTTTTCAAAATTTCCTCCTTAAAAGGATTGTCACATAATACTCTTCAAATTGATTATTTAACATCTTTCCTTTTCTTTCCAATCATTATAGCTCCTACTATTCCTACTATACCAGCTGCTGCTAATGCAACTACGCAAATTCCTACTGATGCAGTATCCCCTGTTTGTACTGCATTATTTGAATTGTTTGTATTGCCTGTATTTCCTTTGGAGCTACCATTTCCGTCCGGTTTACCTGAACCCTGGTTTCCTGAATCCGGTTTTTCTGGATTCGGTTTTTCTGGATTCGGCTTTTCTGGATCCGGCTTTTCTGGATCCGGCTTTTCTGGACTCGGCTTTTCTGGATCCGGCTTTTCTGGATCCGGCTTTTCCGGACCCGGCTTTTCTGGATCCGGCTTTTCTGGATCTGGTTTCTTAGCTTCTGTCACTGTGATTGCAAACTCTGTTTCAAAACCACCATAGGTCACTGTTACTTTTGTATTTCCTTTAGACAACGCTGTCTTTGTATCTGGATTAAATGCAAAGTCTTTTGCAGTCTCTTCTGAATATACAACATCCGCCGTTGTACCATTGTCATATGATGTAGTAAGTACAAGACCTGTAGGATCTAAGGTTTCTCCTTCTTTATATGTTGTTTTTGTCGGGAAGCTCTTTATGGAAATATTATTCATTTCCGGTTTTTTCAACTCAATTGTAAATGATACCTCTTGACTTCCTGTATATCCATACTGTCCAATACCTGTTACGATTGCAGTTGCAGTTCCTGGTGCCTCATTATTATTATAAGTAAGTTTGTAGTCTATGCCATATCTGAGCACCTTATCTCCCAAGGTAACTTCAATGTCTTCTTTTGACAATGTTACCGGATGATCTTTATCTACAACAGAAACCAGTTTTTTCTCATTTGTAAGAGAAACAGTTGCATCTGAAATGTCTGTCTTTGAATCTGCTTTACGCAAGCGAATCTCTGCAGCACTTGCAAATTTATTCTGCTGTGATCCTTCACCATAAGTTTCAACGCCGGTAAGTCGAACATATTTTGCTTCTGTCGGTTCATTAAACATTGCGATATACCAGTCATCTGTATTATCCCAATTTCCAACAGAAACTTCTGTCCAATTTTGATCGTCCTTACTTACCTCTACTCGATACTTACTGATACGTCCATTTGAAGCACCACCACGTCCTTTGTAGCGTAATGCATCTAGGCTAGTAATTTCATTTAACTCAAATTTAATCCAAAATGTATCACGACTCGCTTGCGGATTCCATGATGTATGCCAGATAGTACCTTCATTGCCATCTAAAACATATATTGCCGGACCTTCATTGCCTTGTCCACTCTGTTCACTTCCAGCTGTCACCGACATTTTTTGGGTATCATAATCCCGTCCTGCATAAACTGGATCTGTATTTCCAACACCTTTTCCGTCTAAGTTGATGACAAATTCATTTCTGGTTGTATGATCTTCTGATTCAATGATTAGCTTCGCTTTATTTTCATACGGCGGTACATAAGTTACCGCTGCATTATCAGCTACCACATAGTCTATTGTATCAATAACAATAGCTTCTGTATCAAAACTTCCTGCAGCAAGTTCTTCCTCACTTAACTCAAGACCATTTACCGTTAATTTAGAAAGATTTGCAGTAGAATTGGTCGTATATGAACCATTCCACTCAATAATCTCTACTTCTGTAATACCAGTACATGTTTCTGTTTTTCCTGCCTCTTGAGGAGTTGTATTTGTTACTTGCAGTTTTACAAAAGTTGCTACAGTTGGATCAAATGTATATGTATATGCTTTTACACGTTCTGGACTTTCATTTTCCGCAATTGTTTCTTCCACTGAAAGTTCTTTCCAACTTCCTTCATCTCCTGTTTCAGATACAAAGAGTTTTGTTCTTCCTTCCCGAGGGAATGTCATTGCACCATTATCTTTGGAATAATATACAACAATTTTTCCTACACGCTGCTGAGTAGCATAGCGGAATGTGATTTCAGAAGTTGGATCTGTATTTCTAGTTGCCCAGTTTGACCAACAAGTTGGATTTGCGCCTCCACTGTTGTTGTCTCCAATTTCTTTCTTTCCATCCTTAATTGCATCCAGTGTATCTGACTGTTGTCCTTCCGGTACATCCTGACTTAAGTATGCTGCGCTACTTACACTGGAGCCTAGCTCTATCTTCTGTTTTTCTACACGAATGGTCGCTGTAACCTCTACATTCTGTCCTAGAACATCTGCTGTTCCTTTCACTGTCACAATTCCTTCTGCATCGTAACTTCCATTCGGTTCTCCCCAAGCAACTGGGAAGGACGCATTCATTACTTCACCATCTTGAAGTACCGCCGGTCTAGATTCCGGAAGTGTCGGTTTCGTTCCAAGCGGAACAGTTGTTGAATAGTTCAGCAGGGAAACTACCTGGTCAATCATATTGACGATTACTGTAAGAGTATCTCCTGCCTCTGTTGTACCTGCTACAGAAAATGTACCACTCTGTGCAATCTGTTCTTCTGTAATTGCATCCCATGTTACAGGAATCTCTTTTTCACTTCCATCTGTATACACTGCTTTAACAGTACTCGGAAGCTGTGGCATATTACCGGTTTTTACATAGTAGTTTTTAGACATTTCGTAATAACTGATAGCCTTTTCTCCTGTTGTATCCTGTTCTACCGAAGTCGTTGTTACTGTCACTGAAGAAGTTTCCAGACCTTTTGCACTGGCTGTTACTGTGAAACTTCCCGCTTTTTTTGTAGACTGTACAATTGCCAGTACTTTTCCTGCAAATGCATTTCTGCTATTTGCCTGATAGGAGGTATGATCGTCTTGTCTTCCGTTATCAATACCCACCAGTTTACCTTCGCCTTCTACTTTAAAGCTTACTTTATCTTCCGCATTCGGAATAATATTTCCATCTTTATCTGTTACATCTACAGTTACATAAGTTAAGTCCGCTCCATCTGCTGCAATTGTATCGCGGTCAACTGTAGCTTTTAAATTCTTCTTCTCACCGGTGGTTGTTACAGATGTTCGACCATTCAGTTTTTCCTCTGAAATTTTCTGTCCATCCTGTCCGTAAGCTACTGCTGAAATTGTACCTGCTTTATACGGAACCTGCCATGTCAGATATAAATTCTTATGTTCTGTACCAGACTTATCCGTGCCTTCATAATACTGATATGTATACCCTTGTGTATTTGACTGTTTCTGTGTAAATTCCTTTGTCCCAAGGCTCTTCTTATCACCCGTTTTTGCATCTGTAAAGAATAATTCTACTTTTTTCGCATCTGTATAAACGACAACCGGAACCTTTCCACTGCTATCTTTCTTCACTGCATCTTCATTCCATGCCGGTAAAATATGAAGGGTATTTACTTCGTCATTCCACTGGCTCTGATAGAAGTAGTAACTATCTTTTGGAAATCCTGCAGTGTCAATAATTCCAAAATATGAATTCTTTGGAGACGGCCATGTTCCTTGTGCTCCTTTTCCAGTTCCGTTCCATGGTGTCGGCTCTCCAATATAATCAAAACCGGTCCATACATATTCGCCTGCCACAAAATCTCTCTTAATAACCTCGTACCAGGCACTGCTGGCAACTGCCCCCCAGTTAACTGCTGAATTATCATAGGATGTTAACTTCTGACCCGTCTTACTTCCATCTATTCTGTCATATACACCTCGACTATTGACTGCTGAAGCAGTTTCAGAACCATACAACTTCCAATTTGGGTTACTATTATGAAGCGTATCATAATCATTTCCAGAGCAATAATTCAAACCAACCGTACCATTTGCAGTTGTCATAGCATCCATCATGTTTTTCGGTATTCCAATCTTATTACCTTTTAACACGTTGTCGCCACGTGTTGCCGGTCTTGTGGTATCCAACGCAGTTGTCCAATCAATCAAATTCGCCTGAACATTTGCATACGCCTGTGTCAATACACCGGTTGCACCTTCCTGAACTTCATTTCCGAGAGACCACATGATAATAGACGGAGCATTCCAGCCACGTTTTACTGCTGCTGTTAAGTCATATTTTGCCCAAGTCATTCCATTTTCTTTTCCAAGAATCTGATTGCTTTCATCTATTGTCTGATTGAAAAATCTGGCATAATCATTGTTATTTCCATTCTTAGCATTTTGCCAGCCATCAAACATCTCTTCTACAACAAGGATACCTTTTTCATTACAAATATTTATCAGTTCTTCTGCCGCCGGGTTATGTGTAACACGAATTGAGTTACATCCCATTTCCTTTAAGATTTCCACCTGACGCTCAATTGCACGTTTCCATGCCTCTGCTCCAAGCGCTCCCTGATCGTGGTGCATACACACACCTTTCAGTTTCATATTTGTTCCGTTTAATGAAAATCCACTATTTTCATCAAATTTAAAATAACGGAATCCATATTCTGTATCGTAAGTATCTACAACCTCTTCACCAACCTTTACTTCTGTACGCACTGTATAAAGCGCCGGATTTGTAGTACTCCATAATTCTGGATTCTGTGCATTTACTGTTGCATCAATCGCTGCGGTTTCACCTGCCGCAATCGCTTTTGTTTCTGTTGTCACAGTTCCGATATTAGCGCTTGGCTCCCCACCTTTTTTGAAAATGGTATGAGTCAATGTCACATTCTGTTCTCTGTCTGAATCGTTGGCTACAGTTGTCTTAATATTAGTAGTCACCGCTCCGTCTTTTTCTGTTTCCAAATTTGGAGTTTCTACCTTTGTCCCATATAAGTCAACATGTACAGGATTTACAATATTCAAATCTACACTTCTATAAATACCACTTCCTGAATACCAACGGCTGGATGGTGTCTGATGATTTACCTTTACCGTAATTACATTCTCACCATCAAATTTCACCAAATCAGTGATATCAAATGAGAATGGAGTATATCCATACGGATGGCTTCCCACCTGTGTTCCATTGACCCAAACTGTAGCATCCATATATACGCCACCAAAATCAATTCGCACACGTTTATTCTCCGCTGTTTTTCCAAGCGTGAAACTCTTTCTGTACCAGCCAATTCCACCCGGAAGATATCCGCTTTCTGCTTCCATCTTCGTTGAATACTCTTGTTCAATACTGTAGTCATGAGGCAGATTTACATGTTCCCATTTAGAATCATCAAATGCCGGTTCTTCCGCACCTGATCCATCTCCCAAATAGAACTTCCAGTTGTCATTAAAATTGACATCTCGTTTTGCTGCCGAATAATTGTTTACATAAACAACTTCTTTATCAGAACTCATCTGGCTTTCTGTTTCAGAAAGCACATTGACCGGAGTTCCTGCCGCAAATGAAACACTTGGAGTAAACATTCCAAAGGCAAGTGTCAGTGCAGCTGCTGCCATACCTTTTCTTTTTAAATTATACTTTTTCATACTTTTTTCTTTTTAGACTTTTTATAGCCTACTCTCTTCCTCCTTTTCCTTATTAATCTCTCGGAATCTTCGTAAATATTATCCTTATCCAAATACTCTTGCTCGTTCCACCTGGGATATCATTGAACGGTTTTGGAATCTGGATTTATCTTTTACCGAGCGAGAAATCATTATATATAGTTAATTTTAGTATCTCATAAAAATAAGAATGCAACTCGTATTTTTTGTTTCATCCCTCCTGATTCTTTGTCATATTCGGAACTCTCAATAACAGAACCTGGAAAGGGCTTATCACTCACTTAGCGCGCTACCCCTTTCTTTCGTTTTTGGATTATAATGTTCTGAGGTTGTAACGTGCATTCAAGGAATATAAACCATTACAGCCAAGAAGTGGTTTCTTATAGAAGACTGCCGGGATACTCTTCAGAATATCCCGGCAGTCTTCTATAATTTTTTACTTTTCACAGCTCCGTAATTCATAACTGTCTGTTTCTGTTCATCTAGATTAACTTCTTTTTCTGCGATATACAAGTGTTGTGATCACTGCTCCAGCGGCTACCATTACAATTCCATACAATGCGAAATTCGCTGTATCTCCAGTCTTAATTGCCTTTACCGTGTTCTGTCCTGCACCACCATTCGGAGTTGAGCTATTAGCATTATTGTCCTTTGCTCCACTCTGATTCACATTTCCATTAGCGCTGTTATTACCACTATTGCCATTATTTCCAGCATTTCCATTGTTATTGCTGTTATTATTTCCATTATCTGGTTTCTCCGGATTTGGTTTCTCAGTCTCACCATTTCCTTCTACCATAACCTTAAACTCTTTAGTGGCAACACTTCCATCTGTTCCAGTTACTTTTACCGTTACGATGACTTCTGTATCCTCTTGCGGTGTAGTCACCTCGCCATTCAGCGCGATAATTCCTTCTGGGTTCACACTACAAATCTCAATCTGTGCGTTTTCTGGTACTTCCGGTAATGTCAGTTTCTTCGTATCTTTCTTAATAGAAGTTGTAAAAGATTTATCTGCTATAATACGACGCATGATTTCTTCTGCAGTTATCACCTGCTCAGGCTCTGCATCCTTCTCAAATACTCCGATCAGGTCTACATCCTTTTCAACCTTAAATGTATACTTCGCATCGGTACTTAAAATATCCTCTGCATCTTTCAGCTTCCATCCTACGAAATGATGTCCTTCTTTCGCTGTTGCTGTTACTGTTGCCTTTTCTCCATCTTCGTAGATTCCGTCCTCATGATCCATGCTGACTGTTCCCATTGCTTCAGCACTTGCTGTTGCTGTTACTGTATACTGTTTCTTTACTACAGGATTTGCTGCGAAGTTTGCTGTCAGTGTCACATCTTCTGTCACATCAAATACATGTGGATTTGCATCACTGACTTCTGTTCCCTCTGCGTTTGTCCAGTTTACGAAATGATATCCTGGATTTGCTGTTGCAGTTACTGTAGCTGTATCATACTTCTGATACTCGTTCTTATCGGTTGCTGCACTTCCCATTGCCGGGTCATTTACCTGAACGGTCACAACTACTGGCTGCGGCGCTGTAAACGGTTTTGTCAGTTTTGCATTTGCCCAGTCACCATGATCGCTCCAGTTATTTGCACCTTTGTCCATAACCAATTTCAGTTCTGTTGCGTCAGTTATATCAATATCACCTGTAAATCCTTTTGCTGTGTTAGTTCCCATTACATCACTTGTGAACTTCAGATTTCCATCCACATATACCTTAAATGTGATACTTGCCTGAGAAGGATTTATCTTTGTCTCACGGTCTACACCGTAATAAGATGAAAAACTTGTATATCCTTTGCCAGTCAGATCGTAAATGATTGTAGAATCTGCATGGCTTCCGATTCCTTTATCAAAGGTTTCTTCCTTTGAACCGTCCCATAAGGTCAGTGTGTTGTTTCCACAGCTCTTATCTTTTCTTGTCGGATTACCTGAATCTCCGGATGTCTGTGATGTCCAGTCAAGATCAGATAACCATGTATCTCCTGATGCATGAACTGTTACTTTATAAGTCTTTTCTGTGGACTTATCCGCAGAAGTTACTTTCACTTTCACAGTGTTGTCACCTTCTGTCAGTCCCAGTTCTGCCGAAGCACTTCCTGTTCCTGTCTGAATCACTTTATCTTTCCAGATAACTTCTACGGTTGCATCCGCCTCTTCTGCTGTTGCATTGATTGTCACAGCAGATTCTGTTGCAAATGCTGTATATTTTAATGTATCTGCATCAAAGTTTTCTTTCAGAGATACATTTCCTCCAAGGCTTAATGCTTCCAAACGTGCATTTGCAGCATTCGGCACTTTCAGTTTCAGTTTATAGTAGACCGGCTCTGCACTTGTCTCAGGTGTCACACGGATCGTAATCTCATTGATTCCCGGTGCAACTGTCACGTCTCCCTGAACAGTCTGTGCTGCGGATGTAACCTCTTTTCCGTTCACGATGGAAACAGTTGCTCTTGTACTCTGTGCTGTCACTGCAACCTGCGCTGTTGTTGTTCCTGTTGCAATTGGGAGACTATATTCATAAACTCCCTCTGCCAGTTTGATTGTCTGTCCGTTTACCTGCATGCTTTCCAACAATGCATTGTTATCTCCCTGACGGCTGATTGTGAAACGATATTTTTTCATTGTCACGCCATCTTCTGCTGTAACATTTACCTCGATCAGATTTCTTCCGCTTGTGAGAACTGCGTTTCCGCTCAGTTCAGCTGTTTCTTTTCCATTCACCAGCACTTTTACTGTTGCCTTTGTATCCTCTGCTGCAAAGGAATACTTGATTTCCTGAACGTCACTTCCTGCTGTTGTCTGATAGAAAGTTGTTCCTTTTACAAACTGGAACATGTCTGTACTTTCACTAGTTTTAATGTCAGCTGTCGCCAGATCTGCATTTGCAGATTTGACTGCTGATGCACCTGAATCTGTGCCATTTCCGGTTACTTTTACTGCACCAGACCATACAATGTCTCCTGCTGCACCTGTTCCGATCAGCGGTACATAAGCAGCTTTCGCATATTTGCCTTTCAATGCTTTAGAAGCTGTCAGAGAAGTTCCCTCTACTCCGCTGAAAATGGAATAGTTTCCATTTTCTTTATCAGCAACTGCCCATTTTACAATTACGGACTGTCCTGTAGTATCTCCTGCCGCTGTCAGGCTGTCAGCAGCTTCGTCATATGTTACCTTAACATTGGAGGCGGTCGGTTTCACTGCCTCTTCAACTAATTTTACTTCTTTATCATTCACTGTAACATCAGAATAAGTGATGGATCCTGTATTAGTTCCCTGGCTTGCGATTGCCAGCTTAAAATTACCGCTCAGGAAACCGCAGTCTGTTCTCGAACCGATGGTGGTCCAGTTGTTCTTATCTGCACTGTAGTAAGCTGTCACTGTGGCATTATTTTTTACCAATTTCAGCCAGATTGGATTTGTGCTTACATTTGCCCAGTTATTATATGGTTCCTCTACTGCACTTCTGTTCTGCTCTTTTACAAGTGCTACTGCACTGGTAGAGCCATCACGATGCTTCTTTTCCAGTGCTACATAATTGTCCGCATCATCATAGAGATAGATTCCTGCATCTGCCCATGTATTTGCAGGAGTTGCACCTGTCAGTTTGAATACAAGTGTCAGATCTGTTCTGTCTGTTCCTTCCGGCAATGGTTTTACAAGGACATTGCTCGGAGTCTGATTCTGGTAAAGTCCCTGGCTTGTGAAATCCTGCTCCAGTCCGCCTTCCACGGTCGAACTTGCACGGTATTTGTCGGAAGATGTCGGATAATCCACTGTAATATCCGATGCGATCATCTTCCCTTCCTGCCAGATCGATACCAGTTTGGATGCTGCATAGCCGTTGGCTGTAGATGCTGTCACTACAACACTTCCCGGTTTTACTGCTGTCAGAAGTCCTTGTTCAGTGATTGTTGCTTTATCAGTCTCAGTTCCGGTCTTGGCATCATAAACCTTCCATGCCACTGCGTTGTTCTTGTCTGCACCGTTCTCTTCAGCGTTCCATTTCAGATCTGCAGTATACTGGATCGTATCATTTACTTTAATATTTTCTTTGTTATCAGCTGCTGTCAGCTCTATTCCTTCCGGCAGATTACCAAGTTCACCTGCGTTGACTGTGAATGTAACTGTATTGGTCGGGAACTTACGTCCTCCAACAACCATATATCCTGTTACATTGGCTGTTCCTGCTCCAACTGCAGTTACGACACCTGTACTGGAAACTTTTACTACTTTTTCATTGTCAGATTCGTAGTACATCGTTCCGTTCGGTGCTGTTGTGGAATCTGCGTTTACCTTCATTGCATCATTGGTGACTGTAATATCAGAAGCACTCATATTGCTGATTGAACTTCCGGCATTCAATCCACCGTCATACTCATTTCCTTCGATCACTACATTTTTACAACCATTAAAGTTGTACAGTTTTCCTGATAAGGTATCACCACTTCCGCTTACGGTCAGTTCTGCACTGTCGGCTACATTCAGTTCTGTAGAACTTCCGTCTTTTACTGCCAGACTCAGAGATCCATCTCCGTTGATCGGATCCTGTCTGTAAATTTTATTATTTTTAAAGGTAAGGTTATCTACACTCTTTGCATCAAGAACTCTCTTATTGTACGTAAAAAACGTATTGCCCTTGATCTTAATATTAGAATGTACGGTCTTTTCCGTAGATACAGTCGGATTGGTAGGCTCAATGAAAATTGCCTGTGCATTTCCTCTTGTAAATGTATTATTACGGATGGTCACATCTCTGACCGGACCTGACTCATACCAGCCCTGAGCATCATCAGAAATATAGATGCCTGCCATACTCATTCCGTCAAATGTATTATTTTCAATGACAATTGGTTTTCTTGTAGTTACAAGGATTCCTCTTGTCGGAACTTCCTTAAATTCACAATTGCTGATGTTGACAGCAGGTGTATAAGTGATATTTTCTACCACATGTTGATTTACCTGAACGTCGGCAGGAATTGCCTTATCCAATGTCAGCTTGATGGTTGTCAGACTTCCTGAACCTTCACCCATGTTTCCGCCCATTCCGTCCGGTCCGTCAACCTTTGTTACTGTGCGAACGGAATTTTCAACTGTGATCATATTTCCCTTTGTCATGAACTCGATTTCGTCACCTTCGAAAAAGTTCGGGAAACCAGCTGTTTCATGATGGTTGTACTGTACTGTGATTGTTCTTCTGTCAGAACTGATGGATGTAACTGTGTTAAATGTTCCGTGGATATTGATCGGGTCGTCATGAGGACCTGCAAAGGTACAGTTATTAATATTGATTGCTCCTTTGCATCCGGACATCTGTACAAAGTCAGCATATCCGGCTGTTGTTCTTCCACTTTCCTTTGGTGCTTCAAAATCAACATCTTCCATTGTAATGTTTTCAGAATGCTGACCTACCATACCAAATCCATGAAGGAATTGGATATCAAGAGAAGTCATCTTAATATCTTTGCTCTTCCAGAAAAACGTTCCTGCATGATCACGTACGGTCGGACGTGACTGAAAGCACATTCCGTTCTGAACTTCACCGGCTTTACTATTATATGTAATCTTTACACGATGATTTCCAAGATCCTCAATAGAAGCTACACCTTTTAATGCAGCATTTCCATTTCCTGCACCGAATTTGATTCCCTGTACGGTATCTTCCCGCTGGGTATGATAACCTGACAGATCGGAGATACTCCAGTAACGTTGACCTGTATAAGGACTTACATCGCTGTACCATTTAATCGTTGTTCCTGCAACTTCATAATTATAGCACTCAGGAATATACATAGTTGCTGTATTTCCCTCTACACTCTCAACAGTCATATCAATAACTGTCGGAACCTGGAAATCCACTGCAAAATTTTTAAATTCAACATCTTCGCAACCGATTGTTGCAAATGTTGTCATTTTACCATGGAACATAAACAGAGAGTTGTTTCCATCTACGGTAACATGATCCATATCTTCCAGAAAAATACCGATCTTCTTCATTTTATTGTTCTGATCGGCACCTACAGTATTGGAAACATATAATTCTCTTTCTATTGCTTTATCTGGATAGATATCATAGCGTCCTTCCGGGAAATTAATCTTGACTTCTTTTCCCTCTTTCGTTGCATCTTTCGCAGCTGCGATTGCTTTCTGTATTCCGATTGCACTGTCCTTCCCACTGTCCGGATATACTCCGTAATCCGTAACATCGATTACTTCTGTTCTTGCAGCTGCTTCGGCCTTCTGCACACCTGCGCCCGAAACAATTCCCGTTATCACAAGACAGGCTGCAAAGACAAGCGATAAGATTCGCCTTCTCTTTTTCATTTTTTCCTTACCCCTTTCCATTATATATAAGTGATTTTATTTTCTCATAAAAAAAGGGGGGGGCTTGCACTTTTTTATCACACCACCTCCGATTTTTTGTCATATTCGGAACTTTTTAATAACAGAACCGAGAAAAGGCATATCACCTACTTAACGCACTGCCTCTTTCTTTCATTTTTGGATTATAATGTTTTGAAGTTGTTGCTAGAAATTTATGATATGCAAAATACTACTACCAGTGAAAAAAATTCCATGCGCAATCTCATACAGTGATACTATTGTCTTAACAAAAAAAGGCAGCGCACTTAATACTTAGCGCGCTACCTCTTCATCTCATTTCATTTTCTATTCTTCTGTTTCTTCCGTTTTGTTACCTTTTATTTTTTCCATGATCTCTTCCAGATATGCGCCTTCCAGTTTGTAGCCTTTTGCGTAGATCACAAATGCAAGGATTGTAATTACAGAAGGTACAACACCCATTAATACTCGCATTCCCATGATTGTAGACGCGCTCTGTTCTGCGTTTGCTACATAGCCGACAATTGTAAGGCCTACACCGATCAGCCAGGCAGATACTGCAGATGCGGTCTTAACAAGCAGTGTCTGGAATGAAGCGATAATACTTTCATTTCTACTTCCTAATTTTACCTGTCCATAATCGATAACATCAGCAAGCATAACGGTTGTTGCTCCTAATGTAAGACCAGAATCCAATTTATAGAAGATACCACTGATTGCTACAATTACCATGTTCTGTGGTGCAAAGAATCCACAAAGTACAACTCCTGCGAGACCAATTGCAGGACTGAAGCTGGCAATTGCAAATACCTGTTTCTTTGTAAAATAGTTAGAAAGGATTGGGAAAAGGAACAAAGCTGCAATCTCTGCAAACTGTGCTGCAGTTGTGAAGATTGGATATAAGCCTTCATTTCCGGTTACATATTTGAAGTAATAAATTGCAATACCACCGGCAAGCTGTACAACAAGATTGTAGCAAAGCACAATTCCGATAAATACTTTCAGCTGATCATTTCCGGCAATAACATGAAGTGCATCTTTGATTGTAAGCCTTTTTGCTTCTTTACCCGACTCCGCTTCCTGACAGCTGCGGTCTTTTACAAATACAACAGTAATAATAGAAGTAATTACAAAAATCACTGCAATAATTTTCGCAAGTGCAGAATATCCAACAGCGCTGTCTCCTTTACCAAGAACAGATACAAGTTTCAGAGCAAACGCACCCATAAGAAGCCAGGCTGTACTTGCAAAAATTCTCGGGATAACTGACATAGAATCTCTTTCTTTTTTCGTGATGGAAAGAGACGGAAGCATTGACCAGTATGGAATATCCATAACTGTATAAGTCATTCCCCACAAAATATAAACAACAGAGAAATATATATACATGCCAGTTCCTTCTAATCCGGAAGGTTTTGTAAACATAAATACTAAAACGATTGCATTTAACACCGTACCAATCAAAATCCAAGGTCTGAATTTTCCCCATTTTGTTCTTGTGTTATCAACAACAAATCCCATCATTGGATCGTTGAATGCATCCCACACTCTGGCAACCAGAAACAGGTTACCGACAAAAAGCGGTGTCAATCCGATCGTATCTGTAAAATAAATCATTAAGAAATACGAAATAATGGCATAGCATAAATCTTTTCCCAGTGCTCCAATACCAAATGATAATTTAGAAAAGTTTGAAAGTTTCATTTGATGTTCTCCTTTGCTTTTTTATAATTTGTTTATACGAATCAACATGCTTGCGTAGTCACCCGTCAACCGCATGTCAAATCCATGTTTCATAAGATAACTTCCACTCTTTGTGAGTTTGCCATCTTCCATAAGAAGTTCGTAGGACGCATTTTCTTCCAGTCCACGAAGTTTCACTGTCACTCCACGATGTCCCAGCTTGCTTTGTGGGAGAAATGCGAACAGTACGCCCTCATTTCCTTTCATATATTCATATAGGAAATAATCATTTGCCGACGTATGATTCAGACGATAGAACGTACCTTCCTGAATGATCGGACGGATTTCCTTGTACTGTGCGATCATTTCCTGAGAAAGAGCAATGTCTTCTTCTGTAAATTTCAAAATATTACATCCAATTCCAAGTGTTCCCATCATTGCACTGTGATAGCGGAATTTCATTGGAATCACACGGTTGGACAGGAAGTTCGGACAATCGGTCACCCAGGCACGCATTGCCTTGATCGGATAAATGTAAGAATATGCATCCTGGATAAACAGACGGTCATATGCGTCTGTATTATCGCTCGTCCAGAAATCATCAAAAATTCCGAGAATGCCGTAATCAATACGTCCACCACCAGATGCGCATGCTTCGAACAATACAGCCGGATGCTTTTTCTTCGTTTCCTTCACAATATCGTAGAGTGCCTGGATGTGCTTATACCAGAGATCTTTCTTTAAATTTGTCTGAGAGATTGGTCTGTTTGCATCCCATTTGATGTAGTCGATTTCGTGGTTAGAGAGAAGATTATCCAGCATTTCCAGTACAAACGCTTTTACTTCATTTTTTGTAAGATCCAGCACATACTGTTCTCTCGATGTGTCGCTCTCTCTTGTATCAAAGTGATAGATCCAATCCGGATGCTTCGCATAAAGCTCTGCCTTTGGATTTACCATTTCCGGCTCTACCCAGATTCCAAACAGAAGTCCCTGCGCTTTCACTTCGTCGATCAGCTCATCGATTCCATTCGGGAACTTCTCTTTATTTACATACCAGTCGCCAAGGCCGTTATCAATTCCGTGACGCTGGCCAAACCATCCATCATCTACTACGAACAACTCCGCACCCAACTCTTTTGCCTTAGCTGCAAGCTTTTTCTGCTCCTGAACCGTTACATCAAAACCGGTTGCTTCCCAGGAATTATAAAGTACCGGACGAAGTCCTTCCCGAAGTAGAAAATCATTTGCAAACTGATGCAGGTTGTGGGACATTGTCTGAAATCCATCTGCTGAATACCCACAGAGAATTTCCGGTGAGGCAAAGCTTTCTTCCGGCTTAAGATCCCATGTGAAATCATGTGTGTTAATTCCCATCTGCACAAGTGTCTCTCCGTACTGTGTCTGCTCTACCGCCCCGCTGAAATTTCCAGTCATACGAAGTGCGCCAAAGTACACATTTCCGGTTGTCTCTGTGGCATCCTGATCCAAAATGAAATAAGGATTGTGATTGTGGCTGGAAATTCCTCTTCTATTTTCGAAAATGATTTTTCCATAATCGACTTTCTGCACGAATTTCTGCTGTTCTGCGCCCCAATGGCCGTGTACATTTCTAAAATTCAATCCTTCATATGGAACATGAAATTGCCCACTGTGCAGCTTTTCTATCTGCATAACTTCTGTCGACTCATTTTTCAGCACAACGAAACGTTCCATCAAGTCATACGCTTCGTAGATTTTATAATGCAGTTCCATTACAAGGGCATAATGTTTGTCTTTTAAAATGATCACCAGTTCCTCACACTGTTCGTTTTTCTGGATCTCATAATTTACGTACTCGTAAGCCACATCTCTCGTCCCGTCTGCAAATGTAACCTTCAGACAGTGTTCTTTGTATCGAAGACCTCCGTATACAGGAAATTCTTCTTTTGTGATCTCATATACCGGATCGTTCGTAGATACTTCTGCAAGCTCCGGCATTTCGAAATCTTCCATCGCATTGATCCTGCTTCCCCAGTACAAATGTCTCACTAATCCCTGATTGTCAATTCCGAACGCGTAACTGTTAGAGCGCGTCTGGAGCATAAAAAGATTTTGTGAATCGTTCACTACAATACCCACTGTTCTACCTCCATTTTTACCTGTTAATTTATCGATTTAATCACACATTCGAACGGTGCCAGTTTTACACCGTCTTCTTCTGCCTCTGTCCCATTGTGATTTATATACATTTTGATCTGTTGTTCCTTTTCTCCTCTTGTAACAATTTCCACACCATTTTGAGATGGATACATCGGAATCTCTTTCTCTTTCATGATCGTCTCCATGAGTGCTTTTGTAATGGATTCTTCCAGTCCACATCCAATATAATAAACCATTCCTTTACCGGCCGGTTTTCTTGTCACTGCCGCAAATGAATCGTAAAATGTATCTCCATACCGGAAGAGGATTTCTGCATCTTTTACTTCGATCATGTCTCTGAAAATACCGCCCATGCCGTTATATTTTGCAAATGCGCCTGTCCCCACAACCGGAAATGCATCCAGCGTCTGAAGGCTCTCTGTTTCTACTACGCAATGTCCGGCAAACTCATTGTATCCAACCGGTGCCGTCTTTCCAAACGGTACATTGTTGTTCGCATCTTTCACCGAACAACGGTAAGTTAGTACAACCGTTCCGCCTTGTTCGGCAAATGCTTTTACTTTCGCTTCCATTTCCGGTTTGTGAATAATCATCTGTGGAAGGATGAGCACCTGATACTTCGAAAAATCGCGGTCTTCCGGAATGACATCCACTCCTACGTTCACATCGAAAAATGGCTTGTAAAATTTCTGCATTTCTGCTGCCGGATCAAGCAAAATACTCTGTTTCTGGATACGGAAAGAAGCAAGCGAATCGTAATCATAAACAATTGCCACCTGATTTCGAATCGGTGTTTTTAATGCCGCGTCATAATTTTTTATATCCCGAAAAAAGCTTTGCACTTCATAAAATTTTCTTCTCTTTACATTGTCTGCATCTAAAATTCCATAGCAGAACTGTTCCGCTCCTTTTGTTGCTCCACGATAACGGAAATACATCATAGAATCACAGCCATGTGCCATTCCCTGGTAGGACCACATTTTTGCCTGATTCGGTCTTGGCAGGAATCCCGTTACATCATGTCCTTGCGCTCCCATGATGGCTTCCGTGATCCAGAAGTTCTCCCCTTTTAAGCCTCGTATATAATCCAGACCGAAGGCAATTTCGTGGGGTGCGATTGGTTCCTTCTGACCGCCCCATACCGGGTAGTTGTTATACGCGACCTGATCCAGGGTCGCAGCCACTTTCGAATAATCTACATGTTTTCCAAGTCCACCGCCTGGGAAATCGTGCATAACAACTGCTTTCGGCGCGATTGATTTGATCAGCTTCGCCTGAAAATCAATAAAATCAACAATCACTTTACTTCGGAAACGCTCCCAGTCCTGACGAAGTGCCGGATTATGTGTTGTAATTGTCTCTGTCGGAATTGGAATCTCATCGAAAGAATTGTATTCCTGAGACCAGAACGTCGTCCCGTATGTATCATTTAACCGATCGATCTGTCCTTGGAACGTTTCGCTCAAATATTGCTGAAATTTTTTCTGACAGTTTTCACAATAACAAATATCGCTTCCTTCATGTCCGATCTCATTGTCGATCTGCCATGCTACGATTGCTTCTTCATTTTTATAATGTTCAACTAAAGCACGAACAATTTTTTCCGAATACGCATACATTGTGGCACTGTTAAAGCAATACACATGTCTTCCTCCAAAGGAACGTTTTTTTCCTCCTTCAAATTCCGAAAGAATGTCCGGATATTTCTTTGCAAGCCATGCCGGAATCGTAGCGGTAGGAGTTCCCATGATCACTTTCAGATTTCTCTTCTTCGCTTCTTCGATCACATGATCAAAAAAAGAAAAATCAAACTGCCCTTCCCTCTTCTCCATCATATGCCAGGAAAATTCCGCAATACGAATTACATTACATCCCATCTCCACGATCGTATCCATATCCTGTTCCATCAGATCGATATTCCACTGTTCCGGGTAATAATCAACACCTAACAACAAACTTCCTTACCTCCTCGGTTCTCTCTTTATCAACGATTTTACCAAAAGTTTTACTAATAGTCAATAAAACTTTTACTATTTTTTACTGTTTTTAGTAAAGTTTTTACTTTCCCTTTTACTTGCTGAAAAAGTGCACAAAAAAAATGCGTATCAACCTATTGGGGACACGCATTTTTTGTCTATTTTTTCTTTTCCACACTTCCACGTTTTACTAAACTACATGGAATAATCACTTTCTTTGGAATGATTTCTCCCATCCGCAGCTGCTCGATACATAGCATTGCTGCTCGGATTGTTTCCTGGATATAAGTCTCAATCGCATCCAACGGCGGGTTACAATTTCCTGATATTGATGTATTATTAAATACGATCATATTCGTATCTTTCGGAACAGAAAATCCACGTTCCGTCAAAGCCTTAATCACTCCCGGTACAAGTACGTCACTGCTAATGAGCATCGCCTCCGGAGGATTCTTGTGTGCATCTAAATATGCGATCATCGACGCATATGCACTGCGTGGATTCATCTCCGAATCGATCACCCATTCCTCATCAAATGTATCTCGCATCGTCTCTGAGTTCCGGTAGTAATAATATCTTGCATCCATTGTCAGTTCTTTCTTATAATCATATGTATTCACCGCACCAACGTAGGCAATCTTTTCATATCCCATCTCTTCAAAATAATTCAGCGCATTTCTTACCGCCATATGATAATTCGGTAAAATACTGTAATACTTCATCTCATCCGGTGACGAATCTATAAATACAATGTGATCTGTATACTGGTGAAAATCTTTCACCTCTTCTTTCGTAAATCTTCCAATTGCAACGATTCCGTCAAGCTCTATCTCACGTCCCGTTCCGAAACGACCAGTTTCATCTCGATACAACGGAACAGTTGTCCACCCTTTTTCAAAACATTCACTATCTAACATATTTTTCATAAGAAGATAATAAATATCGTCCTGAAGTTCCTCCATCTGAAGCATTTGCGCAACTCCGATACAGATGTTCTTCTCTTCTTCCGACTGGGAATTTCCCCGGTTATATCTTTGCGACAAAGAACGGTAATTTAATTCCTGCGCAACTTCAAGAACTTTTTGTCTTGTCTGATCTGTTACATTTAACGTCTGATCATTATTCAATATCCTTGAAACCGTACTTTGTGAAACCCCAGCCTTTGATGCTATATCTTTTAAAGTAGCCATACTGATTCCTCCTTCTTTCACAAAGTTCTATAACAGTGTATCACAGAAATTCTGCAATTACCAGTAACCTTTAATCGTATGACCACCAGTACAAGTATCAGGATCAGTATCGCCCTCTCGATCACCTCTTCCAGAACATACTGTTCTTTCTACCGCTTTTTTCTACTTTATTCTTTTTATTCATCTCATTGAGGTGTCAGTTTTATCCGACACCTCATAGAATATTTCCCTTTTTATTCGATTACAATCTATGGTTTTATGCGTTTTAACTTGTAAAGTGCTCTTTTGCAAACTGCATATCCTGTACCACTTCTACAGTTCCAAGATAATTATCTTTTTTGTCTCTCACTGCATAATAAGTAACTAAAAATGGTTTTCCCTGCTTTTCCATCCAAACCGGAACGCTATCACGAGTATGATTTTTAAAACTTTCTATAATGGAGCGAACCATTGGTTCTATCTTAGGCGGATGACAAGAGAATACTTCTCTGTCAATTGCCATGCCAGGGCGTTTGAACACTTTCGCTCCTTCATTAAAGAAACGATTTATATTATTATCATCGATAAATGTAATCTCTATTGGCAACGTATTAAGCATAGCTTCCAACTGTGCTGCACTCATATGTCCACCGCCCATTACTATTTCACCTTCATAAATAGCCGCCTCATGACGATTCTTTTTATCCTGCACATATTTTTCTGCTTCTTCCCATCTATTATCAATGCCATACACTAATGCATAGTCTTTGGCATCTTCATAGATTTCATACCATTCTTCGGCTGTAAAATTCATTGCGCAGATAGGGAACAGTATATTAGTCTCTTTATAAATCATTTCATCTGCTCTTGTTAAAACAGCCTGTACTCTTTTAATCCATTCTTCGTCATGATTGCATTCCTTATCTATTGCTGCTAATTCATCTCTGATTTCATCATCAACAGTCCACATAACATACGATGGTCCTGATATTTCATAGCGAACTTTAAGGAGTGGATAAATCAAATCACCCTTTTGTGCATAGTGTATTGCTATTTGTCTAAAATCTGATATTTTTTTGCTTACATCTTCGCCCTTTTCCAGTGCACCTCTAATATCTGCTATTTCTTTGCTAAACTTCTCATTTGCTTCTGTAAAAGAATAAAGAGGATGGCCCTTTGTTTCTCTGAGTGCTTTTGCAAGCTCATGTTTTCTGACATATGCATCCGTCATAGTTGTCATTTCGGATGTTTCTTCCTTTTTTAAAGATTCTTCGACTGCCTTTTCAGCATTTGCTATTTTTTCTTCTTTGGTTAAGCCATGAAACAATGCACTATGCACATCACACAGTTTCTGCACCTCTGTAATAGGTGTTCCCTCTTTTATAAGTTCCTGCTCTGCCTTCATGATTTCAGAAGCTTCTACATCAGAAAAATTTTGAACAAAATCTTTTTTAACACTTTCTAAATCTTCTCCATTTCCAAGTCTCTTTAAATAATCCTTCAGCAATTCTGTATTGCTAGTCTCTTTGACTTGAAATTCTTTGCTTCTCATAGAAGAAATATCTGGCATATTACCAGTAATTTCA
>ENA-UPTB01000990-UPTB01000990.1-human-gut-metagenome-genome-assembly--contig:-NODE-990-length-27109-cov-14.662807_pt1 | contig 27109 bp, 16 predicted proteins | sample MGYA00250046_ERZ773369 | MGnify/ENA primary metagenome ERZ773369 (study PRJEB29103, sample SAMN06111938) | human gut metagenome | biome: human gut; feature: ankylosing spondylitis patient; material... | reverse complement strand
TCAGTAATTTATATGGAAAAGATATCCGTTACTGTTCTAACAGAAAGGAAGTCAAGGATCATGGCGATACAGGAATCCTGCTTGGCAGCAAGCTGAAGGACGGAGATAAGGTAGTGATCATCGAGGATGTGACGACAAGCGGCAAATCTATTGAAGAAACCTTCCCGATACTGAAGGCACAGGCAGATGTAGAGGTCATCGGTCTGATGGTATCCTTAAATCGTATGGAAGTCGGAAAAGGCGGCGAGAAGTCAGCACTTGATGAAATTAAAGAATTATATGGCATCGAAGCAAATGCGATCGTATCCATGGCAGAGGTAACAGAGCATCTGTACAATAAAGAATGTGGTGGCAGAGTGGTGATCGATGACCGGATCAAGTCAGCAATCGATGCATATTATGAGCAGTATGGTGCACGGGCATAGACAGTTATAGTCGGAAAGGAAATCATATGGAAGAAAAAATCTATAAAACAATGGCAGGAAGCGGTGCTTTAAATATTGTATTCGGTGTGATCTCTATCGTGGTGGGAATCGCAGGCGGCGTATTACTCATCATATCCGGTGCAAAGCTGCTTGCCGGTAAATCAAAGATCATGTTCTAAAGGGGACGTTATGCGTAAAGGCCGTAAAAAGAATTTTATGTTTACGAATAAAAGTCAGTCAGAACGTGGTATTATGTCAACCGTACTTGGAATACTGTCAGATGTCTCGATCGGGCTGGCAGTATTTTCTTCGTTCCGGATTGGCGGACGGGCGAGTGCGAGGCTTGGCACGGTTATTTTAGTAGCCATGCTTTTTTCAATCGCAGGACTGGTATTCGGTATTTTATCCAGAATGGAGAAGGATAAGTTTTATTTCTTCCCGGATCTGGGTATTCTATTAAACGGAATCGGAGTCTGTGCCACAGGATTTATTTTGTATGCGGGAGTGTTTGGATTATGATGGAAGAAAGATATGAACTTGCAAAGGAAAGACTGACTGAAATTCATAAGGAAGAAACTGTAAAGGAGCCATACTGTTCTTATTTTAGACGGGTGGCTTTTTTCCTTTTGGAGATGAGCCAGATTTATGAAGATATCAAGGTAGGCAGTTACTTTGAAAAAAGTACGGAAGAACTGCGCAGTGCAAATGAAGTGATGTTTGCCGATGTACTGCCGGAGCTGTATGAGGAAAGCTATGCGAATCCGGTTTACGCGGTTTCCATGCTGGGAGATGACTATGGACAGATCCTGTCTTTCGTTTATACGCAGATGCGTTCTGTGATCCCGGAAATCTTTGAACAGAATCTGGATGAACTTGTGATCCATATGGAGTTCTTTCTGGAAGTTTACAGCAGCTTTGTATACAGCTATGCGGATCAGGATCGTGAGCCGGCGGTGCAGCAGCTGAAAGAGATCGTGTATTTTTTCGTCTACGATTATATGGAAGAGGAAACCGTAAAGCGTGTCGGCGAAAAGGTGGATCCGGCATCAGATTTTGCATATCGTATTATCATGGAATCGGATCTGTCGGATGAGCGGTATCTGTACAGATATGGTGAATATATCACGGATAACCAGCGGCTGACAGCAGCTTATTTAAACAATATGGATCCGGAAAAACTGCAGCTGATGGCAGATACTTATACAGAAGGGTATCGGATCGGCTTTATCAAGGGCAATAAGGATCTGGCTAAAAAGAAGGTTGCGCAGATCGTGTATCCGATCGGCTTTGAACAGGTTGTAAAATTAGCTATAGACAACTTTAAGAAAATGGGACTTGATGTGACAATGATGCGGACATCACATAGTATCTTTACCAAGAGAGGAACATCGGTCGGCGGCTATTATTCCGAAAGCCCGAACAAGCAGTATGAATACGATCATCGGGAGGATGAGGCACTTTTCCTGGATAAAAAGTTTGTAAGCCGTCGTCTGGAGGTACAGAAGGAAGCATACGAGCAAAAGAAGGAGCTTTCCGCTGTGCATGCGGGGCCTGCCTGGATCGAGGTATTCGGGGAAACGCCGTTTACCCCTGTTTTGCAGAAAGAGGCATGTCAGCTCAGTAAAAAGCAGCAGGAGCTTTCAACCTGGTATTACGGACAGCTCGGTCAGATTATCAACAGTTATATTCCGGGAGAAGAAAGAAGTTTTACGATCATTGCCTATCCGATCCCTGAGATCGGGGAGGAGTATCCGGCGATCATGGATGAAACGATCCGTCTGAATACGCTGGATTATCAGACGTACGAGGATCTGCAGCAGAAGATGATCGATGTGCTGGATACGTGTGAGTATGCCCGGATCATAGGGACAAACGGAAACAAGACAGATTTGAAAGTTATGTTAACTGATCTGGCAGATCCGGCAAAGCAGACAAAGTTTGAAAACTGCGTGGCAGATGTCAATATCCCGGTGGGCGAGGTATTTACTTCCCCGAAGCTGGCAGGAACGGAAGGCACGTTGTATGTCAGCCGTGTTTATCTGAATGAGCTGGAATATACAGAACTTGAGATCCATGTGAAGGATGGCAGGGTAACAGAGTACGACTGTGCTAACTTTGCAGATCCGGCAGAGGGTAAAAAGTTAATTAAAGACAACATTTTATATCATCACGAAACACTTCCGATGGGAGAATTTGCGATCGGTACGAATACGACCGCTTACCGCATGGGACGGATGTATGAGATCGAAGACAGACTGCCGATCCTGATCGCAGAAAAGACAGGGCCGCATTTTGCATTCGGAGATACGTGTTATTCCCATGCAGAGGATGTGGCTGTCTATAATCCTGACGGAAAAGAGATCATTGCCAGAGACAATGAGATTTCTGTTTTGCGTAAAGAAGATATGGACAAGGCATATTTCCAGTGCCATACGGATATCACGATTCCATATGATGAGCTGGGCGCGCTCTACGGTGTCACAGCAGATGGCGAGGAGAAATGGATCATCAAAGACGGCAGATTTGTACTGCCGGGCACGGAAGAGCTGAACACGCCGCTCGAAGGAATGTGATATTTCGTATTGACGATAGAGAAAGAACCTTTTAAAATATTATATGATTGCAATAAAGCAATATGAGAGTGTTAAATGATGTAATAGTAAAGATGAATGGAGGATACAGCATGGCACAGGTAGGAATTGTAATGGGCTCTGATTCAGATATGCCTATTATGAGTAAAGCAGCAGATATTCTGGAGGAACTTGGTATTTCATATGAAATGACGATCATTTCCGCCCATAGAGAACCGGACGTATTTTTTGAGTATGCCAAAGGAGCAGAGGCAAAGGGATTCAAGGTGATCATCGCGGGCGCAGGTATGGCAGCCCATCTGCCGGGTATGTGTGCGGCAATCTTTCCGATGCCTGTCATCGGTATTCCGATGCATACAACAAGTCTTGGGGGCAGAGATTCCCTGTATTCCATCGTACAGATGCCATCAGGTATTCCGGTTGCGACTGTTGCGATCAACGGCGGAGCCAATGCGGGACTTCTCGCAGCCAAGATCCTGGCAACAAGTGATCCGGCACTTCTTGACAGACTGAAAGCATATTCGCAGAGCTTAAAGGAATCTGTACAGAAGAAGGATGCCCATTTACAGGAAGTAGGATATAAAAATTACAATAAATAAAGAGGAGAACAAAAATGGATTACAAGAAAGCAGGAGTAGACATCGAAGCCGGTTACAAATCAGTGGAACTGATGAAAAAGCATGTACAGGCTACTATGAGACCGGAAGTGCTTGGCGGCATCGGCGGGTTTGCAGGTGCGTTTGACTTAAGTGCCATCAAAAACATGGAGGAGCCGATCCTTCTTTCCGGAACAGACGGCTGCGGAACAAAAGTAAAGCTGGCATTCGTGATGGACAAGCATGATACGATCGGTATTGATGCGGTGGCTATGTGTGTAAATGATATTGCATGCTCCGGTGGAGAGCCTTTGTTCTTCCTTGATTATATTGCATGTGGTAAAAATTATCCGGAAAAGATCGCTACGATCGTTAAAGGTGTGGCAGAAGGCTGTATCCAGTCTGAATGTGCACTGGTAGGCGGTGAGACAGCAGAGCATCCGGGACTGATGGAAGAGGATGAATATGATCTGGCAGGATTTGCTGTCGGCGTAGTGGATAAAAAGGATCTGATCAACGGATCTGATATGAAGCCGGGTGACGTTCTGATCGGTATGGCAAGCTCAGGTGTACATAGCAACGGATTCTCTTTAGTCCGTAAAGTATTTGAAATGACAAAGGAAAGCCTTGATACATATTATGATGAACTGGGCAAGACACTTGGCGAAGCCCTTTTGGCACCGACCAGAATTTATGTAAAAGCACTGAAAGCGGTAAAAAATACCGGTGTTAAGGTAAAAGGCTGCAGCCACATCACAGGCGGCGGTTTCTATGAAAATATTCCGAGAATGCTTCCGGACGGCGTACGTGCGGTTGTCAAGAAAGACAGCTACGAAGTACCGGCTATTTTCAAACTTATGCAGAAAACAGGCGATATTGAGGAACAGATGATGTACAACACCTACAACATGGGTATCGGTATGGTTGTTGCGGTAGATCCTGCTGATGTGGAGAAAACAATGGCAGCAATGAAAGAAGCCGGCGATACACCATATATCATCGGTCAGGTCGAAGCGGGAGAAAAAGGAGTTACCTTATGTTAAATGTAGTAGTCTGTGTATCGGGCGGCGGTACGAACCTGCAGGCAATCTTAGATGCAGTGGAAAGCGGCAAGATCACCAACACACGTATTGCGGGTGTGATCAGTAATAATGCAGGTGCTTATGCGCTGGAGCGTGCAAAAGCAAAAAATGTACAGGCTGTCTGCATTTCTCCAAAGGAGTATGAAACAAGAGAAGCATTTAACCGGGCACTGCTGCAGGGCGTGGATGAGCTGAAGCCGGATCTGATCGTTTTAGCGGGATTCCTTGTAAATATCCCGGCTGAAATGGTGCAGGCTTACCGGGGCAGGATCATCAATATCCATCCGTCTCTGATCCCTTCTTTCTGCGGCAAAGGCTATTATGGGCTGAAGGTGCATGAAGGCGTGCTTGCGCGTGGTGTCAAGGTGACGGGTGCGACCGTGCATTTTGTGGATGAAGGGACGGATACAGGTCCGATCATTTGTCAGAAGGCGGTCTGTGTAAAGCAGGATGATACGCCGAAAGTATTGCAGCAGCGTGTCATGGAAGAAGCGGAATGGCAGCTTCTGCCACAGGCTATCGACTGGATCGCAAACGGCAGAGTACAGATACAGGACGGAAAAGTGTTTATAAAATAACGGGAGGCAGCAATGAAAGTTTTAATTGTTGGAAGCGGCGGCAGAGAGCATGCGATCGCAGCAAGCGTCGCAAAAAGTGATAAAGTGGATAAGATTTATTGTGCACCGGGCAATGCAGGAATCGCACAGCTTGCAGAGTGTGTAGCGATCGGGGCAATGGAGTTTGATAAACTGGTTGCATTTGCAAAAGAAAAAGAGATTGATCTTGTGATCGTCGGTATGGATGATCCGCTGGTAGGCGGCCTTGTGGATGAGATGGAAAAGGCAGGCATCCGCACATTCGGTCCTCGTAAAAATGCAGCGATCCTGGAAGGTAGTAAGGCATTCTCCAAGGATCTGATGAAAAAATACGATATCCCGACAGCAGCGTACGAAACCTTCGATGATCCGAAGGCAGCACTTGCTTATCTGGAGACGGCTGAGTATCCGATCGTCTTAAAGGCAGACGGCCTGGCACTCGGTAAGGGTGTTCTGATCTGTAATACAAAGCAGGAAGCCATAGACGGTGTGAAAGAGATCATGGAGGATAAGAAATTCGGTTCTGCCGGCAATCGCATGGTAGTAGAGGAATTTATGACAGGACGTGAGGTATCTGTTCTTTCCTTCGTAGACGGTAATACGATCCAGATCATGTCAAGCGCGCAGGATCACAAGCGTGCCATGGACGGTGATCAGGGCTTAAATACAGGCGGTATGGGAACCTTCTCCCCGAGCCCGTTCTATACAGAGAAAGTGGATGAGTTCTGCCACAAATATATCTTCCAGAAGACGGTAGATGCTATGAAGGCAGAAGGCAGAGAATTCAAGGGCGTTATCTTCTTCGGTCTGATGCTGACAGAAAAAGGCCCGAAGGTGCTGGAATACAATGCGAGATTTGGAGATCCGGAAGCACAGGTCGTTCTGCCGCGTATGAAGAATGATATCATTGATGTATGCAATGCCTGCATCGATGGTACACTGGATCAGATCAAGGTAGAATTTGAAGATAATGCAGCGGTCTGTGTGGTACTGGCATCCGATGGGTATCCGGTTTCTTACGAAAAGGGACTTCCGATCGAAGGATTGGAGGCGTTTGACGGAAAGGACGATTATTTCTGCTTCCACGCAGGCACAAAGCTTGCAGATGGCAGGATCGTGACAAACGGCGGACGTGTACTTGGCATCACGGCTAAGGGCAATGACTTGAAAGAGGCAAGAAAGAAAGCATATGAAGCGACCGAATGGGTTTCATTTTCCAACAAATATATGCGACATGACATCGGAAAGGCAATCGATGAAGCATAACAAAAAGAAGCAGGATTTCCTGCTTCTTTTCATAGGGATCATCTGTCTGGTCGTGTTTGTGATATGCGCTGCTTTCCTATTGCGCTATTACAATGACTACAGGCAGGAAAAGCGCATGGATGAAGAACTGCGGGAGCTTGGCAGACAGGCGCAGACGGATGCGGCAGAGAATAATCAGGGGAATGCAAAAGATGAGGATCAGGATGAGCAGAAACTTCCGCAGATCAATGCATCTGTCTACCGGGAGAAAAACGAAGATTATGTGGCATATCTGTATATCCCGGATACGGAGATCGAATATCCTGTTGTGCAGCGGAATAACAGCTATTATCTGAACCATAATTTTTATGGGGAGAAGAATGCACACGGAACGATCTTTTTAGATGAAAACTGCAGCACGGAAGATCCGGTACTGCTGTTGCACGGACATCATATGAAGGATGGTACGATGTTTGGCAGCCTGAAACAGTATAGGGATAAGGAGTTCAGACAGGCGCACAGCGAGATCTTGCTGGATATGGGGGAAGGCTTTGACACATACGAAGTATTTGCCATTCTGCAGATCGATCTGACAAAAGAAGATTACTTTGCTTATGAGGAAATCCCAAAGGATGCGGACAGCCTGACTGCATATCTGAAACAGATCCGCAAACATGCGGTATGGTATGAGCAGCCGGGGAATGAAGATAAGCTGCTTTTGTTATCCACCTGTGCCTATGGCTCGGAGGACGAACGGATGGTAGTAGCGGCTTATAAAAAGTAAGAAAATATGGAAACAAAACAGCGTGGCGGACATATAGAAAATGTCCGTCGCTTTTTTATTATGGCGATGAGGAAAATGCACGCATTTATGCGTGCATTTGACGACCGCTGATCTGAGCGTATCTCGTCTCTGTATACAATTTGCAAAGCAAAGCTATCAAAGCATAAAATAAAGATAAAAGTGCGGTAAAGATTTGCTAAAAAAGAAATGATATTGTAAAAACCTATAAAATATTATATTATGTAAAGTAATAATGGGATGACTATATCCGCGTGTAAAAACAGGCGGATATCGACCCGGATCGAAAATGCAAAAACAGGGATAAAACAGGAGTTATGCGGAATATGAAGAGAAATGAATATTTCACTGAGGCAGAGATCAAAGAACAGAAAAAGAGGAGAAAAACAGGCAGACGGGTCATGGCACTTCTGTTGGCAGGCATGATGCTGTTTTCCAACGTACCATCTAATGTAAGTGCAGTATCGGATAATGATATCAGTATGCTGCCGGATGCCATGGTGCAGACGGAAGATACGGATACAACTGCGGATGATACAGAGGAGAAGACTATAAATATGACAGGCGCAGCAGAGCAACCGGCAGCTGCTGCAGAAGATCGGAATGCAGGAGAGGAAAGCGAACCGGTTACAGTGGATGCGGCAGCGGATATCGAAGCAGACAAGGCAGGCAGTGCAGATATTTTTGACAATACAACGATCACACTGGATAAGCTGACTCTGAAGGCGACCTATTCAGATGGAAAAGGCGGTAGTGTTGTAGAAGAATTGACAGAGAACGGTACATTTGATCTGCCATACAATGCGGATATCAATATGCGACTGGATTTCAAGCTGGGAAACGGAACAGCGGTCAATAAGGATACTGCTTATATTTATAAACTCCCTGACACGATCCGCGTTGATGTAGAGGCTGATCATAAGCTGGCTGATCATAACGGCAAATCCGTTGGTACTGTTCATATTGCGAAAGACGGAACATTGTCCTTCCGGTTTGATACGGATGCAATCGGATCCAATACCAATGTTAACTTTTATGTACAGTTTGAAGGTGGTTTTTCAGAATCCCTGCAGGAAGATGGAAAGACAGAGGATATTGCATTTCCGACTGCTACAGGTGATTTCAAATTCACGGTAAATACAACAGATAAAACGGATGATGATAAGAAACCGGATCCGAAGGATGTCAGTATCAGCAAATATGGCAGCAAGATCATTAATGTCAACGGACAAAATTATATTGAATGGACGGTAGAGCTTGGTCAGGAAGGAAGAACATCACTGGATGGTGTGATCACGGATAACCTGCCGACAGGACTTACTTATGCGGAGATTTCGGGGTATCCGCAGCTGACAGACAGCACAGGTGGAACGATTACAACGACAGCGAAAAACGGGGACAGCAGCATTGATATTAAGGTAACGGGAGTTACCTCCCATTATCACGCAAAGGTAAAATTCTGCACCTATTATGATAAGAGTATTTTTGGCGGTACGATCAATGACAGTACAACAGCGCTGGTGGACAATACGGCGGCATTTAACCCGGATGATGATACGGATAAGGGTGTCAGCAACAAAGGAACCGTATCTATTAAACCGGATATGCTGAAAAAGACAGGAAGCAGCATTGCAGCAGATGGTACGATCGAGTGGACTGTAACCATAAACGCAGAGAATCTGGATATTCAGGGAACTTCTTATTTGGATATTGTGGAAACCGGACAGGAGCTTGTTGAGGATTCCATCCAGATCACACCGGCGGGACTCAGTGCGACTAAAAAGAGCGAAAGTGGCTTTGAAGTGGCAATTCCTGCAGGAACTGCTTATACAGATACCGTTACGATCAAATACAAGACGAAGGTTACTGATTTTTCACAGGGCAGCTACAAAAATACCGGTAAACTGCAGGGTGGTGTATACGATGTAACTACAAACGCCACCGTACCTGGCTACAATCTGTTGAAAAAGAGTTTTAAGGATTTTAATAAGATCACCAATACCTTCACATGGGAGATCGTGGTTAACGAGGAAGGCAAGACACTGGAAAATGTCACTGTGACAGATACATTCCGGGCAGGAAATGGCACGAACAAGGTTTCCGGTTCAGATCATGAAATGGCATTTGTGAGCGCATCCGAGGCACTGGATGCTTCTTCTGATGCGGAAAACGGTAAGCTTGTCTTTAAATTTGACAAGCTGGATGCAAAAAAGGTCATCACGATCGTGACGAAGGTGAAGGATCCGACCGCATTTGATGCAAGCAGCTGGCCGTTATTTGAAAATAAAGCATCCATGACCAGTGATATGAATACAACTCCAATTGATTCGACTGCACAGACATGGCAGCAGATCAAAAAGCCGGATATCCTGGCGAAAGACGGTAAGATGAACGGAGACGGTACGATCACATGGACGCTTCAGGTAACAAATCCGAAGCTGACGGTGAAAGGTGCGGAAATCACAGATGTATTGCCGGCCGGACAGGAATATGTGGATGGCAGTATGCGTCTGCAGAACCCATACTATGATGCAAATCCGGTATTTGTGACACCGACGGTCACAGTAGATCCGACAACGGGGATCCAGGGCCTGAAATATATCTTTGCTCTGACGGATCCGGTGCAGGCGGGATTTTTCCAGAAAGATTTCTGGATCTGCTATGAAACGAAGACGACAAGCTCTGATGATGCGACAGCTTCCAGGTTCTATGAAAATGACGCAAAGATCAGGCTGGATTTTGAAGGAGATATTTCGGTTACAGATGATGCCAGGAAAAAACTGACTGGTGAGACCGGTGGTGTGCTGGAAAAAGTATATGACTATAAAGCGGGTAACCAGTATGTAGACTGGAGCGTTAAGATCAATGAAGGACATTATGATATGTCGGCAGTGGCTGATCCGGTCATTACCGATCAGCTCCCTTCTTATTTTGATTATGTCAGTGGTAAATTATATAAGGTTACAAAAGTAAGGAGCGGAAATAACACACAGGTGACGGAGACGGAAGTTTCGGCGGTTATTGCTGTTATGAACGGAAAGATCACGGTTCAGCTGCCGAATATCGGTTCCGATGAGTATGTCTTTAAATTCCGTACCCAGTTTAACTGTCTGGCAGCAGAACTGAGCGGAAAGACGATCGCCAATACGGTAAACTTTACCGGAACCGGGAAGAATGTGTCAGATACGAGTGATACGATCAAAAACGTATCCTTCAGTTCTTCTTCCGCAGGTGCGGTAACAAAGCATGAGATCCGTGTCAAAAAGATTGATAAGGGCACACGTGCCCCACTTGCAGGAGCGGTCTTTAAGCTGTATCTGGACGGCAGTAATATCTGTATCGGTGAGGCAACATCAGGAGAGGACGGCTATGCGGTATTTAAAGATCTGAATACGCTTACCGGTTATGCGCTGAAGCTGGTGGAGTTCCAGACACCGGACGGTTATACTTATATCAATCCGGAAAATGGAAAAGGATCTGCGGAAACGGTGATTACAGACTATGATGAAGTGCATCTGAAAACTGATTCCAATGGTACAAAGTATTACGAAATCGAAATTGAGAATTATAAACCGACAACACCAAAGGGAAGCGCGCTGATCGAGAAAAAAGATGCAGTGTCTGGAGTAGTGCTTGCAGGGGTGGAATTTGGACTGTATACGGATGAAACCTGTGCGGAAGATAAACTGGTAGCAAAACATGTAACATCAAGTAGCGGAATTGTTACATTTTCAAATCTGGAAATCGGAGAAACCTATTACTTAAAGGAAATTACACCGCTTCCGGGCTACAAGGCCGGCAATACGATCTACAAGATCGATGTAAAGACAGCAACAGAGACAGAGTATTGTGTATTGGGCGGTACGCCGGGCACACCACAAAGCAGTGCCTATGAAATTACCAATGAGAAGGCAAAAGCAAGCCTGACACTGACAAAAACAGAGAAGGATTCCGATCCGGTTGTATCTTTGGAAAATGCAGAGTTCAGTATTTATCGAGATGCCGATTGCTCCGACCGTATCGATACACGGACGACAGATGTAAACGGTAAACTGACTTTTACAGATCTGGAGCCTGGAAAGACTTATTACTACAGAGAAACAAAAGCACCGGACGGATATGTACTCGATACAACCGTGCGCAAGATCACGATCGGAACCGGAACAGAAAATGCAGATGTGGCAGAGACGGTAACGGTTACCAATGAAAAGGCGATCGGAGATATTGTGATCAAAAAAGTGGATGATTCTACGGTAGCGGTTCCGTTGGATGGTGTTAAATTCCGCCTGTTAAACAAGGATGATACTGAGTATTATAAAAATGGCACTGCTTATGATGTGATCAGTGACGAAAACGGTATTGCCCGATTTGAGGATATTCCGTTTGGAACTTATAAGGTAAAAGAAATACAAGGAAAGACCGGCTATCAGGTAACATCAACAAATGAAGAAATCAAGGTGGATATCGTCGGTGATAACAATCTGACGATCATAAACAAACGATATAAATGCGATATCCGTCTGGCCAAAACCGGAGAAGGAGGAGAACCGCTTGCCGGTGCTGAGATCGGTCTCTTTACAAAAGACGGAGCCAGAATAAAAACCGCAACGACAGACAGTAACGGAACGGTAACCTTTACAGATATTGTATATGGCGATTATTATCTGCAGGAGCTGAAAGCACCGGCAGGTTATAAGCTGTCATCTGCAAAAGTAACGATCACTGCGGCTGAGATCCTGGGCAGCTATACAGCGGGAACGGTGTTGGATAAGGGCAAATTATTAAATGAAAAACAGAAAGGGAAGATCCGTCTGATGAAGACAGATGATGCCGGCGCTGCACTTTCCGGTGCTGAGTTTACCCTGTATGATGAAAATATGGTTGCCCTGAAGACCGGCAAGACAATGACGGCGGCAGAAGCTTCCGCCATGGGTTCAGGTGCTGCAGAGGGTCAGCTGTACTTCAAAGATCTTACCTACGGAACTTATTATGTACAGGAAACAAAAGCACCGGATACGCCGGATGCTTCCATTGTCTACCAGAGAGATAATCAGGTTTACAAGATAGTCGTGGATTCGGATACAGTTGTAACAAATTACACAGATGTAGACGGCAATCTGCAGAACCTGACCATTCAGAATAAGAAATTAAGCACAACACCGCCGCTGATCAGTTTTAAGGTAAAGAAAACAGATGCAGAATCGGCTGCAGTACTTGCGGATGCAGTGTTTGAGCTTTATAAAAACGGAGTGGCAACCGGTATCACAGCAGTAACAAATAACAGTGGTATTGCATATTTTAAGAGGATCAGTGTTGAGACGGATGCAGCAGATACAAGCTATGAAGTTATAGAAAAAACAGCGCCTGCGGGATATAGAGCACCGACGGCAGTTGACAGAATCTTATTTGCATCAAATAAGAGTGAACTGAATATCTATGCGGATGCAGATACAACACCAAAGACGGAAGCTGAAATTGCCTGGGCGGGAGATTATAAACTGACCGCAACAAGTGAAGCAAGCGCTACGATCAAAAATAACCCGATAAAGGGTAAGATCTGGGTAACCAAGACAGGTGCGAGTGCTGCAACGCTTCTGAAAGATGCTGAATTTACATTATATAAAGCGGATCAGACAACAAAGGTAGTGATCACGGGACTGACCAATCCGGCAAAGACGAACGAGAAGGGAATTGCCGTGTTTGAGAATCTGCCGTGCGGTACATATTATCTGAAAGAAACCGGAGCGCCGGATGGCTACAGTATGGATACAGCCATGCAGAAGATCGTTATCAGTGACGAGACGCTGCACAGTATAACTGTGAAGGATACAAAACTCAGTCTGACAGTCAGCAAAAAGGCGGTTGGCGGAGCGATGGAAGTACCGGGCGCTTCCTTTACGATCACAGAAAAGGATGATCCGACCGTTGTGCTGGACAGCTGGGTAAGTACAGATCGTGCTCATATTGTGACGACAGAGAAAATGACGACAGGAAAGCATTATATACTGTCCGAAACAAAAGCACCGGCGGGATATACTTATACAAACGATATTGAATTTGTATTTGAGACGGATGGCAGTCTCCGGTTGATCACGACGGCCGAGAAAAACGGACAGACGATCACAGTCAGAGATGCACCATTGCTGCTTCGGATCAGTAAGCAGGATAGTGTGACAAATAAAAATCTGGCAGGAGCGCTTCTGGGTATTTATGATGAAAATGATGCACTTGTGACCAGCTTTACAACAAACACGAGTGTTTACCAATTACCTGCAGGTATTCTGGAGGCTCCGAAAACAGGTTATAAAGAATATAGCTTAAAAGAAATCTCAGCACCGGACGGCTACGAAATCGCAGCGGATATCCGTTTTGCGGTAGCTGCGGACGGAAAGATCTATACGGTTACAAAGGATGCGGCAAATCAGAATGTATATACCTTACACGCTGACAGCACATTGACAATGCTGGACGTAAAAAAGAAAGATATTTACATCAGAAAACTGGATGCAGAGACAGGAAAGGATATTGCGGGAGCAGCTTTTGTGATCTACAAGGATGCAGTAGCTGATCCGAACAAGATTGCGGAATGGACATCAGACGGAACCCCGCATAAGCTTGCTGCAGGCTTATTCTCAGCAGGTACAGATTATTATCTGAGGGAAGTAGGGGCACCGACCGGATATCGAAGCGCAGTGATGATCAAGTTCCGTGTGGACAGTACAAAGAAGATTGTGATTCTGGAAGGAAATTCCAATAATATCAATGGTGACAAGGATACATTACTGGTGCGTGATGAACCGATCAAATTATATCTGCGCAAGCAGAATGCGTTTGGTACGCTCCTGCCCGGTGCAGTGCTGAAGCTGGCAGAATATGATGCATCACAGCCGGATCAGATGGGGACTGTCATTCTGGATGCTTATAAAACAGATGGCAGCGTGTACAGCGTGCCTTCTGCACAGCTGAAACTGGCAACGACCTATATTTTAAGGGAGATTTCCGCACCGGATGGCTTCAAGAAGGCAGATGACATCATTTTTACGGTCAACGATAATGGTAGTATTACAAGAGCAGATAATGTCAAAGTAGTCAACAATATGATCGTTATGGAAGATGATGAAGCAGGTCTTGGTATCGGTAAAAAGGATCTGGGATCCGATATTGGACTGGCGGGCTCCAGACTGCAGCTTACAAGCAGTGACGATCCACATTTTACACCGATCACCTGGGTCAGTGACGGAACGGTAAAAACATGGGATATTCTTTCCTTTACACCGGGCTGTACCTACACCCTGACAGAGCTTTCCGCACCGCAGGGCTATGCGTATGCAGATCCGATCACCTTTACGATCGGCGCAACAGATCATAAGATCTATATCGACGGACAGGAGGCAGCCAACCGGACTGTTTATATCAAAGATGGAAAGCTGGCACTGACAGTCAGTAAGCTGGCAACAGGCGGCAGCAGTGAACTGGCAGGTGCGAAATTTGAAATTTTAGACGAAAGCGGTACAGTTGTTACCACATTTACTACAGAGGAAGCAGCAACAAGCGTGGATACTTCCGCGCTGACAGCACCGGCTGCGGGATATCTGGAGTATATACTGCATGAAGTGACAGCACCGGATGGTTATGAACTGGCGGATGATATCCGATTCGCATATGACAGGGACGGTAAGCTTTATCTGGTGACAGAAGAAAACGGTACAAAGATCTATACAGAGAAAAAGGATCTGAAACTGACAGTTTATGATATGCCGAAGTTCTGCGTGCAGAAGGTAGATGCAGAGGGCGATGCACTGGAAGGAGCTGTATTAGAGATCACAACGCAGGAGGATGACGGCTTTACACCGATCCGCTTTGCAACAACGAAAGATAAGTACTATCCACAGGGATTGAAAGCAGATGTGACTTATGTATTGTCAGAGATCACACCGCCACAGGGCTACAGCGTGGCAGAGCCGGTCAGCTTTGTACTCAAAGCGGATGGCAGTGTCTGCATAGACGGTGTTACGGCAACGGATGGCAGGCAGGTGACTATGGTAGATAAGGCAGTTACGGTTTATGTGGCAAAGAAAGACCTGAGTACCAAGAAATCATTGAAAGGTGCAAAACTGGCGATTAAAAATGAAGCAGGAGAAACGCTGTACAGCTTTGTATCAGAAAAAGAGAAAACAACAATACCGGGCAGTATCTTTACGGTTCAGGCGGATCAGAACTATGCATATTACAGCTTATGTGAGCTGGAAGCACCGGAAGGCTATGGACTGGCAGAATCGGTTGATTTTGCGATCAACCGAAGCGGACAGTTATATCTGGTAGAGACAGACGGTGCAGACAAAAAATATACGGAATTGACCGATCATGTACTGACAATGTACGATATGGCGCAGCTTTCTGTCAGCAAAAAGACAGAAAACGGCAAGTATCTGAAAGGCGCAACACTGAAGATCACAGCGGAGAAGGATACATCCTTTGAAGCGATCACGATCAAGACAGACGGGAAACCGGCATATTTTGACAGCAGTAGATTTACAGCAGGAACGACCTATGTGGTTTCCGAAACAAAAGCACCAAAGGGATATAGTTATGCCACAGATGTGAAGTTCAAACTGGATCAGGATGGTAATGTATATGTAAACGGTAAGAAGAGCAAAGATAAGTCAATTATTATGACCGATGAAAAGATTCAGGTCAAGGTGGCAAAGAAGGACGAAAATTCTCATAAGCATCTGGAAAATGCAGAGCTTGCAGTGAAGGATGCGGATGGAAAGGTTCTGTACACCTTTACTTCCATGAGTAAAGAAGTGACACTGCCTGCCAAGATCTTTACTGCGCCGCAGGATGAAAAATATACCTATTATACATTGACAGAGGTAAAAGCGCCGGAAGGTTATGAACTGGCAAAGGATATCCGGTTTGCAATTGACAAAAACGGTACGTTGTATATCAGAAATGCAAAGGGTAACTATAAGAAGGCAAAGAATGGACTACTGACCATGTATGACAGCCCGATCTTTACTTCATCAACGAGCATAACAACGACCGGAAGTGGCAATAAAGTGCCGAAAACCGGAGATCAGACCCCGCTTGGACTGCTCCTTGCACTTTGCGGTCTGTCATTAGCGGGCATGATCAGTGCGTTCTTAGCATTGCTTTGCAGAAGACGCCGGGTGAACCGGATCGAAAAGAGATAGCGGGATATAGGGGAAGAATAAAAGCATAATGACCGGGAAAACCGGATAAAGGAAGCGCAGGATCAGACAGATCCTGCGCTTCCTGTTTTTTGCCTGTTTCTTGTCTGTCAATCACAAGATGTGGCATAATTAAGCAAAAATTCAGAATTTGTCTACTATATTTTGGTTGACGATTATAGAGGCGGATAGTATGATAAAAAAGAGATATTTTGCAAATTTTACATGCTTTTTGACGGATAAAGGAATGAGACGATGATACGATACAGTGTAAAGGGTAAAAAGGGCAGAAAAGTGGCTGCTTTTCTGGGTGTGACGACACTTTCCGTGGTGCTTCTGGCAATGCCTGTCATGGCAAAAGGAACAGGAACCGTAACAGGAACGGGTGTGAATGTGAGAAAAAGTGCAGGCACAGCTGCCGAAAAAGTTACGACTGTTACAACGGGGGATCAGCTCCGTGTGACCGGATCAAAAAAGGACAGCACAGGAAAAAAGTGGTATAAGGTTACATTTACACAAAACGGAACGAATTATACCGGATACATAATATCGAGTTATGTAAACTATAAAAAGGATGCGGCAACACCGGATCAGGCAACGGCAGATCAGGCTGCAGCAGCGCAGACGGACGGTTCCACGACTGTATTGGATGTGTCCGGTATTGCAAAGGATATAAAGCAGAATACAACGAATCAGACAAATACGGGAAATACACAGAATAACAACGCAGGCACAACAAATCAGACGACAGCAGCAAAGAAAACCGGTGCGATCCAGGGGGATTATGTCAGAATCCGTAAAAAACCGGTAGCCGGAATTGTAGTCTGCCAGCTGATGAAAAATACGGATGTAACGGTAAAAAGCAGTAAAAAGGGATCAGATGGCTATATATGGTATAAGATTTCTTTTAAATACGGTGGAAAGAAAAAGACAGGTTATGTCAGAAGTGATCTGTTGAAGGTCAATGAGACAAAGCAGGAGAAGGCAGCGGATCCTGCGCAGTCTGGGGCAGAGCCGACGAATACAAACGGTACGGTTCAGTCAACGGTTACATCACTGACGGATGCGGAATTTGAAAGCTATCTGACCGCGCAGGGATTTCCGGAAAGCTACAAGCAGCCGCTCAGACAATTACACACAGTACATCCGGAGTGGACATTTAAAGCTGTTCAGACAAATCTGGCGTGGAATGATGTAGTGGCAGCGGAAAGTGCGGTCGGAAAGAATCTGGTCGGTAAAAATGCGGTTGTTTCGTGGAAATCTTTGGAAAGTACGGCATATAATCGAAAAAAGAATACATGGTACGGCTTTGACGGCGGCAGCTGGGTAGCAGCATCCACGGCACTGGTACAGTATTATCTGGATCCTAGAAATTTTCTGGGCGAAACATCTGTATTCCAGTTTGAATCACTGGAATATGAGGACTATCAGAATGTAGAGGGGCTTAAAGCTCTGCTGGCAGGTTCTTTTATGAACGGTGACTATACAGAACCGGATGGCTCTGTACGGAACTATGCAGATGCGTTTATTGAGATTGGTCGTCAGGTGGGGGTCAGCCCGTATCATTTGGCAGCCAGATGCTATCAGGAGCAGGGAAAAGGCAAGAGTGACAGTATTAAAGGAACCGTTGAGGGATTTGAAAGTATATTTAACTATTATAATATCGGTGCCTATGCATCCGGCGGAAATTCGCCGACCAGACAGGGACTGATCTATGCATCCGGTCAGACAAGCGGTGCTAATAATTATGAGCGCCCATGGAACACGAGGTATAAATCACTTTTGGGTGGGGCTGAGTATGTTGCACAGAAATATGTAAAGGTAAAACAGAATACACTATACTTCCAGAAGTTTAATGTGGTAAACACAAAAAATGGTCTGTATAAGCATCAGTATATGACAAATGTGCAGGCTGCAGCCAGTGAAGCGCAAAAGATGAGTAAGGCATGTCAGGCAGGAGACCGGCTTGTATTTTATATTCCGGTATATACGGGAATGCCTGAAACTGCCTGTGTAAAACCAACCGATAACAAGAATCCGAATAACTATCTGGCAACACTTGCCGTAACGGATCAGGAGCTGACACCTGTATTTGATCCGGAAACAGAATATTATGATCTGACGGTCAAGAAAAAGGTAAAGACGGCAGAAATCACGGCAACGGCTGTTGCAGCGTCTTCCGAAATCAGCGGAACAGGTACTTATGATCTGGAACGTGGCGAGAATGTATTTACGATTACGTGCACGGCACAGACGGGTGAGGTAAAAACATATACGATTCATATTATAAGAAAATAAACCGGAAAAAGTAAAATGAGAAGGGAAGCGTACTATATGAGACAAAAACTGGGGAGAATCTTATTGGGACTATCTGTTTTGACAGCAGCAATTCTGTATTTGCCGGCAGATATTTATGCAGCAGGTTCTGTCAGCGTAACGGCTGATAAAACGGATGTCGGTGTTTCGGACATGATCACGGTTTATATAAAAACTTCGGAGCCGGAGGATCCGTCTGTGGCACCGGAGATCTCCGTCACATACGATTCGGATAAGCTGGAGGTAACAGATTGTAATGTGGATTACGGCGGTGGCGGCGGACTTTTGACGATCACCGGAACCGATGCACAGATCACAATGAAGGCATTGGCTGCAGGCAGCGCATCAATCAGTGCGGAAGCGGTCATAGATGATGATGGAAATAATCCGGCAACAGGCAGTACCAGCATTGTGGTTGGCGGTAATACAGCTGCGGATCTTTCCTCTGATGCGACACTCAGAGCTCTTACGGTCAGCCCCGGCAGTCTGTCACCGGCTTTTACACCGCAGGGAACGGAATACACAATAGAAGTGGATGACTCTGTAACGGATATTACAGTCAGCGGTGGCGTGACGGATGAAAAGGCACAGATCACGGCAGCAAGCGGTTTTAAAAATCTGAAATCAGGTACAAATGAGGCAGTCATTACCGTAACGGCGGAAGACGGCTCCACTATGACCTATCATTTTACGATCACACGAGGCGGTACAGCTGATGAAACAGATGCCGCAGAAGCGGAGCCGGAACAGATGCAGCAGGCAGCTTCGGCTGATGGGCTTACATTTACGGCAGATGGCACGGATTATACGATCAGTGAGACTGTTTCGGATGAACAGCTTCCGGCAGACTGCAGCAAAACAGGGGTTTCTTACGGCGGACAGACCGTGGAAGGTGCGATCTGGCAGCCCGGCGGGCTCACCCTTTTATATGCTGAGAAAGCGGATGGAGAAGGAAGCTTCTTTATTTATGACAGCACGAAAAACAGTTTTCAGATCTTTGTGCAGATCATGGGGATCGAAAACCATTATATAGTACCGGTAGCACCGCAGGAAGCGGTTCCGGACGGGTTTACGGAAGAAAATCTGCAGTGGAACAACTCTTACCTGCCGGCATATCAGACGACAAAGGGCGATTCCACTTTGTCAGATGCATTTTATCTGTTTTATGCTTATAACAATGAAGGAAATGCGGCATTTTATCTGTATGATGTGGCAGAAGGCAGCTTCCAGCGATATTTTGCGATACAGGAAACTGCTGCTGTGACAGAACGGATGGAACAGAAACCGGTACTGATCATCGGAACACTTGCTTTTTTACTTGTCTGTGCCATTGTCGTGATCGTCAACCTGATCCTGCATAACCGGGATCTGAAGCTGGATATGGAAGAGGAGGCTTTATACGGAGACGAGACGGAAGAAGAGAAGAAGAAAGACGAAAAGAAGCCAAAGAAGCAGATCGCAAAAAAACCGGCAGCAGAAAAACCGGTGAAGCAGGCTGTAAAGAAAGCAGAAGAAAAAACGGCAAAAACGGTGGCAGAGAAACCAGAAAAACGGGTTGTAAAGAAGACAGAGGAAAAGGCGGCAAAGCCGACAAAACAGACGGCGAAGAAACCGGAAGAGAAACCGGCAAAGCAGGCATCTGCAAGAAAAACGGAGGCAGAGAAACCGGCATCGGCAGTTCCCGGACAGGTAAAACCGGAGGCAGCAAAAGAACCGGTTGTGAAAAAAGAAGTTACACCAAATGGTGTGACTTATACAACGGGGCAGATTCCGATCACGGTGGTGCAGCCGCCGAAGTCAGTAAAGCGCAGCCAGGTACCGATCTACACACTGGAGAGAGAACCTGTACCGCTGACGAGAGAAGCTCCGGCAGATCAGCTGGACGATGATTTTGAATTTGAATTTATTGACATTGATTCTTAGACGGTCTGTCAGAAACATAGGCCGGAGCTGTCAGTATGGTTGACAAACTGTGAATACTGTTATAGACTGAATATAACAGAAGGTGATACACATGATAATAGAAATTGATTTTAACAGTGACGAAGCACTGTATATGCAGCTTCGGAATCAGATCATATTAGGCATTGCCACGTCCCAGTATCAGGAGGGAGAGGCGCTTCCGAGTGTCCGGTCTTTGGCGGATACGATCGGCATCAATATGCACACGGTAAATAAGGCATATTCTGTATTGAAACAGGAAGGCTTTGTCAAGGTTGACAGAAGACGCGGTGTTATAATAGCAGTTGATATTGACAAGCTGCAGGCAATGGAGATGATCCAGAAGGAATTGCGTGTTCTTCTGGCACAGGCAAGCTGTAAGAATATCTCGCGTGAAGAAATTCACGATATGATCGATACCATATATAATGAATATGGAGGAAAATAAAAATGGATTATACCGCTAAGGCAAAAACTGCTCTTGGACTTGCCGCATCTGCAGCAAGATCCATGGGTCAGAACTATATCGGGACAGAGCATATTTTACTGGGACTGATCAGACAGCAGACAGGAATGGCGGCTCAGGCATTATTGGTAAATGGAGTGGATGAGACAAAGCTTGTAGATCTGATCATGGAGCTGATCGCACCGACAGGGCATCTGGAGCTGAAAGAACGGGAAGGCTATTCACCGCGTGCCCAGCAGGTGATCGGACTGGCATTTCAGATTGCGGAGCAGTATCATGCTTCCGCTGTCGGAACAGAGCATATTCTGATGGCATTGATCCGGGAAGGAAGCAATGTGGCAGTCCGTATTTTAAGTACTATGGGAGTTTCCCTGCAGAAGCTTTATATCGATCTGCTTGTTTCCATGGGGAAAGATGGCAATCTGTATAAAGAAGATCTGCGTCAGCAGAAGCAGAAAACAAAAGTGCTGGAGCAGTACAGCCGTGATATGACAAAGCTGGCAGCGGAAGGAAAGCTGGATCCTGTGATCGGCAGAGATCAGGAGATCCTCAGACTGGTACAGATCCTTTCCAGACGGACAAAGAACAATCCGTGTCTGATCGGTGAGCCGGGTGTTGGCAAAACAGCGATCGTAGAAGGTCTGGCACAGCGTATCGTACAGGGAGAAGTACCGGATACCGTCAAAAACAAGCGTGTCATGACACTGGATCTTTCCGGAATGGTGGCAGGCAGCAAATACAGAGGCGAATTTGAGGAACGTATTAAAAAGGTTATCAAAGAAGTGATCGATGATGGTAATATCATCCTCTTTCTGGATGAGATCCACACGATCATCGGTGCAGGCGGTGCGGAAGGTGCGATCGATGCGTCCAATATCTTAAAGCCGTCTCTGGCAAGAGGTGAGCTGCAGCTGATCGGTGCTACGACGATCGAGGAATACCGCAAATATATTGAAAAAGATGCTGCACTGGAGCGTCGTTTCCAGACGATCATGGTAGAAGAGCCTTCCTTAACGGAAGCTGTCAGGATCGTCATGGGCATCAAGCATAAATACGAAGAGCATCATCATGTGACGATCACGCCGGAGGCTGTAGAGGCTGCGGTGAAATTGTCAGACCGTTATATCAATGACCGTAATCTGCCGGATAAGGCGATCGACCTGATCGATGAGGCAGCAGCGGCGCTGCGTCTGCAGGGACTGAAAATACCGGAAAACTGTATCAGGCTGCAGGAGCAGATTGATGAATTGAATGTACAGATCGAGCGTTCCCTGAAATTTGATGATCTGGTAGAAGCGCATAAGGAACGTATGGAGCAGGAGAAGCTCATCAAAAAGCATACGCAGGCAATGCAGCGGTATGAAAAAAAGGTGGAAGCGAAGAATAATCTCGTCACGGAAGATGAGATCGCAGCCGTGGTAGCCCAGTGGACAAAGATCCCGCTGAAAAAGCTGGAAGAGAAGGAAAGTGAGCGCCTCCTGAAGCTGGAAAAGATCCTGCATAAGCGTGTGATCGGACAGACGGAAGCGGTGGAGGCGGTTGCGCGTGCAATGCGCCGTGGCAGAGTCGGTTTACAGGATCCAAAGAGACCGATCGGTTCCTTCCTGTTTTTGGGACCTACCGGTGTCGGTAAGACAGAGCTTTCCAAAGCACTTGCAGAGGCAATGTTCGGTTCGGAAAATGATCTGATCCGTGTTGATATGTCGGAATATATGGAACCGCATTCTGTTGCAAAGATGATCGGTTCACCGCCCGGATATGTCGGACATGACGATGGCGGACAGCTGAGTGAGAAAATCAGACGGAATCCTTACAGTGTTGTTTTATTTGATGAAATTGAAAAAGCACATCCCGATGTATTTAATATTTTGCTGCAGGTGCTGGATGACGGACATATCACCGATTCCAAGGGACGCAAGGTCAGCTTTAAAAATGCCATTATCATCATGACAAGTAATGCGGGCGCTTCCCGTATCGTGGATCCGAAGAACCTCGGTTTTGCCACAAAGACGACAGAGCAGCAGGATTACCAGCGTATGAAAAACGGCGTCATGGAAGAAGTCAAGAGACTTTTCAAGCCGGAGTTCATCAATCGGATTGATGAGATCATGGTATTCCATCCGCTGAATAAGACAGAACTCAGAGAGATCGTGACACTGCTTTCCGCAAATCTGATCAAGAGATGCGACCGGCAGATGGGTATCACGCTTTCTATCAGCCAGACGCTCAAGAATCATCTGGTTGAAAAATATTGTGATGTAAAGATGGGAGCAAGGCCTTTGAAGCGTGCGATCCAGACTGTCATAGAGGATCCGCTGGCAGAAGAAATCCTGCAGGGCAGGATCAGGCAGGGAGATCATATCCTTGCGACATTACACAAAGAAAAAGTGGTATTTAAGCAAAGGCAAAACGCAAAAGAACTGGATTTATAAAGGCAAATGGTTTATACTGTTTACACAAAGTACTGCAAGACAATATTCGGGAGGACAAAAGAAAATGGCAGTGGTAAAAGAATTAATTCGTGAAGAATCAGACGGCAGCATCAGTTTCGGAAATTATACATTAGCACAGAAGGCAAAGCTGGAAGATTTTGAACATGCAGGAGATCTGTATAAGGTCAAAACATTCTCAACAATGACAAAACTGGAGAAAAACGGTCTGTTTTTATACGAATCCGTTCCGGGCACAAGCGTCAGTCACTTTCAGGAGACTGCAGACGGTGTATCCTTTGAGGTAGAGGGGGCAGACGATGCACAGCTGATCATCGGGCTTTGCGACGATACACAGTATGAGGTATTTGTAGCAGGTAAGAGCGCCGGAAAGATGAATACAGGTCTTGGAGGCAAGCTGAATGTCAGTGTAGAGCTTGCCGGAATGGGCGAAGTAAATGTAAAGGTGGTAGAAGCATAAGCATGGCAAAAATGAAATCGGCTACGGTTTATTTCTGTCAGAATTGCGGCTATGAATCTTCCAAATGGATGGGGCAATGTCCGGGCTGTCGGGAGTGGAATACGCTTGTCGAAGAGGTCGTGACAAAGGCTGCGGGCACCAAGGCGGTGCATATGGTGCAGCCGACAAGCTTAAATGCCATATCAATGGAAGAGGAAGACAAGTTTTTAACGCATATGAGTGAGCTTGACCGGGTGCTCGGTGGTGGCATCGTGCCGGGGCAGCTTACATTGGTTGGTGGAGATCCCGGCATCGGGAAATCCACCATTCTTTTACAAATGTGCCAGAATCTTGCGGCAGACGGCAGAAAAATTTTATACATATCAGGGGAGGAATCTCTTAAGCAGATCAAGATACGCGCAATGCGGATCGGCGAATTTACGGATCAGTTAAAGCTTCTGTGTGAAACAGATCTGGATACGGTAGAAGCAGTGATAAAGCAGGAAAAACCGGATATTGTCGTAATCGATTCTATCCAGACAATGTATGCGGAACGTGTGACCTCTGCACCGGGCAGCGTATCGCAGGTCAGAGAAGCAACAGCTGTTTTTCTGCGTCTTGCCAAGAGTATGCCTGTTGCAACATTTATTGTCGGGCATGTAACAAAGGAAGGTACGGTTGCGGGGCCGCGCGTACTGGAGCATATGGTAGATACGGTCTTATATTTTGAAGGAGACAGGCATGCGTCCTATCGGATTTTACGGGCCGTGAAAAATCGTTTTGGCTCCACGGATGAGATCGGTGTGTTTGAAATGCGCAAGGAAGGTCTCTGTGAGGTGAAAAATCCGTCTGCTTATCTGCTAAGCGGCAGACCGAAAAATGCAAGCGGTTCCGTGGTTGCCTGTGCAATGGAAGGCACCAGACCGATGCTGATCGAGATCCAGGCGCTTGTCTGTGATTCTAATTTTAATATTCCGCGCCGCCAGACAACAGGTGCGGATTTTAACAGAGTGAATCTCCTGATGGCGGTACTGGAAAAAAGGCTGGGACTTCGCATGGGACAGACCGATGCATATGTCAATCTTGCCGGTGGCATGCGGCTTTTAGAGCCTGCGTTGGATCTGGGCATTGTGATGGCACTGGTATCCAGCTTTAAAAATAAGGTTATTTCCGATCAAACGGTGATTTTCGGTGAGGTAGGTCTTTCAGGAGAGGTTCGTGCTGTCAATATGGCACAGCAGCGTGTGCTGGAGGCGCAGAAACTTGGATTTACGAAATGTATCCTGCCATTAGCAAATCTGGATGGCCTGTCAGATATTCCGGAGAAAATGCGGATTGTTGGCGTTTCCAATGTAGCTGATGCAATAAATGAACTGATTTGATTTATTTCGTCAATATATTTTAATTGCTTGGGCAATATAATTGTAGAAATAACTCTGAATACATCATATAATACAATCAGTCTAAGATATTAGACATGCTAATTAGCAATTTCCGGAAGAATTCCCCTTTTACACAAACAGGAGGCCTGGCGACTTTGTCGCTGGGTCTTTTGTTTTGCGGGAAAACCATACAGATTATGCAAAAGAATTTTACGATCAGACAGGGTATACAAAAGCAGGGAGGATATAAAAATGGATCTGTCTCAAAAACAAATAGCATATTATCATTTGCCGGGATTGTTTGAATTTTACGAATTATACAGTGTTTTTCTGCCGCTGTTTCGGGCACACAGAGAATACTTTTATGATTGGTGCAGGATCGGTTCGGTCTATGGAGCCCCGGCGGACTGCCTCTGGGGCGGTGGACGTACATCTTACGGCGAGCAGGATCCGCGGGCAGTGCTGGCATTGATGCAGGAATATGGTATTTCTGCCCGCCTGACCTTCAGCAATTCCTTACTGAAAGAAGAACATCTGAAAGATCACAGATGTAATGCGCTCTGCCGGTTATTTGTAGAAGATAACGTGATGGAAAAATATAATGTTCAGAAGAATGACAGCATAGAAAACAGAAACGTACGTAATGGTATTATCATTTACTCCGATCTGTTGCTGCATTATTTACAGAAGCAATATCCGGGTTTCTATTTCGTATCTTCCACGACAAAGGTTCTGACAGATTTCAAGGAGCTTCTGCAGGAAGTCAACAGAGAGGAATTTCGATATGTTGTACCGGATTTCCGCCTGAATAAGTCATTTAATAAGTGGAGTACGCTGACAGAAGGGCAAAAAGATAAGATAGAATTTCTGTGCAATGAGTGTTGCTGGTTTGGCTGCAAAGACCGCAAAAGCTGTTATGAGACTGTCAGTCGGAAAAATCTGGGGGAAGCCATTCCTGATTATCCGTGCACTTCACCGGATGCGGCGGAAGGCTATCGATTTTCAAAAGCAATGGAAAATCCGGGATTTATCGGTATTGATGATATCCAATCTATTTATTTGCCGATGGGATTCTCTAATTTCAAGATCGAGGGGCGCGGACTTGGCAGTGCCATGCTGTTGGAATTCTTGCTATACTATATGACAAAGCCGGAATATCAGCTGAAAGTGCGGGAAGCTGTTTATCTGGATGCGATGCTGGATCTGTTTTGAATTTTAAAAAAGTCATAAAAGTATGAATCGTTGATTTTCATAGAAATAGCGTTCGAACAAAATCGGGAAATCATGTAAAAGCGTATAAAAGACATATATACAAATTGTAGATATAAGGTAATTATATAAGGGACAGATACCTCAAAAGCAAGTGAAATCGCAGCAGAAAAGAGTGAAAAACCAACTGGTGACTATTAAGTAAAAAATAATATGAAAAAAATAAAAAAATTCGTTGACAAGTTACCTGATTTAATAGTATACTAGCAAAGCGGGTTGAGAAATACCCGCAAAGTTATGGGATCTTAGCTCAGCTGGGAGAGCATCTGCCTTACAAGCAGAGGGTCATAGGTTCGAGCCCTATAGGTCCCATAT
>ENA-UPTB01000986-UPTB01000986.1-human-gut-metagenome-genome-assembly--contig:-NODE-986-length-27171-cov-16.529453_pt1 | contig 27171 bp, 21 predicted proteins | sample MGYA00250046_ERZ773369 | MGnify/ENA primary metagenome ERZ773369 (study PRJEB29103, sample SAMN06111938) | human gut metagenome | biome: human gut; feature: ankylosing spondylitis patient; material... | reverse complement strand
AGGAGATTGCGACCATACTTCTGCGTCCGGCTTATACTCCTAAATTCGATGTTTTCAAATTTTTGTCATGTACTTAACAAATGTGTATTCAAACACAATATCCCATCCTTTTAAAGGTTTTATCACCGTCTTCGATAAAATACGAGCATTATCCGTAATAGTATTATCATCTGTAGCCAGTTGCAAGATGTTATAAGGCGTATTGGTCAAAAGTTCCGTCCCATCAGCCAAAGTCAACGATCCTTCAGGATATACTCCCGGAAGTCTCATATCATATAATCCAGTCTTATCAGAAGTAACAGGCATATTCCTATCACTTTGAGCATAGCGAATATCAACAGACTGTGTCAACCAAGAAGTTACCTCTGCAGAAACATAAGCACTTCCTGTCATACGACGATATTTATCTTTATCTGTAGCCAAAATACCCTTTTCACTAGAATATCCAATTGACATTCGATAATTAATCTTGTCAGTTCCACCACTTAAAGAAGCATTATGTGACTGCAAGAATCCAAAATCGTCTAAAATGTTATCATAAATTTTTTTATCATTCAGATAATAATTCAACCCGTCTTCAGGGCTCACATAAACTCCATCTCCAGTCGTTTTAAAATTTCCTGGATTTTTTTGATATTCTTGCAAATATCCCATCCATCGCCGCATATCCTGACCTGTATAATATTTACCAGCATTAAACTCAGCATCCAAATATGCTTGCATCCATTGAAGGGAAGTTGCAGTTTCTGGTCTATTAATAGATTTCTGAAAACCAAAATTGTTATTATAATTTAATTGTGCTTTCTGTCCTGTTTTTCCTTTTTTTGTAGTGACAAGAATCACGCCAAATGCAGCTCGTGCACCATAAATTGCAGAAGATGCCGCATCTTTCAATACTGAAATACTTTCAATATCTTCGGGATTAAGCATATCAATATCGCCCGGAACATTATCGATAAGTACCAACGGAGAGCCACCATTGATTGAGGTTGTTCCACGAATATTAAATGTCTTAGCCTGACCTGGTCCTGCCGCATCTCCATTAGGCGTAATCTGCAAACCAGGCATTGTACCTTGCAATGCACTCATAGCATTTACTACAGGACGACTACCCAGCACATCATCCATTTTTACTTGTGAAACAGCTCCCGTTAAATTTTCTTTCTTTTGAGAACCAAATCCAACAACAACAACCTCTTCAAGATCCTGAGTATCAGTTTTTAATACAATGTTTATAGCCTGTCCATTCCATACAATTTCTTGAGATTTATAGCCTATGTATGAAACCTCAATTACATCTCCTTTCTTCAAGTTACTCAATGTAAAATTACCATCTATATCGGTAATAGTACCATTTGTAGTACCTTTAACCAGAACTGAAGCACCAATGATAGACTCACCAGTTTCATCCTTTACAACACCTTTACAGATGTTACCCTGCTGAATGACATTGACTCCTGCCACATATTCACCCGATACAGATGAAGAAAAAGCAGTTTCAGCCGATAATAGGCCTAAAGATCACAGCATATAAGCTGCCTTAATGTTTTTAATCATAGTATATTTTAAATTTTGGGTTTAAAATGCCAATTTAAGGTTTTCTTCTCCTAATTTTAAAAGTCTTAATAAACTACAGAGTAGATTAGCTTATTTTAGACTTATATAGGTTAAATATTTGCAAATATAAAAATATTTACAGTTAAAACCAACAAAGATATTTTTTTTAACTAAAAATAGAAACCATACATAACCCTGCCAAACATAACTTCACATGATAAAATGCAATAACAGTTTAACAAAAAACTAAATTCCTAATAACTGTATTCACTTTGATACACAATTCATAAAGTACAACAGATGAAAACAATAAAAATAATTACTAACTCTTTCTTTATTTATTCACTTAACCCTTCTTCATTTTCTATGTTTCCCGATGCAGAACCCTATGTTTTCCTTACGTGAAACCTACGTTTCCCGATGCGGAAACGTAAGTTTTACCAAAAGGAAACATAGAAAAGGAAGCAGCACCCCAAAAACGTCACAAGGTCAATCTCCGAATACCGTTTTCTCCTTACGCTTACAGAAAAAACAAATAAAAATCGTACCTTTGTGAATAATGTATCTAAATTTATTCCACACTATGGCTCAAATACATATCAATCAGAATACATGCATACGCTGTAAGAAATGCGTCAGAATATGCCCCTCCGCTCTGTTTACCCTTCAGGAAGATAAAGGTATTGAAGTGAATGCCGACGACTGCATCAGTTGCGGACACTGCGTGGCCGTTTGCCCGACCAACTCCATTGAGCATGCTGATTTTCCACCCGAGAAGGTTCATACCATCGACCGCAGCCAACTTCCCACTGCCGACCAAATGGAACTGCTCATCCGTTCCCGCCGCTCAAACCGTGCGTTCTCCAAAGAAAAAGTCTCGGAAGAGTTGTTACAGCGCATCATAGAGGCTGCCCATCGGGCCCCGACGGCAACCAATGCACAAGAAGTCAAAATGGTATTGGTCACCCGTCCGGAAACCTTGAAGGAGGTCAGCCGTATCACCATCGGCACTTTTATGTCGATAGTAAATCTGGTGGAAAATCCGTTGTTGAAATTGATACTGAAGCCGCTTATGCCTTCGGGCTATCGCTACGTGCCGGTGTTCAAAAGACTGCATGAGGAATTTGAACGAGGTAACGACGGTATTTTGAGAGGGGCCACAGCTGCCATCTTTTTCTATACCGACAAAAAAGAACGTTTCGGATGTCAGGACTGCAACCTTGCCTACCAGAATGCTTCACTCATGGCAGAAGCAGCAGGGGTCTCACAGTTCTACACCGGATTCGTATGCAGTGCAGCAGGAATGGACCGGAAAAGAAAGTTGCAAAAGCTATTAGGTATTGAAGGAACCGTTCATGCCGGTATTGCATTAGGCATGCCGTCTTTCCGCTTCGATAAATACATCGACAAAAAAGAGGTGGTATTGAAACGTATTGATTAAACCGAAAGTGCCATGACAAGAAACAACCTGCTAAGCGAAAAGCTGAATTATACGGGAGCCAGCCATACGCCGACTCACCTGCATTTCTGTACATACAACACAGAAATTCTGGAATACCATCAGGGAGCTTCCATCAAAGAGTTTTCTCCTTTCATCCGGCCGGATGCCATCAACTGGGTACAGATTCACGGATTGCAGAATACAGAAATCGTGCAGGAAGTCTGCGATTTTTTCCACATCGATTTTCTTACCACACAAGATATTCTCAATGCGGAGCATCTGACAAAAATTGAAGAGCATGACACCTACAATGTGGTCATCCTGAAACAGCTGTCGGTAGACGAAGAAAACACGTACACTCCCCAACAGCTTTGCATTGTGCAGGGAAGTAATTTCGTACTTACCTTCATGGAACACGACAGCGATTTCTTCAATGAGATTCACACGGCACTGAAAAACAATACCCTGAAAATCCGGAATCGCCAGTCCGATTTTCTGCTGAGCGTCATGCTAAACAGTGTCATGGCCAGCTTTATGTCTATCATATCCCGAATGGAAGACCAACTGGAAGACATGGAGGAATCATTGCTGTCACCGGAAACCAGAAGTGGACTGGCATTAGAGGATATACAACCCTATCGAAAGGACGCTCGCCTCATCAAGAAATGCATCCTTCCTCTTAAAGAGCAGATGAGCAAGTTGTTTCATGCCGACAATGTACTGCTTCACAAAGCCAACCGTCCGTTCTTTAACGACGTAAACGACCATCTGCAATTCGTACTACAGACTCTCGACGGCTGCCGCGACATGATTTCGGCCCTAGTAGACCTTTACCTGTCGAACAATGACCAGCGGATGAACAACATCATGAAGCAGCTCACCATCGTATCGACCATCTTCATTCCGCTGACATTCTTAGCAGGTATCTGGGGAATGAATTTCGAATGGATGCCCGAACTGGGATGGAAATATGGTTACCTGATGGCCTGGGGAGTAATGCTGGTTACCGGTATCGGAGTATACCTGTTCTTTAAGCGAAAAAAATGGTATTAATCACAAACTTTTCACCTAAATTATTCTACACAGTATGCGAAAAAAAGAACTTTATCAGAAAGTCATTGAATATTTTCAGACGGCCATGCCCGTAGCCGAAACGGAACTACACTATAGCAACCCGTTTGAACTGCTGATTGCTGTCATCCTCAGCGCACAATGTACCGACAAGCGGGTCAACATGATCACTCCTCCCCTGTTTAAGGATTTTCCTACTCCCGAAGCTTTGGCTGCCACCACTCCGGAAGTTGTGTTCGAATACATCCGCAGCGTGAGCTATCCCAACAACAAGGCCAAGCATCTGGTAGGAATGGCACAGATGCTGGTACGCGATTTCCAAAGTACCGTACCCGACACACTGGAGGAACTAATCAAACTGCCCGGTGTAGGACGTAAAACGGCAAATGTTATCCAGAGCGTGGTATTCAATAAGGCTGCCATGGCAGTCGATACCCACGTATTCCGCGTGAGCCATCGCATCGGACTGGTTCCCCGCACGTGTACCACTCCGCTGGCAACTGAAAAGCAACTGGTAAAATACATCCCTGAATCGCTTATCCCGACCGCACACCACTGGCTGATTCTCCACGGACGTTACGTTTGTACGGCACGCTCCCCTAAATGTGAGAGTTGCGGACTGAATGGAATTTGTAAAGAGTCTTTGAAATCTTTTCAAAAATAAAGAATGGCATGTGAGATCGTATGCAAATCTCACATGCCATTCTTCTTACTATAATATTAAAAACTCACGTCAAATAATCCAGCTCATTCCGCATACTCACCAGTTCCTCCCGAATACGCTTCAAGCGTTCCACCACATTAGCCGTTTGCATGGTTCCTTCCCTGTTCTGCCGTAACCGTTGCTTGGCACCGGCCAGCGTCATCCCTTTTTCTTTCACCAGATGATATACCAGACGAATATTCTCTATGTCTTCTTTTCGGTACTGACGCACATTTCCTCCTGTTTTCTTAGGAGAAATCATCGGAAACTCTTTTTCCCAATAACGCAGCAATGATTCATTTACATCAAACATTTTTGCTACTTCACTGATAGAATAATAGAGCTTCAATTCTTTATCTGTTTTCAAAGCCATAACAAGCAATTCTTTTTTAATCAAATACACGACCGTGGTTGGCAGCCAATTCAATCATCTTTTCGTAATCATCAGCATTCAAGTCCATGAAATAATAGTTCACCGGATTGACAATCTTTCCCTTTACACGCACTTCATAATGTAAATGCGGACCGGTGCTCTTTCCCGTAGAACCTACCTGACCAATCACTTCTCCACGTGCCACATTCTGCCCCACTTTCACTTCTATTTTATTCAAATGAGCGTAACGGGTCACATAACCAAATCCATGGTCAATGATGATACAATTTCCATACAATCCATCCCAGCCAGCCTGTTTTACCCGTCCGTTTCCTGTAGCATATACCGGCGTACCGATATTGGCAGAGAAGTCCATCCCTGCATGAAACTTCACGGTTTTATAAATCGGGTCAACACGCATGCCGTACCCCGAGGCAGTCTGTTTCAGATTCTTGTTTGAAACCGGCTGGATGGCGGGAATGCAGGCCAGCATCTTGTCATGCTGTTTACAGAGCCCCACCACTTCGTCGAAAGATTTGGACTGGGCATAAATCTTCTTCTCCAAATCATCCATTTTCTGTAGTGTATGGATAACCAGACGGCTGTTGGCCATGTCCATCAGTTCATTATAACGTGCATTATTTGCAGTAGCCGAACGCTGCTCATCCGGTAACGGGTCGGCCTGCATCATTACGCGGTAGATGTTGTCGTCACGTTGCTGCAGACGTTGCATCACTCCTTCCGCCTCATCCAGACGAGAGGAAAGAATGGCATATTGTGACAAAAGTCGGGAGTTTTCCGTACGAAGGTCTTTTTCCGAAGGAGAACCGAAAATCCACAACAGCAGGATAAAACTGCCTGCCCCCAGTCCCATACCGACAAAGAGTTGACGCAGGTAACTCAAAGCCCGCTGGCGTACGGTGGGATAAATACGGTCGTAAGTACGAGTTTTCGGATTGTAGATATAATAGACTTTACGCATGTGGTTCGATTTTGGAAATTTTTAAGCAACAAAACATCAAGTTTTTGCACCAAACATACAGACAAAAATAATAAAACCAATTATCTTTGCAAATCAATTTTGAGAATATTAACTACAAGACAATATAACGATTATGTTGACAGCAAATGAAATCCGCGACTCATTCGTCAAATTCTTTGAGTCAAAAGGACATCAGATTGTGCCTTCTGCACCAATGGTTATCAAAGATGACCCTACCCTGATGTTCACTAATGCCGGTATGAACCAGTTCAAGGATATCATACTTGGAAACCACCCTGCTAAATACAAACGCGTAACCGACTCACAGAAATGTCTTCGTGTGAGCGGAAAACATAATGACTTGGAAGAAGTAGGCCACGATACCTATCACCACACCATGTTCGAAATGTTGGGTAACTGGTCATTCGGCGACTACTTCAAGAAAGAAGTGATTGGCTGGGCATACGAATACTTGGTAGAAGTATTGAAACTGGACCCGAAAGACTTGTATGTCACCGTATTTGAAGGAAGTCCTGAAGAAGGTCTTGCCCGTGACGATGAAGCTGCCGGCTACTGGGGACAGTTCTTCCCTGAAGACCACATCATCAACGGAAACAAGCATGACAATTTCTGGGAAATGGGCGATACAGGTCCTTGTGGTCCGTGCTCTGAAATCCACATCGACTCTCGTTCTGCAGAAGAAAAAGCAGCTATTCCGGGACGCGAACTGGTAAACAAGGATCATCCGCAGGTTATCGAAATCTGGAACCTGGTGTTCATGCAATACAACCGCAAGGCAGACGGAACTCTGGAACCGCTTCCTGCGAAAGTAATTGATACCGGTATGGGATTTGAACGTCTGGTACGTACACTGCAAGGAAAAACATCCAACTATGATACTGACGTATTCCAGCCTATCATCAAAGTGATTGGTGATTTGTCCGGTAAGAAATACGGAGACGATGAAAAGACAGACGTGGCTATGCGTGTAGTTGCTGACCACATCCGTACCATCGCTTTCTCTATCACTGACGGTCAGTTGCCTTCAAATGCAAAGGCTGGTTATGTCATCCGCCGTATCCTGCGTCGTGCTGTTCGTTACGCTTATACATTCCTCGGACAGAAACAGGCATTCATGTACAAGCTGGTTCCGGTGCTGATTGAAAACATGGGTGGTGCTTACCCTGAACTGAAAGCTCAGCAGGCTTTGATTGAAAAAGTGATGAAGGAAGAAGAAGAATCATTCCTCCGTACACTGGAAACAGGTATCCGTCTGCTCGAAAAGACCATGAACGAAACCAAAGCTGCCGGCAAGACCGAAATCAGTGGAGTGGATGCATTTACATTATATGATACATTCGGATTCCCATTCGACTTGACCGAACTGATTTTGCGTGAAAACGGTCTGACTGCCGACGTGAAAGGCTTCGAAGCTGAAATGCAGAAACAGAAAGAACGTGCCCGCAATGCCGCTGCAGTAGAAACCGGCGACTGGGTTACACTGAAAGAAGGTGAAACAACTTTCGTTGGTTACGATTATACAGAATATGAAACCAGCATCCTGCGCTACCGCCAGATCAAACAAAAGAACCAGACTCTCTACCAGATTGTATTGAGCGAGACTCCGTTCTATGCAGAAAGTGGTGGTCAGGTAGGTGATACCGGTGTATTGGTAAGCGAATTCGAAACTATCGACATCATTGATACAAAGAAGGAAAACAACCTTCCGATTCATATTGCCAAGAAACTTCCGGAACACCTGGAAGCTCCGATGATGGCATGTGTAGATACAGACAAGCGTGCTGCTTGTGCTGCGAACCACTCTTGTACGCACTTGCTGGACGAAGCTTTGCGTCAGGTATTAGGTACTCACGTAGAACAGAAGGGTTCTCTGGTAACTCCTGATTCACTGCGTTTCGACTTCTCTCACTTCCAGAAAGTGACTCCGGAACAGATTCGTGAAGTAGAACACTTGGTAAATGCCAAGATTCGTGAAAATGTACCTTTGACTGAATACCGCAATCTGCCGATTGAAAAGGCTAAGGAACTGGGTGCTATTGCCCTGTTCGGCGAAAAATACGGTGACGAAGTTCGTGTCGTACAGTTCGGTTCATCTATCGAATTCTGTGGAGGTACACATGTATCGGCTACCGGAAAAATCGGTATGGTAAAAATCATTTCTGAAAGCTCTGTAGCTGCAGGTGTACGCCGTATTGAAGCAGTTACCGGTGCGAAAGTAGAAGAAATGTTCGATACCGTACAAGATACCATCAACGACTTGAAAGCATTATTCAACAATGCACCCGACCTGAAGGCTGCTATCTCCAAGTACATCGAAGAAAACGCCGGCTTGAAGAAACAGATGGAAGAATTCATGAAGGAAAAAGAAGCCGCTGTTAAGAACAAGCTGATTGAAGGTGCTAAAGAAATCAATGGCGTGAAAGTTATCAAAGCTGTACTTCCGATGCCGGCAGATGCAGTGAAGAACATTGCTTTCCAGTTGAAGGGACAGTTCACAGAAAATCTGTTTGTAGTTATCGGTAGTGTATTCGAAAACAAACCGTTGCTGACTGTAACCATGAGCGAAGACCAGGTGAAAGCTGGACTGAATGCTGGTCAGCTGGTACGTGAAGCTGCTAAGCTGATTCAGGGCGGTGGCGGTGGTCAGCCTCATTTCGCTACTGCCGGTGGTAAGAACCCTGACGGATTGAATGCCGCAGTTGACAAAGTGGTTGAACTGGCTGGATTCTAATTTTCAGCAGACTATATCAGTACTTATTTTTTACATTTCATCCCCCTTATTTGCCCATTTTTAGGAAAATAAGGGGGATTTTTTTCGTACTTTTGCCCACATTCTACAAGCAGACAACCTATGCCCCAAGATAAATATACGCTTATGACCACGGCACCAGTACCTCGCCTTATCCGAGGACTGGCCGTTCCGACCATCATCAGTATGCTGGTCACTTCTTTCTATGTCATGGCCGACACCTATTTTGTCGGAAAAATCAATACCCAGTCTACTGCGGCTGTAGGTATTTCTTTTTCCATCATGGCCATCATTCAAGCATTCGGTTTTTTCTGCGGACACGGTTCGGGCAATTTTATTTCCAGAAGATTAGGTGCACGCGACTACCGCAGTGCGGAAAAGATGGCGGCTACAGGCTTCTTTAGCGCATTCCTCATCGGTTGTGCCATCGCGTTTATCGGCCTGCTTTTCCTGGACCCTATCTGCCGGGCATTGGGTTCTACCCCCACCATTCTTCCATACGCCAAGACCTATTTAGGAATTATCCTGTTGGGAGCCCCTTTTATGGCCGCCTCGCTGGTGCTCAATAACCAGATGCGATTCCAAGGGAACGCCGTTTATGCCATGATCGGCATCATTGTGGGGGCCGTACTCAACATCGGACTTGACCCGCTATTGATATTCGTATTCGACATGGGAATTGCAGGAGCCGCCTGGTCGACCTTCATCAGTCAGGTATGCAGCTTCACCATCCTGCTTTTCATGGACCGGAAAGGAGAAAACATCCGCATTCATTACCGGCATTTTACTCCCACTCCAGCCTATCTGAAAGAAATCGTATACGGAGGAAGTCCTTCTCTCTGCCGTCAGGGGCTGGCCAGTATATCGACTATCCTATTGAATGTAGCAGCCGGAAACTTTGGAGATGCTGCCATTGCCGGAATGTCTATTGTAACCCGTATCTGTATGTTCATCAATTCCTTTGTCATTGGTTTCGGACAGGGATTTCAGCCGGTATGCGGATTCAACTACGGAGCAGGACTAAACCGCCGTGTCCGACAGGGATTCTGGTATTGTGTGAAAGTAGGCGTTATCTTCTTAGCCATCTGCTCCCTCATCGGCTACATTTATGCCCCGGAAGTAGTCTCCTGGTTCCGAAAAGAAGACCCGCAAGTTATCGCCGTAGGAGCCGAAGCCTTGCGCTGGCAACTCATCACGCTCCCATTAGGAGCCTGGGTGATTCTGTGTAACATGCTGCTACAAACTATCCGCCAGCCTCGCCGGGCCGTCATTCTTTCCTCCTCCCGCCAAGGTTTGTTCTTCATCCCTTTGATACTAATTCTGCCGTACTTTCTGCAGTTACAGGGTGTGGAAATGTGTCAGGCTGCAGCAGATTTATGTTCTTTCCTGTTAGCGCTTCCCCTTACAATTCCAGTACTGAAATCACTGCGCATAGACAGAACTCCCATGAAAGAAGAAAATGCCTGATAAACACGGAACTCCTTATTCGTCTTTTCTTCGATAATCATTAGGAGTCATTCCTGCCATTCGCCGAAAATATTTACTGAAAAATGACGCATTGGGAAAGTTCAATTCATCGGCAATCTGATACACCAGCTTATCCGTGTGGCGCAACATCAGTTTAGCTTCCTGCATTACCGCCTCATTTACCCAATCCATCACCGTGCGTCCGCTGGCCTGACGAACCAGTGTACTCAGATAACGGGGTGTCAGAAAAAGCCGGTCGGCATAAAACGTAATGCTCCGCTCACGAGCCGCATATTTATTGACCAACTCTAAAAAACGATTGAAAACTTCCTCCTGCCGCGTGTGTTGCTGCCTTTCAGTAGATTGACTGCTTTTCCTGACAAAATCCAGTTGATGAAAGCACAGAGAAATCAAACTCTGCACGGAAGCTCTCGGAAAAGGCTGGTCGTGCACCACTTCCCATAACAAAGCAAACAACTGCTCCATACGCTGCACTTCCTTCGCAGTTAAAGACAGATGCAAAAACAATCGCCCCTGCAAATAGGTCTGCAATAAATCCTCTTTCTGCCAATTTTCCATCAGAGTGTTTGAAAAAGCCAACATAGCCAAATCCAAATCGGGAGATACATAAAGAAACTCAAACACCGTGCCGGGAGACACTGCCAGCAAATCACCGGCCTTAAATTCTACTTCACGAAGATTGATACGCAGCCGAAGCGTCCCCGCACGAAAAAACACCACTCGCCCCTCGGTCAACCGATAGGGCTGCCCTTCCATCGGGATAAAATGAATTACGTCGGCTATTCCCTGAATGGAACGAAGTAACCCCAATTCGGAAGTAAGAAAGCGGGAGGTGTTCGTCCCTTCTCCCACATGTTCACGCACTTTCTTCAATGCCAGCAACAATAGATGATTCGATTTCATTTGACACCGTGTTTTCCTGCAAAGATAATATTTCAGGTCTTTTTTACGACATAAACAAGCATTTATCGAACAAAAAGAACATTCCGTCACACATATAGAACCGAAAGATTACATAAAACCCTCTATCTTTGTCATACAACCTTTTAATAAAGACCCAATGCCTATGATACGAACATTTCTCCTTTTGTGTGCATGGAGCCTGAGTGTGATAAGTCAGGCACAAATCACCTTGGAAAGTTGCAAGCAGCAGGCCCGTGAAAACTATCCGCTGGTACGACAATACGACTTGATTCAACTGTCCGAACAATATACGCTCTCAAATGTAGCGAAAGGCAATCTGCCCCAAATCAGCGTGAGCGGAAAAATATCTTATCAAAGTGAAGCCACTACCTTCCCATTCGAGATTCCGGGATTGGGCATGAAAGGGCTACCCAAAGACCAGTATCAAGCATTGATTGAAATCAAACAGAATATATGGGACGGAGGAAAAATCCGCAATCAGAAAGCCCAGGTCAAAGCCGAAGCCGAAGAACACGAGCGACAGCTTGATACAAGTCTGTATGCACTGGAAGAAAGAGTGAATCAGGTGTTCTTCGGTATCCTGTTACTGGACGAGCAACTGGCACAAAATGTACTATTAGAAGAAGAACTCACACGCAACCAGAAAACAGTGGAGGCTTACCGGATAAACGGCACCGCCAATGATGCAGACGTAGACGCGGTAAAGGTAGAGATTCTTCAAACCAAACAACAGCGTATCCAGTTGGAAAATAACCGTATGGCCTATCTGCGCATGCTGTCCTTACTTACAGGAAAAGAACTTCCGGCACAAACCCGGTTAGTACGTCCAAACCCTGTGGCAACGAATGCATCTGAATTCAACCGTCCTGAACTCCGGTGGTATGAGGCACAAGAACAGACTGTCGCCGTACAACGAAAGGGGTTACAGACGGGTTACCTTCCTGCTTTTAGTCTTTTTGCACAAGGAGCCTACGGCAATCCAGGACTGGATATATTGAAAGACAAGTTCAGAACCTACTACTTAGTCGGGGCACGGTTTACCTGGAATTTCGGAAGCCTGTACACCCTGAAGAACGACCGGAAAAACCTGGACAGCCGCATCCTGCAAATTAGAAACGAACGCGACTTATTCTTATTCAACACACACTTACAACTGGCAGAAGAAGACGGCACCATCCAAAGTCTTCGCCAGCAAATGAAAGAAGACGAAGAGATTATCCGATTACGGGAAAACATCCGACGGTCTGCCCAAGCCAAAGTAGCCAACGGCACGATGAGCGTCAGTGACATGCTGAAAGAAATTACAGCCGAGAATCTGGCACGTCAAGCCAAAGCCGTACATGAAGTGCAATTGCTCATGCATCTACACCAAAGAAAACACCTGACCAACTAACCCGTTTCACCCTAAAATACTCAAGCGTATGAAAAAAAGATATGTATTTCAAGCTCTGCTACTGATATGCCTGACTGCCTGCGGTTCCAAAGACGAATTTGATGCTACCGGCACCTTCGAAGCAACAGAAATCGTGGTATCTTCCGAAGCTACCGGGAAACTTTTTTACCTGAATGCGGAAGAAGGTATGCACTTTACGCAAGGAACCGAAGTAGGACTGATTGATACGGTGCAGCTTTATTTGAAGAAACGACAACTGGAGGCACAGATGAAATCGGTGGAGAGCCAGCGCCCCGACATCCACCGGCAAATAGCTGCCACAAAAGCACAAATTGCTACAGCACAGCGGGAACGCGACCGGGTGGAGAATCTGCTTAAAGCACAGGCTGCCAACCGCAAACAACTGGATGACTGGGATTCACAGTTGGCGGTACTCAACCGGCAACTGGAAGCGCAACTTTCTTCGTTGGGCAATACCACTGCCAGCCTGACGGAACAAAGTTCATCTGTCGCCATCCAGGTGGCACAAGTGGAAGACCAATTAAAAAAATGCCATATCACCGTTCCCATCAACGGAACCATCTTAGCAAAGTATGCCGAACCCAGTGAACTGGCTACAGTAGGAAAACCGCTGTTCAAGATAGCCGATATGGAGCACATCTTCCTGCGGGCATACCTCACCTCTTCACAGTTGGAGTTGGTGAAATTAGGTAACGAAGTCACCGTTTTTGCCGATTTCGGCAATGCGCAACTCAGGAATTATCCCGGCAAGGTAGTCTGGATTTCCGAAGAAGCGGAATTTACGCCCAAAACTATCCTGACCAACGATGAACGGGCCAACCAGGTATATGCCGTCAAAATAGCCGTCGAAAACGACGGACACATCAAACTGGGCATGTACGGGAAAGTCAAATTCTGAAAACCGAGAGTGACATGAAAAGCCTCATAGAAGTCAGTCATGTAAGCAAAAGTTACGGAAAGGTGCAAGCCCTGCGCGATGTATCCTTCAGCGTAAAGCAAGGAGAACTGTTCGGCCTCATCGGTCCGGACGGAGCAGGGAAAAGTACCCTGTTCCGCATCCTGACCACCTTGCTGCTACCGGACCAGGGAAGTGCCCGGGTACTGGATGCGAATGTACGGGCCGACTTCCGTACGATACGACAGAGCGTAGGTTACATGCCGGGACGCTTCTCCTTGTATCAGGACCTCACAGTAGAAGAAAACCTGCGTTTCTTCGCCACTGTATTCCATACGACCGTTGAAGAAAACTACGAGCGGATACGTGCCATTTATGAACAGATTTCCCCCTTCAAGCAGCGTCGGGCAGGTGCATTGTCGGGAGGAATGAAGCAGAAGCTGGCTTTGTGTTGTGCACTGGTTCACGCTCCGAAAGTCCTCTTTCTGGACGAACCGACCACCGGCGTAGACCCCGTTTCACGCCGGGAGTTCTGGGAGATGTTAGCCTACCTCCGGCAGGAAGGCATTACCCTTGTCGTATCCACTCCTTTCATGGACGAAGCCTTGCGATGCGACCGAGTGGCGTTTCTTTACGAAGGAGAAATTAAAGGCATTGACCGTCCGGAAGCCATACTAAAGCAGTTCAGCGAGATTCTATGCCCTCCCGGCCTGCAACGAAAAGCCGTCGATAAACATACTCCACCCATTATCCAGGTGGACAACCTCGTCAAACGATTCGGCTCGTTCACGGCCGTCGACCACATTTCATTTTCGGTACAACGGGGAGAAATCTTCGGCTTCCTAGGGGCCAACGGGGCCGGAAAGACTACCGCCATGCGCATCTTGTGCGGGCTAAGTCTTCCCTCCGAAGGAAAGGCAGAAGTAATGGGGTTTGACGTACGGACACAAAGCGAAGAAATCAAAAAGCGAATCGGCTACATGAGCCAGAAGTTTTCACTTTATGAGGACCTGACCGTACGCGAAAATCTTCGTCTGTTCGGAGGTATCTATAGTGTCAATGCCAAGGAAATCAGCAAGCGTACGGAAGAAACCTTACAGCGCATCGGGCTTTACGAAGAGCAGCATACCCTGGTCCGTTCGCTGTCTTTAGGATGGAAGCAACGGCTTGCCTTTTCGGTAGCCATCTTCCACCGTCCAGAACTGGTTTTTCTGGACGAACCGACCGGAGGAGTCGACCCGGCTACCCGCCGTCAGTTCTGGGAGCTGATTTATCAGGCCGCCGACCAGGGGATTACCATTTTTGTCACGACGCACTACATGGACGAAGCTGAATATTGCGACCGTATCTCCATGATGGTGGACGGACATATTCGGGCACTGGATACTCCCGACGGACTGAAATACCGTTTTAATGCCCGAGACATGGACGAAGTCTTCCAAAAATTAGCACGTGAAGCCCAACGAGGAGAACATGCCTTTACTCACACGCAAACAGAACAGCCATGAAACAGTTTATCGCTTTTGTCAGAAAAGAATTTCACCATATCCTGCGCGACCGGCGTACCATGCTGATACTGATAGGCATGCCGATTGTACAGATTATCCTTTTCGGCTTTGCCATCTCGACCGAAGTGCGCAATGTACAGACTGCCATCCTTGCACCTTCCCTCCAGACGGATGTACGGAAAGTGATGGAACAACTGGATGCCAGCGAGTATTTCACGGTGAAATATGTCGTCCAGTCTCCCGACGAAATCGAACGGCTGTTCCGACGCAACCTCATAGAACTGGCTGTAGTCTTTCCCTCCGACCTGCATCGCCTGCGTTTCGATTCGGAAGAGATACAGATTTTAGCCGATGCCACCGACCCGAACCTGGCCGTCACACGGAGTACGTATGCCCAGACAATTCTGAGACAAGCCCTACAAACCATCCGGCAAGCTACAACCACCCCAGCCTATTCACAACCGGATAAGCAGCCTGTCATGGTGTACAATAAACTGCTCTATAACCCGCAGATGAAGAGCGCCTATAACTTTGTACCGGGAGTCATGGGATTGATTCTGATGCTGATTTGTGCCATGATGACCTCCATCTCCATCGTACGCGAAAAGGAAACAGGCACGATGGAAGTCCTGCTGGTCTCTCCCGTCAACCCGCTGTTCATCATTCTGTCGAAGGCAGTTCCCTATTTCGTGCTTTCCCTGCTGAACCTGACGACCATCCTGCTGCTCTCCGTCTTTGTGCTCGACGTACCGATAGCCGGAAGCCTGCCTGCCCTGTTGGGAGTATCCCTATTGTTCATTTTCGTATCCCTGGCATTGGGACTGCTTATCTCCTGCATCACTCATACGCAAGTAGCTGCCCTGTTAGTGTCGGCCATGGTACTGATGATACCCACCATTATCCTGTCGGGCATTATCTTCCCGATAGAAAGTATGCCAGGCATTCTGCAGGTCCTCTCCTGCCTTATTCCCGCACGCTGGTACGTAGAAACCGTCCGCCGGCTGATGATTGAGGGTGTACCACTGGTATATGTATGGAAAGAAGTGACAGTGATGTGTCTCATGGCAGTGGTACTGATTACGGCTACTGCCCGCAAGTTTAAGAACCGACTGGAATAAACCGCCAAGCCTATGATGTTACGTTACCTGATAGAAAAAGAATTCAAGCAGTTGAAACGCAACAGTTTCCTGCCCCGCCTCATCCTGCTTTTCCCCTGCATGATGATGCTGGTCATGCCCTGGGCCGCCACATTGGAAATAGAGAACCTGCGCATTGCTGTCATCGATAACGACCGCAGTCCTTCTTCCGAAAGGCTAGTACACCGTATCGAAGCTTCCCGTTATTTTCAACTGACGGCACTTCCTCCGTCCTACGCACAAGGCCTGCAAGCCATCGAGAAAGACCAGGCCGACATGCTGCTGGAAATTCCACGCGGCTTTGAGAAAGCGCAAGCCAACGGACAAAGTCCAGCGGCACTCATTGCAGTCAATACCGTCAACGGTACAAAGGGCGGACTGGGCAGCGCTTACCTGCAACAGATACTCAACCCGTCTTCTTCGCAAGATTCTGTCCGCTACCGGTTCAATCCTTACCTGAACTATAAAGTATTCATGGTTCCTGCACTGATGACCATGATACTGGTCCTGCTCTGTGGCTTTCTGCCTGCCCTGAACGTAGTAAGTGAAAAGGAAGCGGGTACCATCGAACAAATCAACGTGAGTCCGGTCAGCCGCTTTACCTTCACCCTTGCCAAGCTGTTGCCTTATTGGGCCATCGGGTTTGTGGTACTGAACTTGTGCATGCTGTTGGCCTGGCTGGTGTACGGATTAACTCCGGCAGGAAACGTGCTGACCATCTACCTGGCCACCCTGATTTTCGCACTGGTCATGTCGGGACTGGGGCTGGTCATATCCAATTACTCTTCCACCATGCAGCAGGCCATGTTCGTCATGTGGTTCTGCATGCTGATTTTCATCCTGATGAGCGGACTGTTTACCCCCATCAGCAGCATGCCGGAATGGGCACAAGGCATCACCTACCTCAATCCGTTGCGCTACTTTATGGAAATCATGCGCATGGTCTACCTGAAGGGAAGCAGCATCTGTGACATCGGTTTCCAGCTTTCCGTACTTTCGTCCTTTGCCCTTCTGCTCTACGCATGGGCCATACGCAGCTACCGCAAGCAGCAATAAGCCCAAACGTGCTTGCCATCTTACCTCGACACGTACGTGCGGAGCCCTCATCACGTTCGTGTCAAGGTCTCGTCACCTTCGTGTCAACATCTCGTCACGTACGTGTCGAGGTATTTACACCAAGAAATTTCTTCAAAAATGCCCTTTTCATAGGTAAGAATTGTAAGTCAATTATTTCCACTACACAGAATTATTCAGTAACTTTGCCCGAATCTCTTTACATAGGAACCATTTTAATATGAGCGAAGATACTTTTGACAAGGACGAAAAGGAAATGGCAAACTTGCCCGAGAAAGAAGAACACTCTGACTACAAACCGGTATCGACCACTGACGAGGCAGTAAAGCACCAGTTGAGTGGCATGTACCAGAACTGGTTTCTGGACTATGCTTCGTACGTTATCCTGGAGCGTGCCGTACCGCATATCAACGACGGATTGAAACCGGTGCAGCGACGTATTCTCCACTCCATGAAACGGCTGGACGACGGACGCTACAACAAGGTAGCCAACATTGTGGGACACACCATGCAGTTCCACCCTCACGGAGACGCTTCTATCGGGGATGCCCTTGTACAATTGGGACAAAAGGACTTACTCATTGACTGCCAGGGAAACTGGGGTAACATCCTGACAGGCGACAGTGCGGCTGCTCCCCGTTACATCGAAGCCCGGCTTTCCAAGTTTGCACTGGATGTGGTGTTCAACCCGAAAACGACCGAATGGCAGGCTTCCTATGACGGCAGAAACCGGGAGCCGGTTACACTGCCGGTCAAATTTCCGCTGCTACTGGCCCAGGGGGTAGAAGGTATTGCCGTGGGACTTTCTTCCAAGATTCTTCCACATAACTTCAATGAACTGTGCGATGCGGCCATCGCATACCTGCACGGAGAAGACTTCCAGCTTTATCCGGATTTTCAGACAGGTGGTTCGATTGACGTATCACGCTACAACGACGGCGAGCGAGGAGGCGTAGTGCGCGTGCGTGCCAAAATCTCCAAGATTGACAACAAGATTCTCCTGATGATTGGCGGCGTTATCGCAGCCTTTACTTCCGGTTGGTGGAAAAGGTGGATGCTGAGATTGGTAAGATTGTCGATGCAATTGATAAACAGGATTTGTGGAAGAATACGGTAGTTATCTTTACAAGCGATCATGGTGATGGTATGGGTGCGCATCATTGGAACCAGAAATCGGCTTTATATGAAGAGGTAGTGAATGTCCCTTTGATAGTTACCCTTCCCGGAAAGAAGAATGCCGGGAAAGAAATGCCCCAACTTATTAATGAAGGTGTCGATTTCTTTGCTTCCGTATGTGACTGGGCGGGAATTTCCCTTCCTGGAGGTTTACATGGCGTCTCTTTTAGGCCTTTGGTGGAAAAAGCTGATCCTCAACAGGTACACCAGCCTTATATTGTCAGTGAGACTACATTTGATAAAGGAGTTGCCCGAGGTTGGGCCTTGCGTACTCCGCGTTATAAATATGTATTGTATGATAAAGGGCTGTATCGTGAGCAGCTTTATGACATGGTGAATGACCGCGGAGAAATGAGGAACTTAGCTATAGAGAAAAAGTATCGGCAAATTCTCTTACAACATCGTGCTTATTTGAATGAGTGGATGAAACTGCATCATGTAGTTCAAATACGTCCTGAGGTGCATTTAATTCCGAATATGTAAATCGGAAAGTGTGTTAAAATGCTGATAATCTTACATCCTGTCATTAACTTTGCTTAGAATGTTCTTTCATTTCTGTCATTAAATCATCGTTGGAAGACGTTAGGCCGATAATGACCGAAAAGCATTTTGACACACTTTCTTTCTCTGTTGTTATTCTTATTGGTATGAAGATAGCAAATCGTTTACTGCTATCCGGTAATTGGTTAGTTTACTGGTTTTATGTATAGTTTTTTTAGCTTTACGGTTACCGTTGGGCAGCAGATATTCCCAAAAGTTCTTCATTTTCATCAATAACTGTGTTTCACCGCCTTGTAACTGTTCTTCATAGCTGTTGTATATCGCTGTATGTAGCTGTTTTACTTTGGATAGCATTTCATCAGGAGACAGCTTTCTGTTTTGCTGGTATTCCCAAGCTAAAGCCGGATTGGCAAGCAGACCACGCCCTATTACAACTCCTGCCAATCTCGGAAAACGTTCGGTAACGGTCTGTATATCTTCTATTGTATGCAGGTCCCCATTATACAACAAGGGTTTATCGCATCCATGATAAAAAGCTTCAAATCCGTTTAAATCTACCTCTCCTTTATATTGCTGTTTCCCTAAACGCGGATGCAGGATGATGTGGGATAGGGGAAGTGTATTCAGTAACGGTAGGAGTGCAAGGCATTCATTGGCGTTTTCCCAGCCTAATCTGAGCTTGACTGAGAAACGGATTTGAGGATATTTTTCTGTGGCGGCGGTCAGTAGTTCTTTTATTTCTTCGGGATACGGCAACATTCCTGCTCCGTTATGCCGTTTGGCCAGCATGGGGAAAGGACACCCCAGATTGATGTCTGCTTCCTGGTAATTATGCTCGATAAAAAGGGATACAATCTGTTCCAACGTGCTTGGTTGGGGGGCAATCAGTTGGGGGATCAGGTGTATATTCCGATTGTTTTCCGGGTTTATATCGCGTATGTCTTTTCGGCGGATTTCACCGTGTTCCACACGTACAAAAGGAGAATAATAGGTGTCGATACCGCCGAAGATACAAGCATGTGCTTGTCGGTAAGCAGCATCTGTATATCCTTGAAGAGGAGCGAAATGGATAGGCAATAAAGTCTTGTTCATAACCGCAAAGATACGTTTTTATTCTTTATCTTTTATATGAATAACCATATGCCAAGAGTGGGACGCATTCTCGAATCCGCCGGGACCATCCATAGTGGCAAATAAAATGTAAGTAGGTTTGCCGTTTTCAAAGAAAATAAAGGGGCGTTCCAGTTGCCCTTGCATCTCCACTTTTCCGTCTTCCCATTCTATGGTACGGGAATAGGCTTTGGGAGCCTTGTCTACTGTCCACTGGATACCGTTTTCAGAGTGTGCCATAACACCACCGCCCCGTTCTCCTGTAAATTTGGCTACATGGTCTTTGAATAGGATGTGATAGCCTTCGGTGTCTTTCCATAGGAAAGGGTCTTCGGCGTCACCTTGTCCGTCTACTTCAAAGATAGGCTGATTGTTCTTCAATACATGGTAAGGACCTTCTATTGCAGGAGCATAGGCTATTCCGAGACTCATTGCCGAATGTTCGTAATTGTTAGTGTAATGGCGCCCTTTGAAGATCATGAGAACTGAACCGTCTTCCTGTATGATTGGAGAAGGATTTGAGGTAAGGAAACTATAGAATGTACCCGGTTGGGTTTTGAGTATCGGTTCGTCCAGACGTTTCCAGGGACCATATGGAGAATCGGCTACAGCCAGTCCGATGCGCTTATTGGCGCGGGCAACGGTGCACCAGGGGCTGTCTAAGGTGAGCTGCGCGTATGTCGGTTCGGCAAACGGGTGTGTAGATCCCATATAAATGAGATAATATTTACCGTTTTGTTTCAATATGCGCGGATTGTGTGTAGAACGCACGTACCCATACTGTGCACCGCGTGCGGGAAGTGCGATATCACTGAAACGATAAGGTCCTTGCGGTATATCGGACACAGCATGTACAATTTCAGACGCGACCATCCATCCCGGATGAAATGGTAATTTCTTGGGAAACCGGGATACGAACATGTGATATTTACCGTCATCTCCCTTTACTATTGAGCTGCCCCATACCCAATAACCTTCGGATGCAAAGGCAGGTGTGCGTGGGGCTTTATCCAGGCGGTGAAACAAACGGTTTTCCGACTGTTGTTTTAACTCAACCAGGTTTTCTATTTTTTGCGCAGATGCTGTCAGAAGAATGAAAATATTAAAGAAAAGTATCAGCTTATATCTTTTCATGAATGTGATAATGTTATAGCGTTAATTGGATGTGAACAAAGATACAGGTTTTTCGTATACCGGGTATATTGTTTATAAGAAAAAGAGAGAAGAATCTCACGATCCTTCCCTCTTTACATGTTAAATTGATTAAGGTCTGTTTATCAGATTATTGCAAATAAAAATAAGGTTAGAAGTTTTGTGGTATATTAATATCCTGCATTATTGGTCCAGCCGGCAAGGTCTACCTGTTGATAAGGTACCGGGAAATAGTAATGGTGATTTGTGTTGAAAGTGGAAGCATCCCATTCTTCAGCACGCACCTCTTTTACTTTTTCCAAACGTACCAGTTCGAACCAGCGTTTCATTTCTGCAAAGAATTCCCAACCGCGTTCGTTGGATACGGCTGTTAAGAATGCGGCAGGTTCGGTTGTTGTGGTCAGTTCTATTTGCCTGTTTTGATAACCGGCGCGTTTCTGTACCTCCTGGATAGCATTCAGGGCATCTTGGTTCACAGAGTTTGTAGCACGGGTAGAAGCTTCGGCGTACATTAAAAGAACTTCTGCATAGCGGTAAATACAAGTTATACCGTTTGATTGTGCACTTTTACCGGGGGCTCCTTCGTCATAATCATAGTACTTGGAGATGGCGGGAAGTTTGTCTGCACTTTCGGTATATGGGATAATCTCTCCGCTTTTTATTTTCCATTCTGTCATATAGTTCCATTCTTTGCGGTCATCATTGGGATACGCCTTGAAGAAATCTTCATTGCCGTAATAGTCTGCCCATCCTGCATTAGGAGAATAATCGCTCGGATAGTAAGATTTACCGTAGTTACTTGCTATCTTATGTTTGGCACTATGTTGCAGGGCAAACATTACTTCGTTGGTTTCTGTTTTCTTGTCTTCTTTCCATAAATCGGAATATTCGGCTGTCAGTACAAGACCGGCTTGGGCCTTATTGTCCATGATTTCTTTGGCTTGGGCTGCTGCCAGACCGTAATATTCGGTTCCTTTGTTTAACGGCCATCCTGCCATTGTCATATAAGCATCTGCCAAGCATGCTTTTGCGGCCCATTTTGAGGGAGTGCTGTTGCCGCTACGTCCTTTGTTGGGCAACCATTCGGTAGCTGTAGTCAGACTGGGAATAATCGCTTTATCGTATATTTCGGCAACTGATGTTCTCGGCATGGTGATGGTTGCCTCATCGTTTTCCAGTAATAAAGGCACATCGCCATACAGACGGGTCAGATAGAAATAGGAAAGACCGCGCATGAAATAGGCTTCGCCCAATACTTCTTTAAATGCTTTGGCTTCTTTTTCGTTGGTGGGGATAGTAGTTCCCTTGATAATTTTGTTGGAACTGCTGATGACCTTATAGAACAGGGTCCAAGTAGTTGAGAAGTCAGCATCATTAGCTGTAAGATTCGGAGTCAGTCTGCTATAATAAGCCAGTTCGTTATTGGCCTTGGCTGCACGGTAGGTAATATCATCCGCACATACATTGATGCGTTGCAGACGGCTGTTGAATCCGTAATTTCCTTGCCATAAATCGCTGTAAAGGGCGTCTGCCGCTTTTTCAAGGCTTGCTTGGTCTACCGTATTCCAGTATTCTTCTTCTGTGATAAAGGATTCGGGTTCTTGTGTGAGGTCTACGCAAGAGGTCGTCAGTAATAAACTTCCGGCAACTGCTGTTAAATATATTAATTTCTTCATGTTGTTCTTATTTAAGTAGGTTATTCATTAGAATGAGAAATTCAGACCGATTAAATAATTGCGGCTGTTAGGATAGGCTCCCCAATCAACACCTTGTACCAAAGGACTACCCATAGTAGCTTCCGGGTCCAGACCGGAGTATTTGGTGATGTGGAATGGATTCTGTACGGAGGCATATACACGCAGGTTGTTGATACCCAATGAACGGCAGGTTGCTTCAGGAAGAGTATAACCTAATGTGATGCTTTTCATCTTGATGAAACTTCCGTTTTCAACGAAACGCGTGCTGAAGAAGTCTTTATTTTCAGTTCCGCCTTTCACGAATCCCGGTATATCTGTATTGGTGTTGGTCGGTGTCCAACGGTTCAGCAACTCGCGCATAGGGGTTACGCCTGCCATTTGTTGGCTCTTAATCAGGTTATATCCCATTTGGTGAGTGGCATTGTAGATGTCAAATCCATGGAAACCTACTACGAAGAACGAGAAGTCAAAGTTTTTGTAATTGAATGTATTGTTCCAGCCCCAGTTGAATGTCGGTTGTCCGCATCCGATAATGCCTTGGTCTGCATCATTGTATACGCCGTCTTTATTGACATCTACATATTTGGAGTTACCCGGTTTTACTTTGTACACTTCTCCGTTGGTTTTGCCGTTTGTTTGACCATTGGCATCTACGAATGGAGCATTTACATCATCCTCCTGCCATACTCCTGCGAATGTGTATCCCCAGAATGAACCTAACTTCTCTCCTTCAATCATTTGGAATATCTGGTTTTGGAAGTTTCCGGCCTGTTGTTGGCGGTGGTTGGCTGTCGGAATCTTGTTGAACGTACCTTTGTTGTGAGATAACGTCAGGTCTGTGTGCCAGCTGAATTCTTTATCACTGAAAGGATCTGCACTGATTGTAAACTCAACACCTGTGTTCTTGATTTCACCTGCGTTATCAAGGATGGCAGTATATCCCATGTGTGAGGGACGTGCCACTTCCAGCAAAATATCTTTTGACAATTTGCTATACCAGTCTGCTGTTAAGCGTACGCGACCGTTCAGAATACCGAAATCAACTCCGACATTGAACTGGTCGTTGCGTTCCCATTTTAGGAAAGGAGCAGCCGGTCGGTCTATCTTATAGGCGGTAGAAGAACTCCCGTTTGGAGTAGTAACGGTAACAGGCGTCATTTTGGAATAGATACGGTAAGCCTCTACAGCTTGGTTTCCTACGGAGCCGTATCCCAAACGGAGTTTCAGTTGGTCGATGAAACTATTCTCCTTCAAGAAATTTTCTTGCTTCAAATCCCATGCCAATGCAGCAGAAGGGAAGTAACTCCATTTATCTTTCAGACGTGAGGAACCATCGGCACGGATAGAGGCGGTAAGCATGTAACGGTTCATGAATACATAGTTGACACGTAACATTCCTGACATAAGGGTATTGATGCTGCGGTCGGATGCAATGGCTGCGAGGTTTGAATCGGACCATGCCAGATTATTGACACCGATCATGTCGATATAGTCTAAGTTATATCCTGTACCGGTATGGTTGTAGTTGTTGTCATAAGACTGCTCGAATACGGCAGTTGCATTGATACGGTGATTTTCATTGAATTCCTTTACATAACTCAAAGTATTGGTATTCAGCCATGAAGTATTCCAATAGCTACGTGCCTGTCCTTGAGTCAGACTGTTTTTGTAGGAATAATAACTGTCTTCGTTTTCTACCGAAGTATTCAGTCTGTTATCAAAAAGCACGCCTAGTTGAGAGCGGAAACTCAAACCGTCCAGAATATCGAACTGGACATAGCCCTGTATGCGGTTATTGATTGTTTTGTTAGAGTTGCTGGATTCCCAGATGTATCCCATAGGATTGTATGCCTTGCCACCATCGAAGAAGCTATTGTTATATTCTCCTTCTTCGTTTTTGGGTTCGATGGTACTTGGAAAGTACATGCTTTGCTGTATCAAGCCATCGTATTCGGTAATACGGGGTTTGCTTGTTTCACGATAGTGACCGTATATATTCAAACCTGCTTTCAGCCATTTCTTGATTTTGGTATCTACCTTTAAACGCCAGCTGTAGATTTGGCTTCCTGATTCTTTAATGATACCTTGGTCGTCCTGATAACGGAGAGAGGCTAAGAACGTTGTTTTTTCACCACCACCGGCAATGGAAAGTTCATAGTTCTGAGTAACTGCCGGGCTACGGAAAATTTCTCTTGAATAGTCATATCCTGCCTTGCCGGATTTGAATGCTTCGAGTTGTTCCGGGCTGTAAAAATGATTATCACCATAGCCAAAGTATTCTTTACCGTAATCGTTTACCAAGTTGGCATATTCGTACGGAGAGAGGTTATCGGGGTATTTGGCAACGGTTTTAATATTGGCAAATGCGTTGAAAGAGACAGTTAGCTTATCCTTTTCAGGATTTTTGGTCGTTACCAGGATAACACCATTGGCACCGCGTGAACCGTATACGGCTGTTGCTGAAGCGTCTTTTAATACCTCAATGGAGGCGATATCCGCAGGGTTCAATGACTGGAGAGAACCACCGATGAATCCGTCAATTACAACAAGCGGTCCTGTTTCTGCCGTAATAGAGTTGATACCACGGACGCGGATGGTGTTGTCGCCGCTGGGGTCACCGGAACCTGAGAGTACGGATACACCGGCCATACGCCCTTGCAAGGCATCGGATACATTACCTGTCGGGGTACTTTTTAATGCATCGGCTGTCTTTACGGAAGCCACCGCACCGGTCAAGTCACTTTTACGTTGAACGCCATAGCCCACTACCACCACTTCTTGCAATAATTGACTGTCTTCACTTAGCGTTACGTTAATATGCGTTTTGCCGGCTACTGCTATTTTTTGGGTCTGATAACCGATATACGAGAATACGAGAGTCGCATTGGACGGTACGTTGGGAAGTGTGTAATTTCCGTCAATGTCTGTAATACATCCGTTGCTGGTTCCTTCCACTTGTATGGAGGCACCAATCACAGGACCTAAATTGTCACTTACTGTACCTGTTACTGTAATGTTTTGTGCATTAGCTTGTGTGGCGAATAGCACAAAGAGCAACATAATACCTAATGTTTTGAATAGATTAGATTTCTGTTTCATAAATATTAATTTAATTGGTTATTTAAAAAAAGGCTTTTATCAGTCTTGTTCAAAATCGGAAAATCTCTTCGCAAAAGTATAGGCTAATAAAGGTAGAGATATTCACTAATTGTCCGCAAATAATCTGATATTGTACATTATCTGCGGACAATCGGTGCTCTGCTTAGTCCTTATTTACTTGGTTTTTGCAGCTTTTACTTTTTCCAACAGAATAGCCAGCTCTTTTACTTTATCTGGGTGAGTTCCAGCCAAATTTTCTTTTTCGGAAGGGTCTACAGATAAGTCATAAAGTTGTGGTTGGGGATTGTTTCCCGTTTCCATTTTAGTCCAATGTTCCAAAGCCGGTTTGTCACTCGGTTCGATGTATTTCCAGTTATTCTGAATGATGGATAGAGTATTATTCAGATTCTGTTGTACCACATAGTCGCACCCGATGGTATCCGTGCCAAGGAAGTTGTTGAGTTGGTCGCGGCTGTCAGGGGCAACACCTGTAGGAAGTTCATGATTCAGCAGGGCTGCAAATGAAGCATATACATCAATCATGGAAAATGGAGCCTGTTGTTTGCCCGGTTTGATACCATTCGGCCAGCGTACGATAAATGGAATACGGGTTCCGGCATCGAATGCGCTATACTTGCCGCCCCGGTAATGTTTCATGGGGGTGTGACCGTTCAGCAATTCAAAGGCCTGGTCTTGATAACCATCATCAATGACGGGACCGTTGTCGCTGCATAATACGAAGATTGTATTATCAGCAATATCCAGACTATCGAGGGTGTGCATGATCTCGCCGACTGTCCAGTCCAGTTGTAAAATAACGTCACCACGCGGTCCTAAACCGCTTTTCCCTGCAAAACGCGGATGGGGGACTCGGGGAACGTGTACATCTTGTGTACCCATATACAGGAAGAAAGGTTCGTTTTTATGTGCAACGATAAAATCTTTGGCTTTTCCGGTAATGATATCTGCAATATCTTCATCCACCCAAAGAGCAGATTTGCCACCGGTCATCCAACCGATACAAGATTCTGCTCAGTGGCAACGAAGCCAAGATTCGCCAGTGGGAATTCGACCAGGCCATGGAAAGAACCAAGCGCCTG
>ENA-UPTB01000985-UPTB01000985.1-human-gut-metagenome-genome-assembly--contig:-NODE-985-length-27198-cov-13.356034_pt1 | contig 27198 bp, 13 predicted proteins | sample MGYA00250046_ERZ773369 | MGnify/ENA primary metagenome ERZ773369 (study PRJEB29103, sample SAMN06111938) | human gut metagenome | biome: human gut; feature: ankylosing spondylitis patient; material... | reverse complement strand
GCCCAGCGCAAGGGTAAAGGCCAGCAGCCCCCAGTTGAAGGGGCGGGTGCCGTAGGTGACGGTGTGGGTGGCCTTGTTCCAGTTTGCCACTTCGTAGGCGCTCAGAGGAATGTAGTACCCAAAGGGCACAAAATAACTGGCAATGGGCGGCATAAAGGCAGAGAACAACCCGACCAGCGCCCCCACAATACCTGCGCAGAGCGCCGGAAGGGGATTGCCGACCCACAGCATCAGCAGAAACTCGCCGAAGAAAAGCATACAATCCACGGCCAGTGTGCAGACGAACAGATAGGCCAGCTGCCCCGCAGGAAAGACCTCGGTGTAGCCGTGGACGCGCCCAAGTACCGGCACGCAGACCAGCTCCAACACCGTGACCAGCAGCACCTCCGACACGCCAAAGACTGCCTTGCCCGCAAACAGGCTGCGGCGGCTCTGCAAAGTGTAGAGCAGCTTGGGGGTATTGCCCTTTATCTCCATATCCCACAGCCGGGAGGCCAGTACGGCCATCATCACCGGCATCAGAATGGCTTCAATGACGGGCAGGCTGTAAAGCAGGGCGCTGTAACCGTTGGCAAGTTCCTCCGGGTCTGACGGGGCAAGGCCGCCCACCCACAGCACGACAATGCCGGGAATCAGCAGGCAGAGGGCAAGGTCGTGCCGGCGGCGGGCCTTTTGCAGCTCCGCAAAAAAGGCTGTCATGTTACGCCACCTCCCCGCTGGTCTGGGTCAGGCTGAGGAAGATGTCCTCAAGGCTCTTGGTCTGTGCAGTCAGCCCAATGACACCGGCACCGCTTTCGGCAAGGGTGCGGACCAGCGCGGCCAGTGCTTCCTCTCGCAGCGGGGGAAGCTGCAGGGTGTCCGGCTGATCGGTCAGCCTTGCGGCCGTCACCCCCTGCTGCTGCAACACGGCAAGAGCCTTGGGGACTGCCAGCACCCGCAGCAGCGTGCCGCCCCGGCTGTGCTTTTGCAGCTGCTGCAGCGAACCCTCAAACAGCAGCTTGCCGTGACTCAGGATGCCGACCTGATCCACCATCTGCTCGATCTCGCCCAGCAGATGGCTGGAGATCAAAACGGTGGCGCCGGTGGTCTGCGGCATTGAGGCAATAAGGCTGCGCATTTCCTGAATCCCGGCCGGATCCAAACCGTTTGTGGGTTCGTCCAGAATCAGCAGTCTGGGGCTGCCCAACAGGGCCATAGCGATGCCGAGGCGCTGCTTCATGCCCAGGGAATACTGCCCCACCTTCCGGTCAGCGTCCTTAGTCAGGTGTACGATGTCCAGCACCCGGCGGGTGTCCCTGCGGTCAACGCCCTTCAGATCGGCAACGATGGCCAGATTTTCCCGCGCAGTCAGGTGCAGGTAGCCGGAGGGCGATTCGATCAGGCTGCCGGTCTGCCGCAGCAGCGGGATACGGTTTTTCTCGTTCATGGGCTGCCCCAGCAGCGCCACGCTGCCGCCGGTGGGATGCACAAGGCCCAGCAGCATCTTCATTGTGGTGGATTTTCCCGCCCCGTTGGGGCCTAGAAAGCCATAGACGCAGCCCTCCGGGACGCACAGATCCAGATGATCCACTACAAGACGGCCGTGATAGCTTTTGCAAAGGGCATGGGTCTCAATCACAGGTTTCATACAAGGTTCTCCTTTCACATTCACGATCCTTTCGGAATGCTGCCAGAATACACCCGTCATCTTAATCCTGCCGGAAGGATAGCTTAATTTGCGCTTAAATTTACGGGCGTTCTCTTTTGCGGCGCAAAAATTGTGGTATAGTAGGGAGGGAAAAGGAGGAAACGCCTTGTGAACACCATTTATGATGCGAAAATCCTGATTGTGGATGACAACGCCGATCTGCTGGCACTGCTGTGTGAGCAGCTGCGCGGCGCAGGCTATGGGAAGATCTGCACAGCACAAAGCTGCGGGGGCGCACGCGCCGCCTTTGCGGCCGGGCAGCCGGAGCTGATGATCTTGGACATCAACCTGCCGGACGGGGACGGGTTTTCTTTATTCCGTGCGCTGCGGGCCAAAGCGGATGTGCCGGCGTTATTTCTATCAGCACGGGATGCGGATGCAGACCGGCTGTTCGGGCTGGGGCTGGGGGCGGACGATTACCTGACAAAGCCCTTTTTGATGCAGGAGCTGTTGCTGCGGGTGCAGCATATTCTGCAGCGGGCTTACCGGGCGGAATTGTCAGCGGCAAAACCAACGGTATTGCAGCTTGGGCCGCGCAGCGTAGACCTGAACGATGCCGTTGTCAGCCTGCCCGACGGAAAAACATTGGCGCTGACGGCTACCGAGCTGGCCCTGCTGCGCAAGCTGGCAGAAAACCGGGGGCATATCGTGACCTATGATGCCATCTGCGATGCTGTCTGGGGTGCGGATTATTATGGCTATGAGAACAGTCTGGGCGTACACATCCGGCATCTGCGGGAAAAGCTGGAAACCGAGCCCGGTGCGCCGCGGTTCCTGCGCACGGTGCGGGGCATCGGCTATAAGCTGACAAAGGAGGGAGAGCCTTGAAAACCTTTGCACGGCTGATCCGGCGGTATGTGCTGGCCGCTGTGGGCGTTGTGCTTTTGCTGCTGTTTTCCGGCGTTGCCCTGCTGGGGTGGCTGGGCTGGCAGGAGGGCCGCCGTCTGCCGCAGCGGGAATACGCCTCCAGCGAAATTGCAGATGCTATGTTGGAAACGGCAGACGGGCTGGCGCTGGGGGCAGCGCACACGCCGCAGGAATGGATGGACGGCTATGCGTGGGCCATGGTGCTGGATGATGCCGGCGCTGTCCGGTGGAGTTACGAGCTGCCGAAGGAACTGAACCACACCTATACGGCCGGCGAAATTGCCCGGTTTGCCCGCTGGTATCTGGCGGATTACCCGGTGTTCTGCTGGGAAGAACCCTACGGTCTGTTTGTTATAGGTCTGCCCAGGGGGAGCCTTTGGCGGTACAGCGTGTACAGCTCGCCGGAGCTTGTGCTGAACATGGCCGGAATCCTCCCGGCGGCAGCGCTGGGATTGCTGCTGCTGGGGCTGGCGCTTTGCCTTTGGCTGAGCTGGCGGGGGGCAAAGCGGCTGGAGACCGTAGCAAACGGTCTGGATGCGCTGGCACAGGGGCAGAGCGTCCAGCTGCCTACCAATGGCTTTGCAGGGGAACTGGCGGAAAAGCTGAACCGGACCGGCGCCCAGCTGCAGGCCAAAAACGAGATGCTCGCCCGGCGGGACAATGCCCGCACCCAATGGATCGCAGGGGTCAGCCACGATGTGCGCACCCCGCTGGCCCTGATCATGGGCTGGGCGGAGCAGCTGGAGCGGGACGCAGAAACGCCGGCGGCCTCCCGGCGGAAGGCGACCGGCATACGAACCCAGTGTGAAAAGCTCCGCACCCTCATAGATGATCTGAACCTGACCAGCAAGTTGGAATACGGCGCACAGCCGCTGCGCAGAAAGAGCCTCCGGGCGGGGCCGCTGTTCCGCGCGTTGGTGGCGCAATTTTGCGAGAACGCGCAGGAAAAAAAGTGTGAGATTGCGCTGGAGCAATCAGAGCAGAGCGAGCAGGCAATGCTTTGCGCAGACCGCGCCCTGCTGGAACGATTGCTTGAGAATCTATTGAATAACAGCATCCGCCACAATCCCGGCCGGGTGAGCATCACCGTGCGCACCGAAACGGCGGGGGGCTGCTTTTGCCTGACAGTGGCCGATGACGGCTGCGGCTACCCACCTGCTGTGCTGGCGGCTATGAATGCCCCCGAGCCCTGCGAAAATGCTCCGCACATCCTTGGCCTGCATGTGGTGGAGCAGATCGCCATCGCGCACGGCGGAAAAGCAGAATTTGCGCAAAATATCCCGCAGGGCGCAAAGGCGGTCATCAGCCTGCCGATGGAGTGAAAAGCTTGGATAGCGCTGCAAAATACAAACGCCTCCGGCAGCTTATGTTGAAGCACAAACATAAGCTGCCGGAGGCGTTGCTTTATGGGCTTCCGCTTATTGCTTTGCCACCGGAATGCGGAGCTGGGCGCGGTATTCGGTCGGGGTGATGCCGTAGAGAGCGCGGAAGCTCTTTACAAAGCTGCTGTAATTTGTAAAGCCGCTGGCGGAGCAGGCGTCCAGTACACTCATGCCGGCGGCAAGGGCGTTGCGGCAGTGCTGCATCCGCAGGTTGGTCAGATAGCCGTGGACGCTCTCGAGGGTGTATTCTTTGAACACGCGGGAAAGATGCTCCCGGCTGGTGTAGGTGTAGCGCGCCAGCTGCGCAACATTCAGCTGGGGGTCTGTGTAGTTCGCCTGCAGGTAGGCAACCGCCTTGGCAACCAGCAGGCTTGTGGCGGAGGGCGGCGGCGCGGCGCGGCGGCCATGGATCACATGGCAGAACAACAAAATCAGCTCGGTCACCTCACAGCACTGGACCGCCGAACGGATCGGCTCATCCAGATAGACGGTCTGTGCCATCCGCTCCAGCAGACCGCGGAAATCCCACCGGATGACCGAGTCGGCGTCAAGTATGACAGGCTCGCCCTGCCATAAACGGTCGGTCAGCCCGCTCTGCACCCACGCGCGGTCCCAGATGTCGGGCGCGATCTGCACGACAAGCCGTTCAGAGGTGTCCGCCGTGATGTTGAACTTGCCGGAATGGAACATCTCCCCGGGAAAGAGGATCAGCTCCCCCAAGTGCAGGTCGTAGACGCTGCCGCCGATGGAATACCGCACACTGCTGCCCGATACCGGCAGGATCAGCTCATAGTAGGGGTGCGAGTGTACGACCGACTGGCTGTTGAGCTGGTTGGTGTACCATGCTACCAAGACATCGCCGCCCTGCAAGGCTGAGCTGGCCTTCTCCTGCGTGAGAAGAGAATCTACATAATGCGGTACTTTTTGTATGATCATGGCGCAGGCCTCCCCACGAATTTTGTCCTTGAGACGATTATATCACATTTTGCGATATTTGCGCTACAAAAAGCAGAGAAATTTGGCCGTATATTTGATATTATAATGACGAAATAAGGCAACAGTAGCAATTATCACAAAAACAAGCGCCAGAATTTGTGAGAGCTGCACAAACTATGCCGAAACAAACGCTTTTTCCACTTGACCAACGCAAAAGAAGAAAGGGGAAAATCTATGAAAGTGTGCTACACCGGCGGTGCTGTCAAGGACTGCGGCAGTTACTATTCCGTTGCAACCAACGCTGTGGAGCTGCGCATCTGGTTTTTGACCGATGACATCCTGCGCATCCGCGCCGGCTTTGACGGCGACTGGGACGAGGCCTCCTACAGCCTGACGATGACCGCATGGGAGTCCCGCACCGATGCCCTGATGCAGGGCTGCCGCAAGCGCGTAGAGCCTGCTGCCGCCGTTTTGACCGATGGCGAAAAGCAGGCTGTGATCCAGGGCGAGCGCCTGAAGGTCGTGATCGAGAAGGCACCCTTCCGCATCATGGTCTACGACAAGAACGGCAGCCTGCTGCACGCCGACATTCCTGACCTTGCCTACCGCGAGGACAGCAACCGCCGCCGCATCCATGCCAGCCAGATCGAGGCCGATGACTGCTTCTACGGCTTCGGTGAGAAGTCCGGCGAGATCAACAAGGCCGAGAAATACATGAATATGGCCCCCGGCGATGCGATGGGCTACAACGCCAAGGAGACCGACTCTCTCTACAAGCACATTCCTTTTTATATCCGGCTGAACCGCGGCACAAAACAGGCGGTCGGTTACTTCTACCACAACACGGCCGAGTGTGATTTCAACATGGGGCGCGAAAAGCGCAACTACTGGCATCGCTACTCGTCCTACCGCACCGATGCGGGCGATATTGATCTGTTCCTGATCGCAGGCCCGTCCATCCGCGAGATCATCGAGCGCTACACCGACCTGACCGGCAAGAGCGTCATGCTGCCGAAGGCGGCACTCGGCTACCTCGGCAGTTCGATGTATTACCCCGAATTGCCCGAGAACAGCGATGACGCGGTGCTGGATTTCATCGACACCACCCGCGAGGAGGGTATCCCCGCCGACGGCTTCCAGCTGTCCAGCGGCTACTGCGCAGTCGAGACGGCCGAGGGCATCAAGCGCTGCACCTTCACTTGGAACCACAAGCGCTTCAAGGACCCGGCAGACTGGTTCGCCCAGATGGAAAAACGCGGCATTGTGGTATCGCCCAACATCAAGCCCGGCATGCTGCTGGTTCACCCGCTGCTGGACGAGATGAAGGAAAAGGGCATGTTCCTGCCTGCCTCCGATGACAACGCGGGCCTCGACGGTCTGGCTGTCGGCACCTGGTGGGGCGGCCCCGGCCTCTTTGTAGATTACACGAAGGAATCCACCCGCCTGCACTGGAAGCAGTACATCAAGGACGCGCTGCTCAAGTACGGCTGCCGCTCTATCTGGAACGACAACTGCGAGTATGATTCCCTTGTTGATAAGGACGCCAAGGTCTATTTTGAGGGTAAGGGCAGCACGATCGGCACGATGAAGCCGGTTATGAGCAACCTGATGTGCCAGCTGTCCAACGAGGCCATCGAGGAATATGACCCCGACTGCCGTCCCTTCTCTGTCTGCCGCTCCGGTCACGCCGGTATCCAGCGGTATGCACAGGTCTGGGCCGGCGACAACCTGACCTGCTGGGATACCCTGAAATACAACATTGCTACGATCTTGGGCATGGCGCTCTGCGGCGTTTCCAACCACGGCTGCGACATCGGCGGCTTCTTCGGCCCCGCGCCGGAGGGTGAGCTGTTTGTGCGCTGGGTGCAGAACGGCATCTTCCAGCCGCGCTTCTCCATCCATTCGACCAACACCGACAACACCGTTACCGAGCCTTGGATGTACAGCGACAAAAAGCAGTACATCAAGGAGGCCATCGACTTCCGCTACAAGCTCAGCCCGACGCTCTACTCGTTGATGGAGCGCGCGCATGAGAACGGCCTGCCCATCTGGCAGCCCACCTTCGCGGTGTTCCAGAATGATCCCGCAACCTACGATGAGGGTGTCGATTTCATGTTCGGCGATTCTTTGCTGGTGGCCAATGTTGTCGAGAAGGGCCAGACCGTTCGCCCGGTCTACCTGCCCAAGACCGAAAACGAGAACGAGCGGTTCTACGACTTCTACACCCGCGAGGAATACGCCCCCGGCCAGACCGTTGAGGTGCCGGTCGATATTGCCAGCATTCCGCTGTTTGTGCGCAGCGGTGCCATCATCCCGATGAGCGGCAACGCCCTGCATAACCTGATGACCGAAAAGACCACGGCGCTGGACATCCTGATGGCCCCCGATGTGGATTCCGAGTTCACGCTGTATGAGGATGACGGCCGCACGAACGACTATCGCAACGGCGCTTACCTCAAGACGAAGATCGCCGTCAAGGCAGGCGTCAAAACGGTCGTGACCTTTGCGAATGAGGGCAATTACGAAACGGCTGTCGAGAGCATGTACCTTGACATGATTCACCGCGAGAAGTCCCCGTTCTATGTGCAGGTGGACGGCAAAGAGCTGCCGCACTTCCTGCACCGCCGTAAGTTTGAGCAGGCCGAGAGCGGCTGGTACTACAGCCAGCGCCTCAAGAGCGTGCAGATCAAGTACCCCAACCCCAAGCAGGATCATGAGGTGCTCGTGTCCTTTGAACAGTTTGATTTGATTGGGATGTAAAGGGGGAGGCGGCGGTGAGGAATCCCTCCGCCCTCGCTTCGCTCGGCCACCTCCCTTTGACAAGGGAGGCTTTAAAGGCCCCCTTGTCAAAGGGGGCTGTCCGCGAAGCGGACTGGGGGATTCCCCGCCGCACCTGCCCGCAATGACCACATATATCAGAAGGAGAGATACCATGTTCAAGAAAATCGCAGCTTTGGGTGCTGCGGCTGTGCTGGGGATCGGTCTGCTGACCGGCTGCGGCGCATCCGCCTCCACGGCCGATGCAGGCTACAGCGCACAGAATCCGCTGGTTCTTACGCTGGCCCACGGCCTGTCGGAGACCCACACCGTCCATATCGCCATGACTCAGTTTGCGGAGGAGGTCAACGAAAAGACCGATGGCCGCATTCAGGTCAAGATCTTCCCCAACGGCCAGCTTGGCAGCGAGAACGAGAACCTTGAGCAGCTGCAGGCGGGTGTTATCGCCATGACGAAGGTCTCCGCCCCCGGCCTTGCCACCTACAACGAGGCCTACAACGCCTTCGGCCTGCCCTACATTTTTAATGACACGGAGGATTTCTACCATGTCATGGACTCGCAGGAGATGCAGGACTTCTTCCTCTCGACCGGCGAGGACGGCTTTGTCACGCTGACCTACTACACCTCCGGCGCACGTTCCTTCTACACGAAGGATAAGGCCATCCGCACCCCGGCAGACCTCAAGGGCCTGAAGATCCGCGTGCAGGATATGAAGAGCCAGACCGATATGATGAGCTACCTCGGCGGTATCCCCGTTGCCATGTCCTACGGCGATGTCTATACCTCGCTGCAGACCGGCATCATCGACGGCACCGAGAATAACGAGACGGCCCTGACCACCGGCAAGCACGGCGAGGTCTGCAAGGTCTACTCCGTTGACCAGCACGCCATGATCCCCGATGTGCTGATCATGAGCGAAAAGGTCTGGAAGACCATCAGCCCGGAGGATCAGCAGATTCTTCTCGAGGCTGCCCACGACTCCACCGATGCCCACAAGGTCATGTGGGACACCGCCGTGGAGGAGGCCGTCAAGGAGGCACAGGAGACGATGGGCGTGGAGTTCGTCTACGATGTCGATAAGGAGGCCTTCCGCGAGGCCACCCAGCCGATGATCGAGGCCTACGAGGAGGAGTACCCCGGCGTCAAGACGCTGCTGGATACCATCGAGCAGGCCAGAGGGGAGGAGTAAACCATGAAAAACACCTTTGCAACGATTAAATTCTGGATGGATAAGATCCTGAGCATCGCCTGTGCGATTCTTCTTTCCTTCATGACCATTCTGGTGCTTATCCAGGTGTTCTCCCGCTATGTGCTCAACAGCCCCGTAGCCTTTACCGAGGAGCTTGTCCGCTACAGCCTGATCTGGACCGGTTTCATCGGCGCGGCCTACGCCTTCTCCACCCGTGAGCATATGTCGCTGACGCTCGTCCGCGACAAGTTCACCGGCAAGGCCCACACCGGCCTGCTGGTGGCCATTGACGGCCTGATCCTCCTGATGGCGATCTTCGTATTCACGATCGGCGGCTTTAAGCTGGCTGTCTCCGCCAGCCGCGAGTTCTCGGCACTGCTGGGCATCCCCCGCAGTCTGGTTTACGCTATCGCCCCGATTTCCGGCGTGTTCATCGTGATTGCGCAGATCATCAACATCTATGAGGACATCACCGGCGAAAAAGTAGAATCCAAGGAGGGTGCAGACAAATGAGTATCACCATGACCACCGTTATCCTTTTCGCTGTGTTCGGCGTGCTGCTGTTCCTCGGCGTGCCCATCTCCATCAGCATTGTGGCATCCTCCATCGTGACGGCCATGTCTACCCTGTCATGGGACCAGATCACCTTTATCACGATGCAGAAGATGAACTCCGGTGTTGAGTCGTTCTCCCTGCTGGCTGTGCCGCTGTTTATTCTGGCCGGCAACATCATGAACAACGGCGGTATCGCCAAGCGCCTTGTCAACTTTGCGCAGCTGTTTGTCGGCAAGATTCCCGGCTCGATGGCACAGGCAAACATCCTCGGCAACATGCTGTTCGGCGCACTGTCCGGCTCCTCTGTTGCCGCTGCGTCCGCCATGGGCGGCTGCATCGCCCCCATTGAGGAGGAAAACGGCTACGACCCTGCCTACTCCGCTGCGGCGAACATCGCCTCGGCCCCCACGGGTCTGCTGATTCCCCCGACCTCCGCCTTCATCGTTTACTCCACCGTCGCGGGCGGCGTGTCCATCTCCACCTTGTTCATGGCCGGCTACATCCCCGGCATCCTGATGGGTCTGTGCTGCATGATCGTTGCGTTCATCGGCGCAAAGAAGGCCGGCATGAAGGCCACCGGCTTTGACCGCAGCCAGAGCGTGCTGAAAACCATCTGGGACGCAGTTCCGTCCCTCCTGCTCATCGTCATCGTCATCGGCGGCATCGTCTCCGGTGTCTTTACCGCCACCGAGGGCGCAGGCATCGCGGTTCTGTACTGCCTGATCCTCTCCATCATCTACAAGAGCATCGACTTCAAGGGCTTCCTTGGTATCCTGCTCAACTCCGCCAAGACGAGCGGCATCATCCTGTTCCTGATTTCCGCTTCCTCTGCCATGTCGTTCGTCATGGCGTACTCCGGCATCCCGGCCGCCATCTCCAACGGCCTGATGAGCCTGACCGACAACAAGTATATCATCTTCCTGCTGATGAATATTATTCTGCTGGTCATTGGCATGTTCATGGACATCACCCCGGCTATCCTGATTTTCACCCCGATTTTCCTGCCCATCGCCATCAGCTTCGGCATGACCGAGATTCAGTTCGGCGTTATGCTGATCTTCAACATGTGCCTGGGCAACATCACCCCGCCGGTCGGCTCTGTCCTGTTTGTCGGCTGCGGCATCGGCCATGTATCCATCGAGCAGGTGACCTCCAAGCTGATCCCCTACTTTGTGGCACTGGTTGCCGCCCTGCTGGCCGTCACCTATATCCCGGCGCTCTCCCTTGGTCTGCCCAGCCTCATGGGTCTGATCTGAAGTAAATAAGCCCCCGAGCCACCCCGCCCGCAGCACCACGCTGCCGGGAGGGGTGTTTTTTCTATGTATATATAATAAGGTAGAAGCCCATCACACCGTAGGGGCGCATTCCATATGCGCCCGCAGATGGGCAGCCGCCCCCAGGGCGTCGGGGACGCCGCCCCTGCGTTTTTTCCTTTTCCAACATGACCGAACAAATCTTGTCCCCCTGCGGCGCGCAACATCTGCGCAAAAGTATCGACATAATTCTACATATAGTGTGCAGATGCGCAAGAAATCGCGCTGTATCTTACAAAGCTGCACCGCACGAACCGTCAGGATACACAATATAGTGCGGTTGAAATATAGCAAATTGCCGAAAATGAAGCGATTCAACACAGGTACTTGAAATTCTCATACCAAAGAACTATAATTTTTCTCATAAAAGAAATGGAAATTAAATCCAGTGTATTATGTTTCCCATGCCCCCTACGCCAGCGATTGCGTGCGGGCGCCGTGGAAAGCATAAGCCCAAAGGGTGTACACCCTTTGCTATTCCGCAGTTTACTGCGGAATAAAGTGTATTGAATGTATACAAGAGGAGGCAAGGCAGATGACGAAGTCAAATTCCATCCTGTATCGTGCGACGGCACTGCTGGCCGCCCTGTGCCTGCTGGCAAGCATGGCTCTGCCGGTATATGCAGCGGAGACGGAGACTGAATTTTCTGTTTCAAATTCGGAAACGATTCCGGGCGATGACAATACGGGAAATGGTGCTGATGGAATCGGGTCGGATATTTCTGTGTCGAATTTGGAAACGATTCAAAAAGACGCCGACACGACAAACGAGGGCAGCAAAACAGAGCCTGAAATTTCTGTGCCGGAATCAGGAACGATTACAAACAGCGCCGACACAACAGACAAAGCCGCAGGCGCGCCCCTTACCGAGGGCGTGACCGGTTCAGAGAATACCGCCCCGGCTGATAGTGCCGCTGCGGACAAGACCGCCGATGCGGATAAAACCGGCGAGGATTCCACCGGGAGCGAGGACGAAGCAGGCTTCTTGAACGAAGGCGATTCGGCTGATGATAGGATGCTTACGGCAGGGAATGCCAAAGAAAGTGATATTGCACTGTGTGCGGACGATACCGCAGTGCCTCAGGGTACAAAGTACACATTCTACTTTGCACCGCCGCAGGATTGGGTTGATTTATTAAGTGATAAGGCGATTACATGTTCCTTTATGCGCGGTAATACTAACGATAATCCACCAAGTCCGAAGCATGAAGTGCGAACAACCACGGCAACGCTCATTACGGATAAGACTACCGATAACCGCCCGATTTATCAGGTAGATGTCTATCACAACAATGATGATGCAAACTCGCTATGTCCCTATGGCGGCTTTGTCTGGGTTAGATTTACGCTGGATGAAAACCATTGGGTCACGATGAAGGGAAAGCGTGAGGGCGAAAATAGTAATAATTACTGGATGGAGGTTGGCAAAATTGCCAACAAATGCCTTGACGGCAACCAACTGACGGGAAACACAGAGAACATCTACGATTACGATATTGATAAATGGGTTCCCTACGCCGACATCACCCCCAAGCATGTCCGCTATTGCGGCGAAAGAATGACCCTGCTGAATAAATCAGCACAAGCACTGGATAATGTCACCGTCACATTCTGGGAAAAGGATGACCAAAATGGATTTAAATCGGTCGGTGAGACAAAGACGATTTCACCTTTGCCAATAGACGGCCAAGCGGTCATCAAAATTCCCACAGACGCCTGCGCCTATGTAAGCTTTAAAAAGTCAGATGGTACTTACATCGGCGGCAAGAAGTACTTCAATTTCTATAATGATGAGACTGAAACAGGAGAAATAGCAGTATTCCCATACGACCCTGTCACGCGCTATTGCCTGATATATACAGGCGATAACGATGTAAGGTGGAGCGCACCGGGCAGCAAAACCGTCTACTTCGATGCAACCTTCTCGGACATGTCGTACAACAATGACAATGCAAAAATCCCCTACGGTATGCCGGACGCCGACGGCAACCTGTGGTGCTACATGACCAGTGGTGAAAGCGGCAAAAAACCGATAACCTCGCAAATGGCTCGTGACGGCACCAGCGAGATTTGGTATGTCGATGTGCCGCAAGGCTATACAAAAATCCGCTTTGCGTCTTGGGCGGTAGATAATGAAACCGCTGCACAAAATGGCGATGGCACTGCAATGCTTACCATTCCCACGGACAAAGACAAGCCGTGCTTCTACGCCGACACCAGCGATGATGTAATCTACCAAGGCGGCGACCGCGGCGGCTATTGGGACAAGTTGGGGGCTGTCCGTGATGTAGAAAAAGGCAAAAAAGGAGAAAACGGAGAGACCAAGAGTATTGTAGATCTGGAAAGCAAGGCTTTTAAGCCCCAGTCCAACACAAAGTATATCAGCACCACACTGTATGACTATTACACGGACTATGAGCTGAACGGCAACAACCGCAATACATACAGTTCTACCGAGACGGGCAAACACCGCAGTTATGTTCCATTCAGGCAGTTTGACCGTGCGCTGAGTAATTATTATAGCAGCTATACAGGTATCCCAAAGATTCAAAACCCGATTTATACAGGACATTTCCAACCCAATTATGATAATTGGGGAACGCTATTCTCAGACATCGCAGCAAACCTGAATCTGTACGGCTGGGGCAATATAAATGCGTCTGATAATAGTGACTACAGGCATTTTATGGCCGTCAACAATTCAACTATAAATGTAAATGGTGAAGGTCCATTTTACAATGCAACCTTTCAGGGCTTGGTTGGAAACCAAATGAAGGACGGTATGCCGGTCATGGCCGGTACTGACCTTGCAGAGCCGCACTTCAACGAAGCGTTTTTAACCGGCACAAACGCTGAAAAAGCCGTGCTGGGCAAGGTGTACAAGGATGTTTCCTTCCCATTTACCCAAAAACCTGTCTTTACGCAAATGGAGGGTGATTCCGAAAGTAAAGCCCAGTACTGGTACTTTGACAGTAATGAGCGGTCGCTGTATCTGAAGCAAGATACTGCCAACAGCAGCAAGTACTATCTGGAAGCAACGGAGAAGACTGACAGAGATAGCAGTGGAAACCCGATTTATACGGATGACAACTCACAGAACCGTGGCTCGAATAACAGCACAAAAGATGATAACAATAACCAGCCCCGTGGATTTGGTTTCTTCCCATTTAATCAAAAGATGGGGACGGAGAATCCCAGTGTAAACAAATACAACTACGGCTTTGGTGCGAAGCTGCAATTTGACTTTACATTGACGGATGACGGTAAGGTTCAGGTAGGGAATAATCCCAATGATAAAGTCCCTATCAAGTTCTTCTTCTCCGGTGACGATGATGTGTGGGTCTACATTGACGGTCAGCTGGTGCTGGATGTCGGCGGCGCGCACGGTAAAGCGTCCGGCCTGCTGGAATTTAGTAAGACGACTGACGGAACAGCCAACACCGTAACCCCCTATGTCAGCTCCAACAAAGCAGGCGGTGAGGTTTACACAGAGCCCGCCAACAAAACCGTCTACTTCAACGGCAGCCCAGTCACATTCACCAAGCAGGGCAAAATTGTTGATAAGGACGGCAATCCTTTCACCCTCTCCAAAGGCACCACCCACACCCTGACCATGTTCTACATGGAGCGCGGCATGTGGGAGTCCAACATGGCGGTGGCGTTCAACTTCCCCGATCATAACGAACTGCAGGTTGAAAAGAAGGTCGATCTGCGTGGTGTTGATGAGGATTTCCAAGCTTGCTTTAGCGACCAGAAAATCTTTGATTTTACCATCCAGAATCTGGCCACCCACTATGGCGCAAAGCCTGCTGCCCAACCCGGCACCGGCAATGTTGATAAAAAAGTAGTGGATTTGACCGCAGATGTAACGAGCATCGGCCCTGCAACCACAGACAGCACGGATTACATCTTTGCGAAAGAGAATGACCCCGTGCAAACCAATCCCGGTCAGGTACTGCACTGGTTTGCGCCCTATAATGACCTGAACAGTGCTTACCGCGATAAACGGTATGGTATCCTGCAGCTGAAAGATTCTATTGACCTCACGCAGTACGGCTACCTTACATTCCAAATCTATGTCAAGGGAGAAACGAGCCTTTCCCTCAGCAACCTGTACTTGGAGCTGCTGGATGAAAGCGGCAAGCAAATGGGCAGCCTTGGCAAAGCAGGTCTGAACGGCGCCACATTCGGCTCGGTTACGCTGGTACCCAATCAATGGAACACGGTAAAGCTGAGTTTGAATAAGATGAATGAAGTGGATGATTTTGACAACAAAAAAGTTACAACCATCCGCGTGGGCGATAACTATCCACGCCACATCTATTTCAAAGACATTACCTTTGTTCCCAAAACGGTACCGGATATAAAGACCGGCTTCACTACCGAGCAGGATAAAATCCCGGATTACGGCTCCGCTACAACCGGCGCGCTGGAAAACGCCAAATACGCAAAGTACACCTCTAACTTTGATGGCGTGCAGGTGGTAGACGATCAGGGACTGTTTGTACTGGAAAACGGCGAAACAATTACATTCAACGATCAGTTCCGCCGCGGCAGTTACATTTCGCTCAAGGAGATACTGGATACAAAACTGTATGACACCAGATGGACAGTGTACGAGAACGAGCTGCCGGTTACCTCGATGACGAATGCCGGTGGAAATACTGTGACGGTTGCAGACAAGAGCAAATCGCTGGCAAATCAAATCGCAGCAGATGATAAGCCGGGCCCCGATGATGGGCGAACGGAAAAGAAGGGAACAGAGGAAAGCGATAATAAGTATGGCGGCACGAAGCCAACCGATGCCAACACCATTGTTTTCCGCTCCTACAGCAACCCGGACGAGAACGGCGATTCACTGACAAGGTTGAAGGTGCAGTACATCAACAAGGTAAAAACCGGCGGGCTGATAATCAAAAAGAAGGCCGCGGAAGGCGAACCCCTGACGGGCACCTATACATTCAAGGTGACCTTCAGTGATGTCGGCGGGCAGGGCTTGGAACCGGGAGATCCCATCGTAAAAAAATATACGATCAATATGGGCGATGGGAACGCAGGCCACACCGTACCCATCACCGGAATCCCCGTTGGCACCCGTTATACCATTGAGGAAGAGGCACCAAAAGATGGCTCCCATCTGCAAGGCGTAACGCTTACAGGCAACGAGAGAAACGCCCATGTAGTCAACAACACCACGGTGGAAGGCGTGATTGTGGAGAGCGCAAACCCCCAGATAATGACCGCAACCTTTACCAACACCAAGCGCACGCTGATTGACATTGCGTTCACTAAGCTGTGGAAAGATGCGGCTGACAACGCCCTTGGTTCAGAAAAGCTGCCGGATAAAATTTACATCCAGCTCCAGCGCCGTCTGGAAAACAGCACAGATTGGGATGCTGTTGCATACCCGGCCACAGGCAGCACAGGCAGCGCGAACTATGTTATCGTTACCCCTACTAATGGCGGCTGGCAGTGTTCCTTTACGGGGCTGGATCAGCACGAGCTCAATGGCAATACCAATTATGTGTACCGTATTGTGGAAGGTACGCTGGGTACGGACGGTACCTTTACTGCGAAAGATAGCAGCATCACGATTGGTGGTAACACATATACCATTTCGGCTGCAGCCACACTAACCGGCACGACTAGCAGTACAGCCAATGGAACTATAACCGGCGGCAGCGGCGAGATTGTGCTGACCAATACGCTGCAGGACCCGAAGTTTACGCTGAATATCGTCAAGAAGGGCGTTACAACAGGCGAAAACGGGACGGAAGTGCAGACCCCGCTGGGCGGCGTTGAGTTCAAGCTGGAAAGATTGACGGTACCGTCCGGCGGTGGAGAACCACAGGTTGATACGACCTACGTTTTCGGCAGCGGAAACATAGGCTCCATTACCGGTATAACAGGGAATGACGGCAAGATTGCGATTAACCCGTTCACGAATCTGAAAGCCGGAAGCTACCAGCTGACCGAGGTCAAGACAGCGGAAGGGTACAACCTGCTGTCCAAACCGATCCGAATCGAGTTTACCACAAACGGTGATTGTCTTATTGACGGGGTTAAGGATGAAACGAATGTTACACAAACCGGTGACACCTGTACCATGACCCTTACCGTCCTGAACCGCAAAAGCTTTGAGTTGCCGCATACGGGCGCGGATGCACCCAGCCTGTGGCTTTTGATAGGCTTGCCCGCGCTGGTGGCTGTGCTGCTGGTGCTGGTGTTCCGCTACAATAAGAAAGGGGGCCGGCGTCAATAACGAAGTCCCCCCCTACACAAACATAAAGAGAAAGAGGTACGAAGCAAGATGAAACTGAAACGCTTACTCACCGCAGCCCTCAGCGCCGTCATGGCCCTAAGCGTCTGCGCCCTGCCCGCAATGGCAGCCGGGACAACGAGCACCAGTACATTTGACCCGAGCATTACAAAGGGCACATTGACGATTAACAAGTATGAACAGACAGAAGCGGACAAGACGGAAACGGATCCGAATAAGAAAAAAGGCAAACTGCTGGACGGCGTTGAATTCACTATTTATCAGTTGGCAACTGTTAAGCAAGTTGCGAACACAGAGGGTAGTATCGGGCTGGAATATATTCCGACAACAACTGCACTTCAATCGACAGACTTTGAAATGGCTGCCGACCCGGTAACGGGTAAAATTGATTCAAAGGCGCTGTACGATCAAATTAGCACCAAAATTAACACCGCTGTAAAGGATGAACTGAATACGGCGGGTAAAAAGAAATCTGCTACTACTGGAGAGGGTAGTGTACCTGGCCAGGCAAAATTTGAAAACCTGCCGCTTGGTATCTATATGGTCGAGGAGACGAAGGCTCCTTCCCAGATTTTGTCTCACACTGCTAACTTTATCGTTTCCATCCCCATGATGAATGATGATAATAGAACTTGGAATTACAATGTTGTTGCGGAGCCGAAGAATGTTCCCACCTATGGCGGTGTCAAGCTGGTTAAGACTGGCCGCGTTGCGGGTGCTCCTGACGATGGCACTGGTCTGGAAGGTGTGCTTTTCCGCTTGGATATTAAGGGGACGGATGGAAAATGGACACCGGTTGATTTGGACGCCAAGAAAGTTACATTTGGTGCTGGTGAAGGCACAAGCGCACAGGTAAGCAGCAACTACGCGACGAATGGTTATATTAAAACGGGCGCTAACGGTGTAATCAACATTACTGGTGGCCTCGCCCCTGCAACCTACCGCTTTGTCGAGCTGGAAGCCGTGGACGGCTATATCGCAGATGCCGCAACTGCACATGAATTTGAAGTTTACTATGATAGCACTGACAAACAGCTGTGCATTAAGGAAAATAATGCAAAAGTAGATGCAGTTAAAGTCATCAACGAGCGTCCTGACCTTGAGAAGAAGATCACCAAGCGTGATAGTAGTACCAGTGCGACTCATGATGCAGATTATGGCATTGGCGACAAGGTTCCCTACACCCTGACGATTAAGGTTCCCAACACCATCGACAAGCTGAACACCTTTAAGGTTACAGATACGGTTCAGGCAGAACAACTGATTTATTCGGATGATTTTAAGGTTACTGTGACAAAAAAAGGCGGAACGGAAGAACAGCTTGGTGAGCAGTTCTACAAAAAGACGCTAACCAATAACGAGAGCAGCACTACGACTGGTGAGCGCAGCGTGGAATTTGATTTTAGGTCTACAGATGAGGGCAAAACTGCTTTGGGTGCAGGCTATGAAGATGCAGTCATCAAGATTGTGTACACAGCAAAACTTCTGGATGGCGCAGCTATTGGCAATGCGGGCAACATCAACAATGCAAAGCTGACTTATTCCAATAAGACCAATGTGGATGCGGATGGCAAGCCGACAAACCCGGAAAACAATGAAAGCAATGATGCGGGCGTTGTGTATACTTTCCAGACAGGCATCAAAAAGGTCGACCAGAATAATAAGCCGCTGAATGGCGTCAAATTTGATCTGTATAAAAAGGTCGAATCGACAGATGAGGTAAGCGCAGACAGCAAAGGCATCATCTTTAACGGTGAGACCAAAGTATATGTTGATGCTGCCACGGTGAAGGCGCTGAATCTGTCCAATAATGATACCGAAAAATGGGTCAAGATTACCACAGTCGTTTCCGGTGCTGAAGATGCTGCCGGTACGAGTACTCCTACGGGCAAAGCAATCGTTAAGGGGTTGCCGAAGGGCACATATAAGTTTGTTGAGACAGAAACGCTTAACGGGTATAACCTGCTGAAAGACCCTGTTGATGCTACGCTGTCGATCGACTATGCTGCAAAATGGATAGAAAACAGTGAATATGATAAGGACGGTAAGCTCATTAAGCGCACATATAACACTAGTGTAAAGGCGTTTGACGATAATGACATGAAAATTTATACGGTTGTCAACCGCAAGGGCTTCAACCTGCCTGTCACCGGTGGCTTCGGCACGCTGCTGTTCAGCGGTATCGGTGTGCTGCTGGTGCTGGCTGGTGTGAGCGTGCTGTTCAGCCTGAAAAAGAAGAACAAGCGTGCGTAAGCCGCACAATCTTAAAATCAAAAGCAAAATAGAGGGGTAATCCATAGGGGAAGGGCCGGAAACGGTACTTCCCCTATGGGTGGTTGTGGACATTGCCAATACCCGCAAGGGGAGAGGCGGCTAAGAAGAGGACTGGGGTTTTTCGGCAGTGCCCTGCGGGGCGTCAGGGACGCCGCCCCCTACAGCTAAAGGGGTGCCGAGGGCGCCGCCCCCCTACGGCTGAATGGGCGTCCGCTGCTAAAACCTGCGCGTTTACGCGGCAAATCACCCCAAAACCATTACAGAAAGGCTCTTTCCTATGGATACCACTGTCAAATTAAAGCTTGGCTTTGCGGCGCTGATGATCGCTTCGGGCATCGGCGTGGCCATGTACCCCGTCATCAGCAATGCGGTGGCGCAGCGTCACGCAAGCTCGGTCATTGAAAGCTACAACGATACCGTGCAGACGATGGACACCGAGAAAATTGACGCCGCCAAGGAGGCCGCGCGCCGCTACAATGAACAGCTTAGCAACGCCATTGACCGCGATGCTGCGGGCGAGGCCGCCGACACCGGCACAAGCTATGTGGACATGTTGGATGTGGGCGAGAGTCTGGGCTACATCACGATCCCGAAAATTGATGTCAATCTGCCGATTTATGAGGGCACCAGTGATGATGTGCTGCTCAAGGGCGTTGGGCATCTGGAGGGGTCCAGCTATCCGCTGGGCGGCGCGGGCACACACAGTGTGCTGACCGGCCACCGCGGTCTGGCCGAGGCGGTGCTTTTTACCGATCTGGACAAGCTGGGCGAGGGCGACCACTTTTACCTGCACATTATGGACGAGGTGCTGGCCTATCAGGTCGATCAGGTCAAGGTCGTGGAGCCGGAACGCACCGAGGATCTGGAAATTATCCCCGGAGGGGACTACTGCACGCTGGTCACCTGCACGCCCTACGCCATCAACACCCACCGTATGCTTGTGCGCGGCACCCGCGTGCCGTATAATGGAGAGGACGAGGAGACCGCCACGCCGCAGACCGTGCAGTATCAGGAGCTGCATACCGGCAATGTTGTGAAGCGTATGGTGGACGCATGGCCGTGGATCAGCGTAACGGGCAGCCTTGTCATCGGCGGTGAGGCGCTGCTTTTGCTGCTGCTGTTGCACCGCTGCAAAAAGCGCGAGGAGGAAGACTGATGAAACGCCTGTTTTTGCAGATTTTTGCATGGCTGGCGATACTGCTGGGCGTTGGGCTTATGCTGCAGCCCACGGTCAGCCAGTATCTGGCGGCGCGGCAAAGTACAAAAACCGTACAAAAATTTGTGCAGGCTGCCGAAGCTGCCGCCCCCGCCGTGGCTGAAACCACAGACAACGCCGAGCCTGCCCGCGCTTACCCCGAACTGTACGATGCCCTGCAAGCCTACAATGCGCAGATTTTTGCCGAGGGACAAAGCGGCTTGAAGGATCCCTTTGCCTACGAGACACCCGCCTTTGACCTGACCGGCTACGGCCTGCCCGATGATATGATCGCCGCGCTGTGGATACCGCGCCTGAATCTGGATTTGCCTGTCTACTTGGGCGCCAGCACGGCCAACATGGCCCGCGGCGGTGCGCTGCTGGGGCAGACCTCGATGCCGCTGGGCGGCGCGAACACCAACACCGTGATCGCCGCGCACCGCGGCTACTACGGCGCGGAGATGCTGCGCAATGTGCAGCAGATACAGCTAGGCGATAAAATCACGCTGACAACACCGTGGGATACGCTGGTCTACCGCGTGTGCGAACTAAAAATTATACAGCCGGACGATATAAATGCGGTGCTGATACAGCCGGGGCGCGACCTGCTGACCCTGACGACCTGCCACCCCTACACCCAAAATACCCAACGGTATCTGGTTATTGCCGAGCATGACCCCGATGCCGCGCCCGCGACCCATGCGGAGGATCTGACCGAGTGTGACGAGACATGGGACGCTGCGCCGCGTCAGGTGACCGTGGAAACCGACGGCACGACTGCGCTGGAGGAGGTTGCGCCCGAAAGCATCAGCCCCCTGCCCAACGAGGGCGGCAGCGAGGATGCGGGCGGCGCGTACTCCAACTGGATGATTTGGCTGGAAAACAACGCCCTGTGGGCAGGAATTGTGCTGATTGCCGCCGTCATCGGCTGTATGCTGATCTGGCGCGGCCACAGAAAGGATTGACCCATGCAGAATTTCAACGAGAAAGCGCTGGCTGTGACAGCCGAGGTGAGCAAGGCCGTGCTGGGCAAGCCCGAGGTCGTGCTGAAAATAATGATGGCGATGCTGGCCCGCGGTCATGTGCTGATCGAGGACATCCCCGGTGTGGGCAAAACCACGCTGGCACAGGCGTTTGCCCGCGCTATGGACCTGACCCAGAACCGCGTGCAGTTTACACCGGATGTTCTGCCGTCCGATATTGTGGGGTTTTCGCTCTATCAAAAGGAAACCGGCAAGTTTGTCTACCACCCCGGCGCGGTCGTGTGCAACTTGTTTTTGGCTGATGAGATCAACCGTACCAGTGCCCGCACCCAGTCCGCCCTGCTGGAGGTCATGGAGGAGAGCGCCGTCACGGTGGACGGTGTGACGCGCCCGCTGCCCCAGCCGTTCACGGTCATGGCTACAGAAAACCCTGTCGGCTCGGTCGGCACGCAGATGCTGCCGGAGTCGCAGCTGGACCGTTTTATGGTCTGCGTGGTCATGGGCTACCCTGACGCCGAGGCGGAAATGGAAATTCTGGCCCGCCAGCCGCGCCATGCCCTGCTGGACCGTGTGCAGCCCGTGATGGACAAAAACGACCTGCTGACCATGCAGCAGCAGGTGGATGAAGTGTTTATGAGTGACGAGATTCGGCGGTATATCGTGGAGCTTTCCCGCGCAACGCGGCAGGACGGCCGATTGGCGCTGGGGCTGTCGCCCCGTGCATCGCTGGCCGTGGCCGGTATGGCCCGCGCCGCAGCCTACCTGAGCGGGCGCAATTATGTGGCCCCGCAGGATGTGATCGCAATTTTTGCCGATGTGACCCACCACCGTCTGCGCCTGACCGAGCAGGCGCGCACCGGCGGCGAGACGGTGGAGAACATTATTGCGGATGTTCTGCACACCACGCCGCGCCCCCGCCCGGAGAAGCCGTCCCATGGCAGGTAAGGTCGGCTGCGGGCTGCTGCTGGCTGTGCTGTTTGCCGTGGCTGCAGTCAGCCGTGCGCCGTTTGCGGTGTTTCTGCTGGCATGGGCAGTGCTGGTGGTGGTGTTTCTGGCGTGGTATGCCCGCACACTGCGCCGGGATGTGACGGCAACGCTGCAGCTGCCCGCCCGCCCCGTGCGCCCCGGCGAGGAATTTGCCGTGCTGGCGCAGCTGCACAACGCCGGGCGGCGGCCTGTGCCGGAGCTGCGTGTCGTTTTGCAGACAGTGGACGCCGAGAGTGGTACGGCGATCGAATTGCCCTGCGGTGCAATGCTGGCCCCGGGTCAGCGTGCCGACCTGCGCGTAACGCTGCGCGCCGCCAAAAGCGGCCTGTGGCAGTTCCGCGTGCGGGAAATCACGGTGCGCGACCCGCTGGGCCTGTTTGCCGTGCCCTGCGCCGTGCCGCCCCAAAGCCGGGAACTGTGTGTACTGCCGCCCGCCGAGGGTGAGGACGATGGCGCGGGCACAAAGCCGCAAAATAAGGTGGAGAAGGTGACCGCCGCAGGCCACGACATGGCTGACGGCGTCTACGACCTACGGCCCTACCGTGCGGGGGATTCACTGAAGCAGATCCACTGGAAGCTGACTGCCCGCGTGGGCGAACTGACCGTGCGTGAGCCGCTGGGCGCGACCTATTGCGCCGACCCGGCCGGGGCAATCATGGCAGAGGGAGCCGATGCGCCGCAGCAGGTGCTGCACTTTGGTCAGGCTGCCGTAAAACGGCTGCGCACCATGACCCGCCGCAGGACCGCCGACCCGGACACGGGACTGGTGTTCATTGACCGTGTGCTGCTGCCCCGCACCGGGGCTGCGGCGCGCCCTGTGCTGGAAACGGCAGTGGATTTGCTGATTTTGGAATTGCTGGCGTTGGGTCTGCTGACGGCTTTGAACGGCGCGTTTGCGCTGGCGCTGCCTGTTTGGGTATGGCTGGGCACGGCAACGCTGTGCCCGGTGTGGCTGGCGCTGCACCGCGCCCCACTGCCCAACGCTGCCCGCCGTGGAATGATGCTGGCGCTGGCTGTGGGGTATCTGGTGCTGCTGTTTGTGGTGCAACGGACATTTCTGGCCGGTGCGCAGCAGTGCGCGGATGCCGTAAGACTGTGCCTGAATACACGATTCGACGCAAATTTTGCGGTGGTGACTTCGCCGATCCCGGCGCAGAGGGGGCTGTTTGTGCTGCTGGCTGCGATCCCTGTCACGGCGTTTCTGGCCGCAGTAACCGCCTGGCACACCGATGCACTGCTGCTGGGGCTGGCGCTGCTGCCGGTCGTGGTATTTACACTGCTGGCCGGGACAGGCAGCGCCGTTTTGGGATGGCTGCTGCTTCTGCCCGGCTGGCTGGGGGCCTGCGCGGCGGCGCGGTCGGTGCAGCGAAAGCGGCTGTGGGGTGGCAAGGATTCCGCCTCCTATGCTGCCAACCTGCAGACCCACCGCACAAACCAAAAATTGGCCGCTTCCGGTATGGCAGTGGCCTGCACCGTATTGTTTTTGCCTGCACTGGCGCTGCGCCCGGTGCTTACGCTGCCGCTGAACGCGCTGCAGCCGGTGACCGACAAGGCTCAGGCAGCGGTGCTGAGCGTCGCAATCGAGTGGCTGCCGAAGATCAGCAACGGCGCATTGAATTTCCATCTCAGCGCGGCGGCGGGCGGCGTTGAGGACGGAAGCCTGACCCAAGGTGACGGCCTTGCACTGACCGGGCTGGAGGATCTGATGGTCACGGCCAGTGCCATGCCGGAGGAGACCGTCTATCTGCGCGGTTTTATTGGTGCGGACTATGACGGAACAAGCTGGCAGGCGGGTGATGCCGCAGCCTTTGACAGTGCGGCGTCCAACTGGAAGACCGATGGCAACGGTCGGCTGGCTATAGCCAACCTGCCGTTTTTGCGCGCGGCCTACAGTGGCACAGAGCCCCGGCAAATGACTGTGCAGCGTCTGCATGCAAATGATGCTTACACTTTTGCACCGTATAATGCGTATTTTAACGATTACTACACGCCGGACGGTGATGGAGCCATTGCAGGGCAGACCGCACAGGATGATACATTCTACTATTTTCCGCGCAAGCAGGCCAAAGAATTGCTGGCCGCCCGTGCTGACGGTGACGCCAGTGTGCTGGATCGCCTTGAAAGCGCCTATGCTGCCTATGCCGAGGCGCGTTATCTGGCTTTGCCCGCAGGCGCGGAGTACGATGCAATCAGGGAAGAGCTTGACGCACTGGTGAAGGAGCGCAAGCTGAAGGACAACGATACCGATGGCCGCCGCACGCTGGTGCGCAGTTGGCTGAATGAGCGCTGCCATTACAGCACCGATGCCGCCGCGCCTGCCGACACCGACCCGGTGCTGTATTTTTTGAACGAGAACCATACAGGCAGCAGCACGCAGTTCGCCTCGGCGGCGGTGGTGCTGTGCCGAATGCTGGGACTGCCGGCCCGGTATGTAGTGGGCTACGCCGCGCCGCAAAGCCTGTTTACCATCCAAGGGGATGGCAGTTACCGTGCTGTTTTGCAGGATGACAACGCGCACGCATGGGCGGAGGTCTATCTTGCCGGGCAGGGCTGGACGCCGCTGGAAGTGACGCCCGGCATGGCGGCGGAGCTCACTGAAGGTGAACTGTCAGCGGATACACCGCTGGCCGGACAGAATGCTGCCAACGAAGATGACGCACCGCTGCCAACACAAAACGAAACGCAAACCCCTGACAGTACATCGCGGAATACGGCACTGCTGTGGGTGTTGCCGGTAATTTTGTTGCTGGCCGTGCTGGTGATAGTCGAGGTTCGCCGTGTACGCCGCACACCGCTGCAGATCGTGCAGGCGGAGTTCCGCGCGCTCTACCGCAAAATGCGGCGCTGCGGGCTGGGGGAGAATGTCTCCTCCGATGAGGCGGCGTTTGCGGAATTTCTGCAGGCGCATTGCCCGCAAACAGACGGCGAGACAATTCAAAGCATGCTGGCTGCTGTGCAGACGGCACAGTTTGCACCCGGTCCGTGTACACAGGAAACAGCGCAAGAGGTGCGCACTATTTGCCGGAAACTGCGCAGAAAAATGCGCAAGGGTGTTGCGTAAAGATGTGAAATGTATAAAAAATAGTTGACGGTTCGTAAAAAAATGATTATGATAATAGTAAAATAGCTGCGGGAGATGAGAAATGATGGCGTGCTTGCCGATGAATGATAAAGCGGTCGATATTACGCAGAGTACGGAGACGGCGGATGCGCCAAAAACAAAGGTATACCGTTCGATGATCGGAAACGGACGCATCAGCCCCGCAACCCGTCAGCGCGTGCTGGACTATGTGAAGAAGCACAACTGTACCCTCGATGTACCCGCCTGCGAGGCGGATAATCGTTGCTCGTACAACATTTCACTGGTGATTTCAAAGCAGTTCTCCGACTTTGAGATGCCTTTTTTGCGCAAGATAATGCGCTCAGTTTACTATGTGGCGGGTGAGTACGATTATGATGTCCTGCTGACACTTGTGGACGAGAACGAGACCCGCCCTGTGGAGCGGCTGCTGGGCAACCGGAAAATTGACGGCTTGATTTTGACCCGCACGCTGGAGCGCGACCCGCTTATTCCCTTGCTGAAAGCGCGCAAGCTGCCGTTTGTCGCTATTGGTCAGCCAGAGGATGATGAAATCCTCTCGGTCGATCACGATCAGGTAGGCGGTTGCCGCGAGATGACGAGCCTGCTGTTGATGAAGGGCATGAAGCATATAGCGCTGCTGGGTGGCAGCATGCTGTACACAGTCAACCAGTCCCGGCTGGAAGGCTTCCGACAGGCCTATGACAAGATGGGACAGGTAATTGATGAAGGCTTGCTGTTTTTGGAGCTGGAAACAGATGATCTCCGGATGTGGGCTGTGCAGCAGGCAGTGGAGCGCGGTGCGGATTGCATCCTGTGCATGGACGAGCGTCTGGCTCAGCTGTCGCTGAATGTACTAAAGCAGCTGAACCTGCGTGTGCCGCAGGATATCCGACTGGCATCGCTGTATGACAGCGAGAATCTGGCCAATGCCGTGCCGCCCATCACAGCAGTACAATTTAATGCCGACATTCTGGGCCTCAAGGCTACCCAACAGCTGCTGTGCGCATTGCAGGGGGAAAAGGTGGAGACCAGAATAGAACTGGGCTACCAAGTAAGCTTGCGGAAGTCAACGCAGATATAGTGTGCGGTTTTCCAAAGATTTCAGAACATGCTTGCAGATACGCAGGAGCAGTTTTAATGTTTTCTGGACGATTGCGTACCTTTATATATAAGGGATAAGGGGCCGTGATACATTTCTACACCGCTAACCTTACCCTCCGCACTGTAAGGGCCGGGCATGCCCGGCCCGCAACCTATCCGATACTACGACTTGTGGCCAATGCACAGCAAATCCCCAACATGCACCTTGCCCAAAAATCCCCCTCAAAATTTGTCGAAAAAATCAAAAACAACCCTTGACAATAGTCATACACATTGCTATAATAAGCAAGCTGTCTCGCGGCGGACACGCCGCGAAAAGCGCTTCATAACAGCCTGTATATGTTTTTTGAAGAGAACTTCTTCAAAAAACTTTCAGAAAACCTCTTGACAATCAAGCGCTTCTGATATATAATATACAAGCTGTCACGGAGACGCGACAGCACAGCAGGACCTTGAAAATTGAACAAAACTGAAACTTGTGGAACCTTGATCGTGGGTTTGGAAACCCACGTTAATCAATTCCAAATTTACAAGTAATTCATACAGGACGCAAGCGATTGTGTCTGAGTGATTACAGAGATTTAACGCT
>ENA-UPTB01000976-UPTB01000976.1-human-gut-metagenome-genome-assembly--contig:-NODE-976-length-27324-cov-13.427864_pt1 | contig 27324 bp, 29 predicted proteins | sample MGYA00250046_ERZ773369 | MGnify/ENA primary metagenome ERZ773369 (study PRJEB29103, sample SAMN06111938) | human gut metagenome | biome: human gut; feature: ankylosing spondylitis patient; material... | reverse complement strand
CCTGTCCCTGCTGTGCGGGTTCCATATCGACCATCGGTCTCGCTCCTTTCTGCTTCAAGTCAGCGGGATTAGCTCTCATTTGAGCTTCTGCTGTACTTCTCTGGTTTCTGGCTTTATTATACATGCGGGTGCATCGTTTGTCCATTCGCAGACTATACAAAGAAATAGACAAATTTTTGTTGAAACCTTGAAAACAACCGGCAAAATACAACAAAAACGGTCCGCAGACCGGCGTTTCTGCGCGCTCTGCCCAACCTTGGACCCCTCTTGTGGAAAACCTCTGCTGCAGCTGCTGGCGGCCGGGCCGATCGCATGCGGGGTGTTCCGCATGTGCCCGGTGATGAGCCTGGTGGCAACGCTGCTGTTCAAGGAGCCGAGCTTCGGCACCTGGGTGCACACCTGGGGCTGCAACATGCCCATGGCCCTGTGCTGGCAGATGCTGTACTGCGGCCCGCTGAGCCGTGCCATTTTCCGGCTGCTGTTCCGCCGCAGTGAAAAGAAGGCGGCCTGATCCCGCAGGAAACCGGACAATTTCCTTTATAAATAGGTATCGACAAAGTTTTGTCAAACTTGGCGGACACATGACAGGCATAGAATCTATACGATTTTTATATACCGGTTATATAAAAATTCTACAGCAGGTGTATTTTGCGCCTGCCACCCCCTGAAAAGCGAAGAAACAGGTAAGAAAACTGTGGAAATAGTGCAACATATTCCGCATAAACAAAGCGAATTGCACAACTTTTGCCGCCTGCTGGTGAAGTGCGATATAACAAAAGGTAGAATGTTGAAGAAGGGGCTTGTCAATTTTCGTCAATCGTACTATCATACTGAACGGAAAAAGACGAACGAACCGGAAAAAGGAGGGCGCGCAGGGCTTTGAACACCAGCGCCTTCCTTGATTTTTTCACGTTCTTTGGCCTTTTCTTCATGCGATAAGAAGGTGTGGAGCCGGTGTGCGGTGCAGCCCTTTTGCGGGGCAGAATATCGCCGGAACCGACCCTCAGACCCGGACCCCATTCTTCAGGAAGGAGGAAAAATAAATGAACAAGTTGACCCAAGCCCTGATGGAAGAGCTCACCGTCGAGTACGTCAAGGTCGGCCCGCTGCAGATCCCGGAATCCGTGGTCATCAGCTGGGTGATCATGGTGCTGGTCGTGCTGGGTTCCATCCTGCTCACCCGTAACCTGAAGGTAGACCACATCAGCAAGCGTCAGGCTGTGCTGGAAATGGCCTACACTGCGGGCAAAAATTTCTTTGAAGGCCTGCTGGGCAAGGAGGGTGCATGTTATGTGCCCTATCTGATGACCGTGGCCATCTACATTGCCTGCTCGAACCTGATCGGCGTGTTCGGCGTCAAGCCCCCCACGAAGGATCTGGACGTGACCGCTGCGCTGGCCCTGATGAGCATCGTGCTCATTGAAGGTTCCGGCATCCGCGCACGCGGCGGCGTCGGTTTCCTCAAGAGCCTGGCTGCCCCCACCCCGGTCATGACCCCTATGAACATTCTGGAGATCGCCATCCGGCCTACCAGCCTGTGCATGCGACTGTTCGGCAACGTGCTGGGCGCATTCGTCATCATGGAGCTGATCAAGCTGGTGGTGCCCGTTTTCGTTCCTGCCGTGTTCAGTCTCTACTTTGACCTGTTCGACGGCCTGATCCAGACCTACGTCTTTGTGTTCCTGACCTCGCTGTTCATGAAAGAGAGCATCGGCGGAGAGGAATAACCACCAAACGCCTTCCCACTGGGAGAAGGCAGCACAAATTTGATAATAAAGGAGATTTTACTTATGAACGGTTTGATTGCTCTGGGCGCTGGCATTGCAGCGCTGACCGGCATTGGCGGCGGCATTGGCATTGGTATTGCAACCGGTAAGGCAACGGAGGCTATCTCCCGTCAGCCCGAGGCTGCCAGCAAGATCCAGACCAACCTGCTGCTGGGCGCTGCTCTGGCAGAAGGTACCGCAATTTTCGGCTTCGTTGTTGCACTGCTGATCATCCTGTTCCTGGGCTGATAATGGAGGCGTGAACGAATGCTGAAACTCGATATCAACCTGCTGTGGACCGTGGTCAACGTTCTCATCATGTACGCGCTGCTGCGCAAGTTCCTGTTCAAGCCTGTGCAGGACGTGCTGGACAAGCGCCAGAAGATGGTGGACGACGAGCTGGCCAATGCGCAGGATGCAAAGACCAAGGCAGAAGCTGCCCTGGCTGCAGCAAACGACAAGCTGCACAATGTGGACGTTGAGGCCGCTGCCCGCCGCGAAGAGAGCGCACAGCAGGCCGAAAAACAGAAGGAACAGCTGCTGGCTGAGGCACAGCGTCAGGCCGACGCCATCGTGGCCGAGGGCAAGGCAGCTGCAGAAGCAGAGCGCGCCAGCAAGCTGCGCCAGGCCGACGCACAGATCGCCGACCTGACCCGCACCATGTGCGCAAAGGTGCTGGAGCGCAACCTCACGCAGCAGGATGATGCCCGTATGCTGGACGACCTGCTGCAGAAAGCGGGGGAGAGCGATGGCAAGCGCGTCTGAGATTTTAAAGGCTTATCTGCACTGTGCCCGTACCCCGGCTGAGGACGCCGTGGAGCGCATCCGCACCCAGCTGAAAAAGCAGTACGGTGCCGCTGAGGTGGAGCTGACCGTCAGCGTGGAGCCGGACCTGATCTCCGGCTATGTGCTGCAGGTGGGCGGCCGTGTGTTCGACAACTCCGGCAAGAGCGCTCTGGCCGCCATTACGGCGGATGCGCCCAGCCTGGCTGTGATGCAGACCCGTGTGGAGGACTACAAGCCCGCCGCCACGACCGCAGAGGGCGGCACCGTGATCTCCGCAGCCGACGGCGTTGTGGACGTCAAGGGTATGGATCAGGCTGTTTACGGCGAGATCGTTACCTTTGACAACGGTGCAAAGGGCATGGTGGAAAGCGTGGAGCCCGATCATCTGGGCATCATGCTGTTTGACAAGATCGAGGAAGTGGGCGTGGGCACTCTGGTGACCCGCAGCGGCAAGCGCGCCGGCATCCCGGTGGGCGACGGCTTCCTGGGCCGCGTCATCAGCCCCCTGGGCGAGCCCATCGACGGCAAGGGTCCCATTGAGGCAGAGGGCTACAACCCCATCGAGAAGCAGGCCCCCGGCATCCTGGAGCGCCAGAGCGTGGACACCCCGCTGCACACCGGCATCCTGGCTATCGACTCCATGTTCCCCATCGGCCGCGGCCAGCGTGAGCTGATCATCGGCGACCGCCAGACCGGCAAGACCTCCATTGCCACCGATGCCATCCTGAACCAGAAGGACACCGGCGTGCTGTGCATCTATGTGGCCATCGGCCAGAAGGCTTCTTCCATCGCCCGCGTGGCAGGCGACCTGCAGAAGCACGGTGCCATGAGCTACACCACCATCGTGGCGGCTACCGCGTCCGACTCGGCACCGCTGCAGTACATCGCCCCTTATGCCGGCACTGCGCTGGCCGAGTACTTCATGGGCAAGGGCAAGAGCGTGCTGATCGTGTACGACGATCTGTCCAAACATGCGGTGGCCTACCGTGCCATCTCGCTGCTGCTGCGCCGTTCTCCCGGCCGTGAAGCTTACCCCGGCGATGTGTTCTATCTGCACTCCCGTCTGCTGGAGCGCTCCTGCCGCATGCGGGATGACCTGGGCGGCGGTTCCATCACCGCACTGCCCATCGTCGAGACCCAGGCAGGCGACGTTTCCGCTTACATCCCCACCAACGTCATTTCCATCACCGATGGCCAGATCTTCCTGGAGAGCGCCCTGTTCAACGCCGGCAACCGCCCGGCTGTCAACGTGGGCCTGTCGGTGTCCCGTGTGGGCGGCGCAGCCCAGACCAAGGCCATGAAGAAGGCCAACGCCAACCTGCGTATCGAGCTGGCACAGTACAAGGACATGGAGTCCTTTGCCCAGTTCAGCTCCGATCTGGACGCCGAGACCCGCCGCCAGCTGGATCACGGCAAGGCCCTGATGGAGATGCTCAAGCAGCCGCTGTATCAGCCTAAGTCTGACGCAGAGCAGGTGGTCCTGCTCACGCTGGCTTCGCATGGCGTGCTCGACGAGATCCCCACGGCCGAGCTGCGCACCAAGACTTCCGCATTTGTGCGCCAGTTCCGCGCGGATGTGTCCGGCACGATGGACAAGATCACCGCCACCGGCAAGCTCGAACCCGATGAGGTCGATGCCATCCTGAACGCCTGGAAAGCATATGCGGGAGGCGACAGCCATGCCGTCCAGTAAGCTGCTGAAAGAGCGCATTGAGAGCATTCAGGACACCATGAAGATCACGAACGCCATGTACCTGATCTCCTCGTCCAAGCTCCGCAAGGCGCGCAAGAATTACCAGAACGTTTCGCCCTACTTCAACCGCATGCGCGACACCATCTCCCGGGTGGTGCCTCATCTGCCGGAGGAGCCGGTGCACCCGTTCTTCCACGACCGTACCAACGAAAAGTCGAACCCCCGCCGCGCTTATCTGGTGCTGACGGCAGACAAGGGCATGGCCGGTGCATTCAACCAGAACATCCTCCGGTTCCTCAAGGAGCACGCGGATGAGAACGACCGGTTCTATGTGATCGGTCAGGTGGGTTACCGCGCACTGTACCACAAGGACCCGCGTCTGGTGGAAGAGTTCCGCTACAGTGCCACCGCGCCCACCCTGCAGCGTGCCCGCGACATCACGGTGGACGCCATCGACGACTTCAAGTCCGGCAAGCTGGATGAGATTTACCTCGTCTACACCAGGATCGAGAATGCACTGACCAGCGAGCCCACCATGGTGCGTCTGCTGCCGCTGGACCGCGAGCATCTGCAGCCCGCCCCCAAGGGCTTTGGTGATCCCAGCGGCGAGGTGGAGATGTTCCCGGACGCCTGGACGGTGTTCGAGCAGACCGCGCCCATCTACATGCATGGCATGATCTTTGGCGCCATGACCGAGAGCTACTGCGCCGAGCAGAGCGCCCGCATGACCGCCATGGATTCCGCCACCAAGAGCGCGAACGACATGATCCGCGATCTGCAGCTGGAGTACAACCGTACCCGTCAGGGCTCCATCACCCAGGAGATCACCGAGATCATCGGTGGTGCAGCTGCTGTGCAGAAGCGGGATTAAAGAAAAGAACGAACTTATAATATAAGAGGCAATCGTTATGTTACAGGGAACTATTATCCGCGTAGCGGGTCCTGTTGTGGACGTGCAGTTCGCAGCAGGCAAGCTGCCTGCCCTGCAGGAGGCGCTGACGGTGACCGCTGAGGGCACCGAACGCACCATGGAAGTGACGCAGCACGTCAACGAAACGACGGTGCGCTGCATCATGCTTTCCGCAAGCGAAGGTCTCGGCAAGGGCATGACCGTGCAGGCAACCGGCCACGGCCTGACCGCACCGGTGGGCGAAGCCACCCTGGGCCGTATGTTCGACCCGCTGGGCAGACCCATCGACGGCAAAGGCCCGGTGGATGATGTGCCGCACTGGCCCATCCACCGCAAGGCTCCCAGCTTTGCGGAGCAGAAGCCTGCTACCGAGATCCTGGAGACCGGCATCAAGGTCATCGACCTGCTGGCTCCGTATGCAAAGGGCGGCAAGATCGGTCTGTTCGGCGGCGCAGGCGTCGGCAAGACCGTGCTGATCCAGGAACTGATCCACAACGTGGCCACCGAGCACGGCGGCTACTCCATCTTCACCGGTGTCGGCGAGCGCTCCCGTGAGGGCTGCGACCTGTGGGGCGAGATGAACGCTTCCGGCGTTCTGAACAAGACGGCACTGGTCTTTGGCCAGATGAACGAGCCCCCCGGAGCCCGTATGCGCGTGGCCGAGACCGGCCTGACCATGGCCGAGTACTTCCGTGAAGAGACCCACAAGGACGTGCTGCTGTTCATCGACAACATCTTCCGTTTCGTGCAGGCAGGCTCTGAGGTATCGGCTCTGATGGGCCGTATGCCTTCCGCCGTGGGCTATCAGCCCACTCTGGCCAACGAGCTGGGCGCTCTGCAGGAGCGCATCACCTCCACGAAGGACGGCTCCATCACCTCGGTGCAGGCCGTTTACGTCCCCGCCGATGACCTGACCGACCCGGCCCCCGCCACCACCTTTGCGCATCTGGACGCCACCACTGTGCTGTCCCGTAAGATCGTGGAGCAGGGCATTTACCCCGCTGTGGACCCGCTGGCCTCCACTTCCCGCATTCTGGAAGCAGACATCGTGGGCGAGGAGCACTACCGCGTGGCCCGCAAGGTGCAGTCCATTCTGCAGCGCTATCAGGAGCTGCAGGACATCATCGCCATTCTGGGCATGGACGAACTGGACGAGAACGACAAGCTGACCGTGACCCGTGCCCGCAAGCTGCAGAAGTTCCTGTCCCAGCCCTTTGCCGTGGCCGAGAACTTTACCGGCCTGAAGGGCAAGTATGTGCCGCTGAAGGACACCGTGCGCAGCTTTGCCGCCATCGTGGACGGCGAGGCCGATGACCTGCCGGAGTGGGCATTCTTCAACGTGGGTACGCTGGAAGATGCCCGCCAGAAGGCCGCTGAAAAGATGGCTGAGGAAAAGGGCGGTGCCGTCTGATGAACAAGTTCATGCTGAATATCACGGCCTCCAGCGGTGAGTTCTATCAGGGCGACTGTGAGGACCTCGTGCTGCCCACCGGCGACGGTGTGTATGGCGTGCAGGCCGGGCACAACCCCGTACTGGTGGCCATCCACATGGGCATCCTGCACTTTGAAGTGAACGGCGAAGCCCGCGACATTCTGGTGGGTGACGGCATTGCCGAGGTGACCCCCGCGTATGTGATGGTGCTGGTGGACAGCGCCGAGCGCCCGGAGGACATCGACAAGAACCGTGCCGAGGCGGCCCGCATCCGTGCGGAAGAGCGCCTGCAGCACCAGAAGAGCATGCATGAATATTATCAGAGCCAGATCGCACTGCAGCGTGCCATGCAGCGTCTGCAGGCTGCATCCAAGTACAAGCGCTGAGACCTGAACCCGCAAAAACACCCGATTTTCCGGGGAATTTTCCCCGGAGAACGGGTGTTTTTTGTTGTGCGGGGCCGGAGGCCTTGACAGATATCGTTCAAAGTGATATTATTTTGATATCACAAAGAAACGCTTCCGACCCTGATAAGGAGGGACTTGTTATGGAAGAGAAAATTTTGAATACCCGCAAAAACGGCATGGCGGTGCTGCTGCTCACCCTGCTGGGCTATGTGGCAGCCGTTGCCCTGTTCATTTACAGCATCACCCTGCTGGATGCAGACCGGATGCTTCTGGGCTTGCCGCTGCTGATCTTGTCCATCGGGTATTGGATCGCAGGCATCTTCCTGTTCTGCGGCCTGAAGGTGCTCAAGCCCCAGGAAGCGCTGGTGCTCACCCTGTTCGGTGATTACATTGGCACCCTGAAGGGACAGGGCTTTTACTGGGTGAACCCCTTCTGCACCGCTGTCAACCCGGCAGCCGGCACCCGGCTGAGCCAGAGCGGTGATGTGAGCAGCAAAGAAAACGGCATGGCTGCCATGTTTGGCCAGAGCGGCCAGAATGCGCAGGTCAGTGCCGAATCCATGAACAGAAAGATCTCCCTGAAAATGATGACCCTGAACAACTCCCGGCAGAAGATCAACGACTGCCTGGGCAACCCGGTGGAGATCGGCATTGCAGTCATCTGGCGCGTGACCGATACCGCCAAGGCTGTGTTCAACGTAGACAACTACAAGGAGTATCTCTCCCTGCAGTGCGACAGCGCCCTGCGCAATGTGGTGCGGGTGTACCCCTATGATGTGGCCCCCAATGTGGACACCACCGGCGACGGTGTGGCCGATGAGGGCAGCCTGCGCGGCTCCTCCGAAGTGGTGGCGGCCCGCATCCGCGACGAGATCCAGAAAAACGTGGCCGAGGCCGGCATCGAGGTGGTGGAAGCCCGCATCACCTATCTGGCCTACGCGCCGGAGATTGCAGCGGTCATGCTGCAGCGCCAGCAGGCCAGTGCCATCATCGACGCCCGCAAGATGATCGTGGACGGTGCCGTGGGCATGGTGGAAATGGCACTGGACCGTCTGAATGAAAACAAGGTGGTAGAGCTGGATGACGAGCGCAAGGCAGCCATGGTGTCCAACCTGCTGGTGGTGCTGTGCGGCAACCGCGACGCCCAGCCCATCGTGAACAGCGGCAGCCTGTACTGATGGCAGAGCCCAAAAAGCAGGTGCCCCTGCGCCTGAACGCCAAACTCTACGATGCCCTTGCTGCCTGGGCAGAGGATGATTTCCGCTCGGTGAACGGACAGATCGAATATCTGCTCACCGAGTGTGTGCGCCAGCGCAAGAAGAACGGGAAATATGTTTCAGACCAGATCGACGTACCGCCGGAACTGGACCTGAAATAAAACAGACGAACCAGCCCCGGCTGTGGAAGGTAGTTTTCCATAGCCGGGGCCGGTTGCGTTTATGTGACAGAAAAACATGAAAAAAACAGGAAAGATGAAATAAAATCTATTGACAGTTGCGGAGTTGTGACGCATAATAAATGAATGAGATGCTCTGGAATCCCAGAGCGTTTCGGACCAAAGCAAGGAGCAGCGATCCCGTTGAAGAAACAAGAACAAAAAAACAAGACGGTTTTTCATGCTGTAGCAGCATTGCTGGCCGTTCTGGCGGTCGTGCTGGTACTGTACGGCGGGGGCCGCTGGCTGGAGAAACGGGCAGAAAAGCCGGAGACCCGCACCCAGCTGCCCCAGGCCGACCAGGAGACTGTGGAAGTGGACGGCGTGACCTACCGCAAAAAGAGCCGCCTGACCACGATCCTGGTCATGGGCGTGGACCACGACACGCAGGACAGCTACGAGTACCGCAAGGCCGGCCAGGCCGACTTTCTGCGGTTGGTGGTACTGGATGACGCGGACAAGACGGTGCAGCAGCTGCAGATCGACCGCGACACCATGACCCCCGTGACGGTGCTGGGCTTGCTGGGTGACCGCTACGAGCCGGTGACCGAGCAGATCTGTCTGGGTTATGCCTTTGGCGATGGCCGCAAGACCAGCTGCGAGGTGACCGTGGAAGCAGTGGGAAACCTGCTGGGCGGACAGACCATCGACCAGTATCTGGCCATGGGGCTGGACGGTATTTCCACCCTGAACGATCTGGCAGGCGGTGTGACCGTGACGCTGGAGGATGATTTCTCCGCCATCGACCCGGCCATGACCAAGGGCACGACCCTCACGCTGCAGGGTGACCAGGCCGAGACCTATGTCCGCTCCCGCCGCAGCATCGGCGTGGGCACCAACGAGGCCCGCATGGTGCGGCAGGAAAGCTACATCCGACAGCTGTCGGTGCAGCTGGATGAAAAACTGCAGCAGAGCCAGAGTTTTGCTTCGGAGGCTTACGACGCCCTGCAGCCCTACCTGACCACCAGCATGGCCAAAGGTCAGCTGGTGAACGAGGCCTGGGCGGCAAAGGACTACACCCGGCTGGACACCATCAAACCGGATGGCACCTATCAGGTCGGGGAGGATGGCTTCATGGAGTTTTATCCGGAGGCTGCCAGCCTGCAGCAGGCGGTGCTGCAATTGTTTTACGAAAAAGTTGAATAAGCGTGCCCAAGACACGTTTATGATAAAGACGCTCTCAAAGCCGAGAGAACTGGTCTGAAAGGGGTATATTCTTATGAAAATGAAAAAGATCGTTTGCGCCATGGTTTCCGCAGCTCTGCTGGTGAGCATGGCTGCCGCTACCGCTTTTGCTGTGGAGTCTGTGCCCAGCAAGACTGGCACCGATGCCGATGCAGGCAAGACCGAGGTCTCTGCTTCCGGTTCTGTCAGCAGCGAGGGCCTGCAGGTGGAGGTCAAGACCACGGAGGACTCCAGTAAGGAAGAGACCCAGCTGAAGGGCGAGGGCGTGGAGAAGTACCTGACTGCAGAGGCTGTGGATGCAGCTGCGAAGATCCTGGGCACTGAGAAGAACGCCGTGACCGTCAGCGAGATCAAGGAGATCAAGGTCTCCGGCTACAAGACCGGCATGGACAAGATCACCGTCAAGGTCCCCATGGCAGCTCTGCCGGAGAGCGGCACCACCGTTGCCGTGATCATCCGTGTCAAGACCCCCAACGGCAAGATCGTCAACCTGCCCCTGGCCGGTGTGGTCGTGGAGGAGACCGTTGTGGTGAACGGCGTGGCCCGTAAGGTCCGTAAGGTCCAGCTGGAGCTGGATGCCACCACCATGATCAACCTGCAGGCAGGCAAGGCCTACATTGCAGCTGTGACCCGGAAGTAAAAACAGAACGACTTTGTCCTGCGGCGCTCTCTTCCGAAAAAGAGGACGCCGCATTTTTCACGGAGAAAGCCAAGGGATTTTAAAGGAGCAACGAAGTGCAGCGAGATACTTTAACGCAGGAACCTTATCGTTCCGAGGTGCGGCCGCAGCAGGAAGAAGATACCATTGATCTTCTGGAACTTTGCATGGGCCTGCTGGACCACTGGAAGTTTATTGCGGCAGCCGCCGCAGCAGGAATGGTGCTGGCAGCACTCTATACCTTTTTGCTGGTGACCCCCCTCTACAAGGCCACCTCTACCATCTATGTGGTCAGCCGCAACGACTCGGTGCTGAACCTGTCGGATATTCAGATCGGCAGCGCCCTGACCAGCGACTACATCAAGGTGTTTGAGATGTGGGAGGTGCACGAAAAGGTCATTAGTGCACTGGATCTGGACTATACCTATACCCAGATGGACAACATGCTCAGCGTGACCAATGCCAACGACACCCGTATGCTGGACATTACGGTGACCGATGCAGACCCCGAAGAGGCTGCAGCCATTGCCAATGAGTATGCTGAGGTGGGCGCAAGCTACATTGCGGAGAAGATGAAGACCGACGAGCCCACCATCATGTCCTCGGCCCGGGTACCGGCCAACCCCTTCAGCCCCAGCAAGACCAAGAACATCCTGCTGGGCTTCCTGGCAGGCTTTGTGCTGGCTTGCGGTGTTGTGGTGCTGCGGGTGCTGCTGGACGATACCTATAAATCCGCTGAGGAGATCCGCAAGTACACCGGCATGGTGGTGCTGGCCTCTGTGCCCCTGGTGGGTGGCACCGAGCCCAAAAAGGGCAGCAACTTCCAGCGCCGCATGAAGCGCCTGAGCAAAGATATTTGCCGCCGTGTGGGCGGAAAGGCCGGGAGGAACGCATGAAACAGCTGAAGATCACAAAATTTCCGGAACTGGACTATGCAGGCAGCGAGGCCTTCAACACCCTGAGCACCAACCTGTCCTTTGCAGGTGAAACTGTAAAAAAGATCATGATCACCAGCTGCCACGCTTCGGAGGGTAAGAGCTATCTGTCCATGAACCTGATGCGGACCCTGGCCCAGCGTGGCATGAAGGTGGCCTTGGTGGACGCCGACCTGCGCCGCAGCATGGTAAACACCCAGTACGGCCTGCAGTTTGAGAACGGCCGCAACGACGACAAGGGCCTTTCCCACTTTTTGGCCGGCATGGTGGGCATGGAGGAGGTCATCTACCAGACCGATATCCCCGGTGCCCTGATGGTTCCGGTGGGCCGGGATGTGCCCAACCCCCTGGCTCTGCTGAGCAACCATCACTTCAAGGACCTGCTGGACACCCTGGCCCAGATGGTGGATTATGTGCTGGTGGACGCCGCCCCTGTGGGCGTGGTCATTGATGCTGCAGAGATCGCAAAATCCTGCGACGGCACTCTGATCGCGGTGCAGTACAACGATGTGCGCCGCCAGGAGCTGCTGGACGTCAAGCAGCAGATCGAGCAGAGCGGCTGCCCCATCCTGGGCACTGTGCTGAACCAGGTGGATTACGACAGCTACCTGAGCCGCAAGTATTACTACCGTACCTACGGCAAATATGGCTACTACAACCGGTACTATAAGCACAAGCACACGGCTGAAAAGAAATGAGCGGCTTTACGGATTATCACGCGCATTTCGTCTATGGTGTGGACGACGGTGCCTGCACGCGGGAAGAGATGTTTGCCATGCTGGATGCGGCGGCGGCGGATGGGGTCACCCGTCTGTTTGCCACCTCTCACAGCACGCCGGGCATGGAGCCCTTTCCGCGGGACGTGTATCAGCGGCATCTTGATTTTGCACGGGCTTACTGCGCTGAAAAGGGCTACGACCTGATGCTGGAAAGCGGCTCGGAGCTGCTGTATACCCCGGCTGCGGCCTATGCGGCGGCGGAGCACAGCCTGATCACGCTGGGCGGCACCAACTGGGTGCTGCTGGAGTTCGTGCCCGATGTGGCGGCGGCGGAAGTGGAAACGGCCCTGCGGCAGATCACCGGCAGCGGCTACCGGGTGCTGCTGGCGCACATTGAGCGCTACCCCCGCCTTGCCCGCAGCGGTGCACTGCCCCGCCTGAAGGAACAGTACGGCATCCGCTGTCAGGTCAATGCGGCCACGGTGCTGGAGGGCGGATTCTTTCAGCGCCGGAAGCTGGACCGCTGGCTGAAGGACGGCCTTGTGGACGCGATCTCCTCGGACGCACATAACTGCACTACCCGGGCCACCCGGATGCAGGCGGCCTATGAGCGACTGTGCGGCATACTGGGACAGCCGGATGCGGATGCGCTGACTGGCAGAAACAATGCCTTGCTGCTAACTCCATAAAACAGTCAGAATTGCCATTCTCGGGGCGGATTTCTCGTCAAAGTGCCAAAAGCACGACGAGAGTTTCCGACGGGAATGGCTTTTTGGCTTTTTTTTGCCCGAAAGAACTTGCTTAAAGAACGTCTGCGTGATAAAATCATAAGGAAAAGGGGAATTTGCTTACATATGTCAGGAGGTGATATGGATGAAAATTCTGGTCGTAGACGACGGACAGCTTGCGATCAATTCTCTGATCCGTATCTTGTGCAGAGTGGCACCGGATTGCGATTATATCAGTGCGATGACCACAGACGATGCGTTGACCTGGCTGCGTCAGGGTCCGATGGATGCAGCTTTTTTGAATCTGGAGATGCCGGGGATGAACGGCCTCGCCCTGGCTCGCATGATCCAGAAGATCCAGCCGCGCTGCAATCTGATCGTGGTGACGGAACACCCTGAGTATGCGCTGGAAGCCCTGCAGATCTTTGTGAGCGGCTTTCTGCTCAAACCGGCCAACGAGGCTGATGTGCGCAATGTGCTGGAAAATCTGCGGTATCCGGCCGAGGATGTGCCTGCGGGCGTCAAGGTGCAGTGCTTTGGCAACTTTGAAGTGTTCGTGGGCGGGCGTCCGCTCTCGTTCAAGCGCAGCAAGAGCAAGGAGCTGCTGGCCTATCTGGTGGACCGCAACGGTGCCACCTGCACCAACGGCGAGATGCTGGCCGTGCTCTGGGAGGACAAGCCCGACACGGCGTCCCTGCACAGCCATCTGCGCAATCTGATCTTTGACCTGAGCCACACGCTGGAGGACGCCGGCGTGCGTGGGCTGCTGGTGCGCGGGCGCAGTACGCTGGCCATCGACACCAGCAAGGTGGAGTGCGATTATTACAACTTCCTGCGGGGAGACCGCTCCACCATCAGCAGCTACCGCGGTGAATATATGACCCAGTATTCCTGGGCCGAGGTCACCCGCTCGGCACTGCGCCAGCAGGCAGCAGCCAGCCAGAAAGGCGGCCTGCCCAGCTATTACGTCCCGCCGACCGGCTTCTGAGCCGACAAACTCACAGCAAAAACAAAGCCCCGTGTGTTCCGCATCGTGAACACATGGGGCTTTTGGTTTTGGGGCAAATTACTGGCGGGTGTGGCTCTCCCAGCCGCTGGAGGCGACCGCCTGCTGGTCCGGGGTGCACCACATGGCCTCCACGCCGTCCAGCGACTCCACCAGCTTCTGGCCTTCTTCCAGCGGCATGCAGAACAGGCCGGTGGTCAGGCAGTCGGCCATGCCGGAGTCCGGGCACAGCACAGTCACGCTGTTGAAATAGGCAGCCGGCCACAGGGTGTCCGGGTCGATCAGGTGGTGATAGCGCTTGCCGTCCACCACAAAGTAGCGCTGGTAGTCGCCGCTGGTCACCAGTGCCATGTCGCTCATGTTGATGGCGGCCCCGAACAGGGAGTCGGTGGTGTACACCTCCGAAGCGTTCCACGGGTTCTCCACGCCGCCGGTCCACTGGCTGCCGTCGGGCTTGGTGCCAATGGCACGCAGGTTGCCGCCCACGCTCACCAGTGCGCTGGTAAGGCCCCGGGCCTGCGCGGCCTGGCACACCATTTCCACGGCGTAGCCCTTGCCCACGCTGCCCACATCCAGCGACATCTCCGGGTCGGCCAGGTACACGGTCTTGGCCTGCTCGTCGATCACCACATTGTTGATGTCGCAGTGCTGGGCTGCGGCTTCCAGCTCCTCCTGAGTGGGCAGGGTGTTGTCGGCCTCGTTCTGGTGGCTCTCGGCGGCCTCGCGGTAGTTGTGCCAGATGTTCAGCACGCTGCCCATGGCCACGTTCAGCTTGCCGTTTGTGGTGTCGTACATCTTCTGAGCCAGCTCCAGCATGGACAGGATGCGGTCATCCACCTGCACGGGGGCTTTGCCGGCGTTGTCGTTGATGGTTTTCACATTCACCACGCCGTCGTAGTTGTTGTAGATGTCGTACAGCTGGTTGTAAGAGATCAGGTCGGCGTGCAGGGCTTCCATCTGCTTGGTGAACTCTTCCTCGCTCTCGCAGTAGGCGATCACCTGGGTGACGGTGTCGAACACATCATAGAAGATGGTGCTGTAGCGGGTCAGCTCTTTCTGGGGCTTGGCGGCACAGCCGGCCAGCACACTCAGACAGAGCACCGCCGCCAGCAGTCCGGCGGTGAGGCGGTTGAACAGGGTGGTTTTCATCGGGTCTGGTTCTCCTTTGCTGCGGTAAAGGCGGTGTGCTCTTCCTGCAGGTGGGCCAGCAGGTCGCCGAACACCCAGCTGCGGTTGGCGGGGGTCACCACGGCCTTGAGGGGGATGTTTACCTGCGCCTGCTTCAGCAGGTCCAGCAGGGTGTCCACGTCCTTGTCCTTGAAGTTGGCCAGCACCAGAGCGGACGGGTAAGCCCCCGGCTCCAGCACCAGCGTGCGGGCGGATCTGGTCTCCACTTCACCCAGCAGCTGCGCCACGGTCTTGCCGGCGTCGGCAGGGGACACGGGCAGGACCTTCATGCCAAAGGCAGGGGCCATGCCGTCCAGCTTGCCGCGGTCGCCGGCGGAAAGGTTCCAGCTCAGCGCCAGCGGCACCCCGGCATTCTGGTTGCGTGCAATATGTGCTTTCATTGAAAATACCTCGTTTCAGAAGTGAACTGCAAAGTACACTATAGTATACCATAAATATGGTGTGCCTGCAAACCGGAAGGACAAAGAAAAAGAGCCGCCAGAACGGCGGCCCTTTTCCATCAGGGAATTATAAAACGTGCGTGCGCATGGCCTGCATGGAACCATGCTTTTGCGGGACGTGAATCACAAAGGAATCAGGCGCGGTGGAACAGGTTACGGAAGAACTGGCGCACAGCCTGGAAGAACTGGCAAATGGGGTAGCGGCTCACGCTGAAAGAAGGATCCAGCTCGTCGGTGCCAGGGGTAACGACGAACTTCTTGTGGCCGCAGGCGGCGCACTTGCCTTTGGTGTAGACGCAGGCAGCATGCTCCTCCACAACTTTGCCGCAGTCTTTGCAGATGACCTTATGAGTGCCATCGCCATTATCGACATACTTCCAGTTGTTTTTCATGTGGTCGCAAGCAGGCTTTTCTGCGCCGCACTGGATGCACTTGCCATCAACGTAGGTGCAGGGAACATTCTCGCTCACAACTGCATTGCAGTCAGCGCACAGAACATTGTGGGTGCCATTGTTGTTGGAAACAAACTTGAAGTGCTGATCCATGTGGTTGCAAGCAGGCTCAAGAGCGCCGCAGGTCTGGCACTTGCCATTAACATAAATGCAGCCAAGCTCGTCCACAACTGCCTTGCAAACTTTGCAGATGACCTTGTGGGTGCCATGGCCGGTGCTCTCGTACTCCCAGCTATTGGCCGTGTGATCGCACGAGCTGGTGTCGGTAGCAACCTTCTCATGACCGCAGCGAACGCAGGTGGTCTTACCGTCACGGTCCTCGTAGATGTGAGCCATGGTATTGATGACAGTACCATCTTTAGTGCAGACGTAAGAGCAGGTACCATCGCCGTTGTCGACACCGATCTGATTGACATGGTCACACTTAGCAGTAGTGGCAGCAAATGCAGCGGGGACCATGGACACTGCCATCACAGCGGCCAGAATGACCGATGCAATCCGAGAAACAGTCTTCTCTCTCAGTTTCATAAAACAACCTCCAAAATTTTTTGTGTGTCTGAGAAAGAAGAATCTCTCTCAAGATACAACATCTTTTTATTCTTTTGGCAGAATGCCCGCGCTCTCCATGCAAGAAGTGCGGAAAACTGCCAGAGAAACAAGTTCAAAAGTGCAGACGCCCTGCTCAGGAAGATGCCGGGTGCTGTTCTGCGTTCCGGGCGGCCTGCAGGCCCCGCCGGATCAGATCCTGCAGCATTTCGGCCTGGGAGCTGTCCGGATAGAACGTGCTTTTGGCGTGGGACAGGGCGGTGTCCAGCGCAGAGGAGACGGACACCGGATAGGTTTCAGCTGGTTGCTCCATCGGTCTGCGCACCTCCCCTCAGAAGCAGGTTCAGTGGTTCACTGAATCTTCACATCATATTATAGTGAATCAGTGAACCAATGTCAAGAGCAAAGGCATGTTGCACTTTACAACGGAAATATTATAAGGTATACTATAGGTATATTTTTAGGGGGGGTATGCCCCTGCGCAGCATGAAGGAGATGAAACAGGATGGCAACGGAAAAACCCCGGTACACGGTTTCCGTAGACAAAGAGATGTTTCAACAAATCGAGGATTTTCGGTTTGAACACCGCTACCAGACCCGCTCAGAGGCGACCGTGGAACTGATCCGTCTCGGACTGGAGGCGCTGCAAAAGGAAACAGCAGTGCAGGAAAAAGAGCAGGAGAACCACGCGGAAAAATGACCCTTGGCGGAAAAGGTCTGTGATGCAGGGCAGCAGCACTGGACGCAAAAAAAGAGCTTCCCATTGGAGAAATGGGAAGCTCTTTTTTGGTAGATCAAACGGTTCAGTTCATCTTCTTGCCAAAGAACTCGACCTCTTTGCCGATGAACTGCATCAGCTCATCGAACTGGTCGGGGGTCAGGCTCTGGGCGCCGTCGCACTTGGCCTTGGCGGGGTTGTTGTGCACCTCGATCATCAGACCATCGGCACCAGCAGCGACCGCGGCTTTCGCCAGCTCCGGCACCATCCATGCGTGGCCGCAGGCGTGGCTGGGGTCTACCACCACCGGCAGATGGGTCATCTTGTGTAGCATGACCACACCGGCAAGGTCCAGCGTGTTGCGCATACTGGTCTCAAAGGTGCGGATGCCGCGCTCGCACAGGATGACGTTCTCGTTGCCCTCGGCCATGATGTACTCGGCGCTCATCACGAACTCTTCCAGCGTATTGGCCAGGCCGCGCTTGAGCAGCACCGGCTTGTTCTGGCGGCCCACGGCCTTGAGCAGCTCAAAGTTCTGCATGTTGCGGGCACCCACCTGGATCAGGTCCACGTTCTCGAACAGGGGCAGGTGCTCGGTGTTCATGATCTCGGTGACGATGGGGGCACCGGTGGCGCGGCGGGCCAGCTTGAGCAGGTCCAGACCCTCGCTGCGCATGCCCTGGAAGGAGTAGGGGGAGGTGCGGGGCTTGAATGCACCGCCGCGCAGCAGAGAAGCACCGGCGGCCTTCACGCGCTGGGCGCAGTAGGTGATCTGCTCTTCACTTTCAATGCTGCAGGGGCCGGCGATGACCGCAAAGTTGCCGCCGCCGATCTTCACGCCGTCCACGTCGATGACGCTGTCATCCGGGTGGAACTTGCGGTTGGCCTTTTTATAAGGTTCGGACACGCGGCGGCAGGTCTCCACCACGGGGTTGGCCAGCACCCAGCTTTCGGCAATGGCCTTGGTGTCGCCGATGAGGCCCAGAATATGGGTATCGCTGCCCTTGGAGTCGTTGATCTGCAGGCCCATGCCCTCCAGCTCGTGGCAGAACTCGTGAACCTGTACGTCGGGGGCATCCTGTTTCAGTACGATGATCATACGGCAAATCTCCTTTATCGGTACGGCAGGGAGGGGCCTCCGCTGCGTGGACTGCAATACGGGACTTCAGTTTCCTGAAGTGATGATGCCATGATATCACTGCTGCTGCCGGAAGTCAAGGGCGGCTTTTCATTTTTTCAAAAAAGTGGTAGAATGAAAGAAAGTGATAGATAGAGAGGGAAGTAATATGGGAAAAGAAGCAAAAACCAATGCCATGCGCATTCTGGAACGTGAAAAGGTGCCCTATACGGCCCACGAGTACGCCCACGAAGAGGGCGTGGCCGTGGCCGGTGTGGATGTGGCCGGCAGCATGGGCGAGGACCCGGCCTGCGTATACAAGACGCTGGTGACCCAGGGCAGCAGCAAAAACTACTTTGTGTTTGTCATCCCGGTGGCGGCCGAGCTGGACCTGAAAGCCGCCGCCCGCAGCGTGGGCGAAAAGAGCGTGGCCATGATCCATGTAGCCGACATCAACAAGGTCACCGGCTATGTGCGCGGCGGCTGCAGCCCCGTGGGCATGAAGAAGCAGTACAAGACCGTGTTCGACGAGAGCGTCCTCGCACAGGAAAAAGTGTATGTTTCCGGCGGGCGCATCGGCACCCAGGTGTGCTGTGCTCCGGCGGACCTCATCCGTGCCGCCCGGGCCACCACGGCAAAGATCATCTTCTGAACCGGGCAGAAAAGTACGTCTTTTGGGACAAAGACGGTTGGAAGATTTTACGGAAAATATACTCAAACCATAAGTCATACTTAAAAAGAAAAACGATGGCGAAACTGCACAAAACTTTTGAAAGTTTTTTGGCGCATGGAAACACAAGGGAGAATTTGCCGCAACACCCTTTGCAAAGCCATTATTTTGCCGTAAACTGTATGTAGCACAGGGACGGTCACCCCATAGAGCGGGCCCCGCACCCTGCAGAAATGTCAGCACAGAAACTGCGGAGGAAGAGATCCATGAAAAAGACGCTGCCGGGTCGCATGGAACGAAACAATATTCGTGCATGTCAGGGGCATCGTGCAGCTTCGTGCAAGGCATGGGAACAGAATACGCAAAAATAAAGGCTGTGGTGCAGGTGTACCACTGCCTTTTTTGTTTGTCAGAAGTGGAAAGAGAGGGTTTGGATTATGGTTCGTAAAGTTGCTGTGATCATGGGTTCCGACAGCGATTGGCCGGTGGTCAAGGGGGCCTGTGCCCAGCTCAAAGTGCTGGATATCCCCTTTGAAGCACACATCCTGTCGGCACACCGCACGCCCGCCGAGGCGGCTGCGTTTGCCAAGAGCGCAAAGGCCAACGGCTTTGGCGTCATCCTGTGCGCTGCCGGCATGGCAGCCCATCTGGCCGGTGCATTTGCCGCCAACACTACGCTGCCGGTGATCGGCATCCCCATGAAGGGCGGTGCCATGGACGGTCTGGATGCCCTGCTGGCCACCGTGCAGATGCCCAGCGGCATCCCGGTGGCCACCGTGGCCCTGAACGGTGCCAAGAACGCCGCTTGGCTGGCCGCCGAGATCCTGGCACTGGGCGATGAGGCTCTGGCAGCAAAGCTGGAAGCCGAGCGCACCGCCATGGCGGCACAGATCGCGGCCAAAGAGGAAAAACTGCAGGCGGAGATCGCCGAACTGTAAAGGAGAACCAATGTCTGATTTTGCATATCCGCTGCACGAAGAATGCGGCGTTTTTGGCCTCTACGACCGGGCCGGCACCGAGGATGTGGCCGCTGCCGCCTACTCGGCGCTGTATGCCCTGCAGCACCGCGGGCAGGAGAGCTGCGGCATCGCCGTGAACGACGACGGCGTCATCCAGGGCCACCGGGATCTGGGCCTTGTGAACGAGGTGTTCACCCCGGCGGTGCTGGGCAGCCTGGCCAACCCCAACGCCCATATGGCCACCGGCCATGTGCGCTACGCCACCTCCGGCAGCCGCATCCGGGCCAATGCTCAGCCCATGATCGTGCGGCACGGCCGCGGCACCATGGCCCTGTGCCACAACGGCAACCTGACCAATGCCATTGAGCTGCGACGTCAGCTGGAAAACGAGGGAGCCATCTTCCATGGCTCCTCGGACACCGAGGTCATCTGCTACCTCATCACCCGCAACCGCCTGCGCATGGGCAGCATCGAGACGGCCATCAGCAAGACCATGGACGTGCTGGAAGGCGCGTACAGTCTGGTGATCATGTCCGCCACCAAGCTCATCGCGGTGCGCGACCCCCGCGGCTACCGGCCCCTGTGCATCGGCACCCTGCCCGGCGGCGGCTACGTCTTTGCCAGCGAGAGCTGTGCCCTGGACGCTGTGGGTGCCACCCTGCTGCGGGACGTGAAACCCGGCGAGATCGTGGTGGCCGACGCCAAGACCGGTGAGCTGCGCAGCATCACCGACCATGTGGGCCGCCCGGACACCCAGATGTGCGTGTTCGAGTTCATCTACTTTGCCCGCCCGGACAGCATCATCGAGGGCAGCTCGGTGCACGAGGCCCGCAAGCAGGCCGGCCGGTTCCTGGCACAGGAACACCCGGTGGATGCCGACGTGGTCATCGGCGTGCCGGACTCCGGCCTGGACGCCGCCCTGGGTTACTCGCAGGAGAGCGGCATCCCCTACGGCATCGGCTTCATTAAAAATAAGTACATCGGCCGCACCTTCATTCAGGGCAGCCAGAAGCAGCGTGAGAACAGCGTGCGCATCAAGCTGAACGCGATCTCCAGCACGGTCAAGGGCAAGCGCGTGGTGCTGGTGGATGATTCCATCGTGCGCGGTACCACCTCTGCCCGCATCATCAAGCTGCTGCGGGACGCCGGTGCCACCGAGGTACACTTCATGGTGTCGGCACCGCCGTTCAAATATCCCTGCTACTTCGGCACTGACATCCCCGATCAGAAACTGCTGGTGGCCACCGGACGCACGGTGGACCAGATCAATGAGATCATCGGGGCCGACACCCTGGGCTACCTGTCCACCGAACATGTGGTGCAGCTGGCCAAAAACGCAAACTGTGGGTTCTGCACCGCCTGCTTCACCGGCGAATATGCCGTGAAGCCGGACGAGGTGCTTTCCACCGATATCCACGAACGCCACCTGAACGACCGCCCCAAGGACGAGAAAAAGTTAGGAGAGTAACACCATGGAAAAGAGCTATTCGGAAAGCTACGCCGCAGCAGGCGTGGACATCACCGCCGGTTACCGTTCGGTCGAACTGATGAAGCAGTATGTGGCCCGCACCATGAACGAGCACTGCATCGGCGGGCTGGGCGGCTTTGGCGGCCTGTTTGAACTGGACTGCACCGGCTACAAGCACCCGGTGCTGATCTCCGGCACCGACGGTGTGGGCACCAAGCTGAAGATCGCCATGATCATGGACAAGCACGACACCATCGGCATCGACTGCGTGGCCATGTGCGTGAACGACGTCATCTGCGCCGGTGCAAAGCCGCTGGTGTTCCTGGACTACATCGCCTGCGGCCGCAACATCCCGGAAAAGATCGCCGAGATCGTCAAGGGTGTGGCCGAGGGCTGCGTGCAGGCCGACTGCTCTCTGGTGGGCGGCGAGACGGCCGAGCACCCGGGCATGATGCCGGAGGACGAGTACGATCTGGCCGGTTTTACCGTGGGCGTCGTGGACAAGGAAAAGATCCTGAGCAATGACACCATGAAGCCCGGCGATGTGATCATCGCTCTGCCTTCCACCGGTGTGCACTCCAACGGCTTCTCGCTGGTGCGCAAGATCTTTGACATTGACGGCAACCCCGACGTGCTGCACACCACGCCCGCCGAGCTGGGCGGCAAGAGCCTGGGCGAGGCCCTGCTGGCTCCCACTAAAATTTACGTTAAGCCGGTGCTCAAGGTGCTGGAGGAAGTGGATGTCAAGGGCATTTCCCACATCACCGGCGGCGGCTTCTACGAGAACATTCCCCGCAGCCTGAAGAAGGGCTGCTGCGCCCGCATCCACAAGGCGGACGTCCGCACCCCGGCACTGTTCCACCTGATGCAGAAGGAGGGCGGCATCTCCGAGCACGATATGTTCAACACCTTCAACATGGGCGTGGGCATGGTGCTCACCGTGCCCGCCGAGCAGGCCGACAAGGCGCTGGAGATCCTGCATGCCAACGGTGAGCCGGAGGCTTACCGTCTGGGCGTCATCGCAGAAGGCGAGGGTGTGGAGCTGTGCTGAACATTGCAGTGTTAGTTTCCGGCGGCGGCACCAACCTGCAGGCCCTGCTGGACAGTGAGGCCCGCGGCGAGAACCCCGACGGAAAGATCACTCTGGTGGTGGCCTCCAAGCCCGGCGTCTATGCGCTGGAACGTGCCGCAAAGGCCGGTGTGGAGAGCTGCGTGGTGCGCCGCAGGGACTACGACAACAGCGAAGAGTTTGACGCGGCCCTGCTGGGCACGCTGAAAGCACACAACATCGACCTTGTGGTGCTGGCAGGCTTTCTGTCGGTGCTGGGGCCCAGCGTCATCGCGGCCTATCCGCGCCGCATCCTGAACGTGCACCCGGCGCTCATCCCGTCCTTCTGCGGGCCGGGCATGTACGGCCTGCGCCCCCATGAAGCGGCCCTTGCCCGTGGCTGCAAGGTGACCGGTGCCACCGTCCACTTTGTGAACGAAGAATGCGACGGCGGGCCCATCCTGCTGCAGAAGGCCGTGGACATCCTGCCCGGCGACACCCCGGAGGTGCTGCAGAAACGGGTCATGGAGCAGGCCGAGTGGAAGCTGCTGCCCAAGGCGGTCGCCATGGTGTGCAGCGGAGAGATCGAGTAAAACCTCCTTCCGTCATCGCTGACGCGATGCCACCTCCCTCTGGGAGGGAGGCTCAAAGGCTCCCTCATGGAGGGAGCTGTCGCCGAAGACGACTGAGGGAGTTCGTCAGATAATAGGAGAACAACAATGGAAAAGATCGACCTGAACGAATATCTGGCCTCCAACGAATACCCCGGCCGCGGCATTGCGGTGGCAAAGGCCCCGGACGGCCGACAGATGTTCATCGGCTACTTTATCATGGGCCGCAGCGAGAACAGCCGCAACCGTGTGTTCGACCCCGTGCCGGAGCGCGGCGGCATCTGCACCATGGCAGCCGACCCCGCCAAGCTGGAGGACCCCAGCCTGATCATCTATAACCCGGTGCTGACGCTGGGCCGTACCCACATCGTGACCAACGGCGACCAGACCGATACCATCTATGACCTGATGAGCCAGGGCAAGAGCTTTGCGGATGCACTGCGCACCCGCACCTTTGAGCCGGACGGCCCCAACTACACCCCCCGCATCTCTGCGGTGGTGTATGCGGACGGCAGCTACCAGATGAGCATCCTCAAGTCTGCCGACGGCAACGGGGACAGCGTGCAGCGCTATTTCTTTGATTACCCACAGCCCGTGGCCGGAGAGGGCCACTTCATCAGCACCTACAAGCACAACGGCAGCCCCATCCCCAGTTTTGAGGGTGAGCCGCTGCGCTTTGCCTGCCCCCGCACCCTCGGCGACTTTGCCCACGGCCTGTGGAGCAGCCTGAACGCCGACAACAAGGTGAGCCTGTTTGCCCGGGTCATCGACCTGGAGAGCGGCGAGAGCGGCGACATGATCTTCAACAAGTACGAGGCGGTCAACAGTGATCTGGACGACCCCGAGGAGCCGGAGCTGCTGCCCGAAGAACTGGAACTGCTCCAGAAGCTTGACGCAGCGGAAGAATAAGAGTAAAACTGAGGATATCAGGAGGATGCACCAATGAATGAACTCGCACTGAAGTACGGCTGCAACCCCAACCAGAAGCCCAGCCGCATTTATATGGAAGATGGCTCTGACCTGCCCGTTACTGTTCTGAACGGCAAGCCCGGCTACATCAATTTTCTGGATGCCCTCAACTCCATCCAGCTGGTCAAGGAGTTGAAAACTGCCTGCGGCCTGCCCGCAGCGGCTTCCTTCAAGCATGTGTCCCCGGCGGGTGCCGCCCTGGGCCTGCCCCTCACCGAGGTGGAGCGCAAGATGTACCACATTGCCCCGGATGCAGAGCTGTCCCCGCTGGCCTGCGCCTACGCCCGCGCCCGCGGTGCCGACCGCATGTCCTCCTTCGGCGACTGGATCGCCCTGTCGGATGTGTGCGACGTGCCCACCGCAAAGCTGATCCAGCACGAGGTGTCCGACGGCATCATCGCACCGGGCTACGAGCCGGAAGCACTGGCGATCCTGGCCGGCAAGAAGAAGGGCAACTACAACGTGGTGGCCATCGACCCCGCCTACAAGCCCGCACCCATCGAGCACAAGCAGGTGTACGGCATCACCTTTGAGCAGGGCCGCAACGAGCTGGTCATCAACGCTGACACCATGCTGAACAACTGGGTTACCGAGAACAAGGACGTGACCGAGGAGCAGAAGCGCGATCTGGTCATTGCCCTCATCACCCTCAAGTACACCCAGTCCAACAGCGTGTGCTACACCGCCGGCGGCCAGACCATCGGCGTGGGTGCCGGCCAGCAGAGCCGCATCCACTGCACCCGTCTGGCAGGCCAGAAGGCTGACAACTGGCAGCTGCGCCATATGGACAAGGTACTGAACCTGCCCTTCCGTGACGATATCGCCAAGCCCAACCGCGACAACGCCATTGATGTTTACATCGGCGACACCCCGGAGGATGTCATTGGCGACGATGTCTGGGCCGAGACCTTCACCGAGCAGCCCGCCCCGTTGACCGCCGAGGAAAAGAAGGAATACCTGAGCAAGGTCACCGGCGTGTGCCTGGGCTCCGACGCTTTCTTCCCCTTCGGCGACAACATCGAGCGTGCCCGTCGCTCCGGCGTGACCGCCATCGTGCAGCCCGGCGGTTCCATCCGTGACCAGCAGGTCATTGATACCTGCAACAAGTACGGCATCGCCATGGCCTTCTGCGGCCTGCGGCTGTTCCATCACTAAGAGAAGGTGTAAAAATGAGCAAAAAAATTCTGGTGGTTGGCGGCGGCGGCCGCGAGCACGCCATCATCAAGGCCCTGAAAAAGAGCCCCGACTGCGGCGAGATCTGGTGTGCCCCCGGCAACGGCGGCATCCGCTACGACGCCAAGTGCAAGAACATCAAGGCCACCGATGTGGAGACCATGGTGGGCTTTGCCGTTGAGGAAAAGTTTGACTACGTCGTGGTGGCCCAGGATGACCCGCTGGCCCTGGGCATGGTGGACGAGCTGGCAAAGGTTGGCATCCCGGCCTTTGGCCCGGACAAGGCCGCTGCCCGCATCGAGGCGTCCAAGGTGTTCTCCAAGGACCTGATGAAGAAATACGGCATCCCCACCGCGAAGTATGAGACGTTTGATGACCCGGCCAAGGTCATGGCGTACATCAAGGCCGAGGGCAAGTACCCGGTGGTCATCAAGGCCGACGGCCTGGCTCTGGGCAAGGGCGTGCTGATCTGCGAGAACGAGCAGCAGGCCGCAGAGGGCGTCAAGGAGATCATGCTGGACAAGAAGTTCGGCGCATCCGGCAACCATGTGGTGGTGGAAGAGTTCCTCACCGGCCCGGAGGTCAGCGTGCTGAGCTTTACCGACGGCAAGGTGGTCAAGCCCATGGTGTCGTCCATGGACCACAAGCGTGCCAACGACCACGACACCGGCCTGAACACCGGCGGCATGGGCACCGTTGCCCCGAACCCCTACTACACCCCGGAGATCGCCGCCGAGTGCATGGAAAAGATCTTCCTGCCCACCATCCATGCCATGAACGCCGAGGGCTGCCCCTTCAAGGGCTGCCTGTACTTCGGCCTGATGCTCACCCCGGACGGCCCCAAGGTCATCGAGTACAACTGCCGTTTCGGCGACCCCGAGACCCAGGTGGTGCTGCCCCTGCTGGAGGGCGACCTGCTGCACATCATGGAGGCCTGCACCAACGGCACCCTGGCCGACGAGGAGGTCAGGTTCTCGGACGGCGCAGCCGCCTGCGTCATTCTGGCCTCCGGCGGCTACCCGGTGGCCTATGAGAAGGGCAAGCCCATCTCCGGCCTGGTGGACGGTCAGCTGCCGGACGAAGAGAATGTGACGGTCTACCACTCCGGTACGGCCCTCACCGAGGACGGCCAGCTTGTGACCAACGGCGGCCGTGTGCTGGGCGTGACCGCCACCGGCCCGCGCCTGACCAACGCCCTGAGCCACGCCTATGAGGCAGCCGAGAAGATCCATTTCGACAAGCTGCACAAGCGCAGCGACATCGGCCTGCGTGCGCTGAAGGCACTGGCAGAAAAGCAGTAAAAATGATTAAGGGGGAACTTACCCATGGTCTATCGTATTTATGTGGAAAAAAAGCCCGGCTTTGACGTCGAGGCAAACGGCCTGAAGAACGAGCTCACCGGCCTGCTGGGCATCCGGTCGCTCACCGGTCTGCGCCTGCTCAACCGCTACGACGTGGAGGGCATCGACGAGGTGCTGTTCCACCAGTGCGTCAGCACCGTGTTCAGCGAGCCGCCGGTGGACAACACCTATGCCCAGCTGCCGGAGCATGAGGGCACGGCATTTGCCGTGGAGTACCTGCCCGGCCAGTTCGACCAGCGTGCCGATTCTGCCGCCGAGTGCATCCAGCTCATCAGCCAGGGCGAGCGCCCGCTGGTGCGCTCTGCCCGCGTCTACCTGCTGGAAGGTGCCCTGACCGACGAGCAGCTGGCCGAGATCAAAAAATATGTCATCAACCCGGTGGAGGCCCGTGAGGCTTCGCTGGACAAGAAGGCTACCCTGAAAATGGAGTACCCCGTGCCCACCGCTGTGGCGGTGCTGGACGGCTTCAACCAGCTGGACGAAGAGGGCCTGAAAAAGTTCATCGACGAGAACGGCCTGGCCATGGATCTGGGCGACATCAAGTTCTGCCAGGAGTATTTCCGCTCCGAGCAGCGCGACCCCACCATCACCGAGATCAAGATGATCGACACCTACTGGTCCGATCACTGCCGCCACACCACCTTCGGCACCATTCTGGACGATGTGCAGATCGACGATGCCATCGTGCAGAAGGCCTTTGACCGCTACATGGCCATGCGCGCCGATCTGGGCCGCGAGAACAAGCCCCGCTGCATGATGGACCTTGCCACCATCGGCGCCAAGGAGCTGAAGAAGCAGGGCATCCTGAAAAATCTGGACGAGTCCGACGAGATCAACGCCTGCACCGTCAAGATCAAGTGCGATGTGAACGGCAAGGACGAGGACTGGCTGTTCCTGTTCAAGAACGAGACCCACAACCACCCCACCGAGATCGAGCCCTTCGG
>ENA-UPTB01000970-UPTB01000970.1-human-gut-metagenome-genome-assembly--contig:-NODE-970-length-27467-cov-31.007631_pt1 | contig 27467 bp, 22 predicted proteins | sample MGYA00250046_ERZ773369 | MGnify/ENA primary metagenome ERZ773369 (study PRJEB29103, sample SAMN06111938) | human gut metagenome | biome: human gut; feature: ankylosing spondylitis patient; material... | reverse complement strand
AGTTGATCATCATGTCCATCAGCTTTTTGCTTTCAGCCTGAAATTCTTTCTTCGCCATAATACAAAACCTCTTTTGTACAGTATTCAGATCCGGCCCCTCGCAAAAGGAGCGGCAATGCAGAAGAAGCAGTCAATGCACTATCTTCTTAGCACTCATATCTTTCGAGTGCTAATATACACCGACACGGGCCAAAAATCAAGGGGTTTCATAAAAAGTTCAGAATTGAACTGGAACGAAATGCCTTTTGTGCGTTGCTACAAAAATTTCATAAAGAAATAGTTGACCTTTCACAATTTTTAGCGTATACTGGTCAGCGGAAACAAACGAGGAAAGAGGAATATGTTATGGCAATGAAGCCGGAGATCTCCGTGAAGAACCTGCTGATGCAGGCATTCCTGACGGGCTGGGAACGCTCGGACAAGAGCATTTCGCAGGATGAGTACTTACAGAGCGCCATTCAGGTCATTGAGGTGCTGCAGGTGGAACCTGAAAATGTCTACGCCGAGGAGGGCCTGGGCCTGACCGATGGCGATGAGGTGGATCATCTGGACGACCTGCTGCGGGCAGACGGCCAGTGGCTGTATTACGGTGTGGAGGAGGAAAACTTCTTCCTCATCCAGTGGTACCCGGACAAGGCTTCTGCCGAGGCCAAGCTGGCCGAGCTGGAGGCGCTGGGCGACGGCAAGCAGTATCTGGTGGACCTGAGCCTGACCCGCGAAAATCCTTCGGCCGCTGAGAACTTCGGCAGCTCCAACCCGGTTCAGCTGCGGAGCTGAGCTGAGCGTTTCTGACAAAAAGAAAGGGAATTTTCCATGCAGCTTTCACAAACGGAACGGGAGCGCCTGTCCGCTATTCTGGAACAGTACGACCATCACCCCAAGGTGCAGGAAATGCGTGAGTTTATCCAGCACGGTGATGTGACCACCTACCAGCACTGCAAGAATGTGGTCGTGGTCAGCTGCTGGATCAACCACCGCTTCCATTTGGGAGCCGATGAGACCACGCTGGCCGTGGGGGCCTTCCTCCACGATTTCTATCTCTATGACTGGCACAAGCAGGGCTCTTTCCACGGCCTGCGGCATCTGTTTGAGATGCACGGCTTTTCCCACCCGGGGTCTGCCTGTGTGAACGCACAGCGGGTGTTCGGCATTACCAAAAAGGAGCAGAACGTCATTGCAAGCCACATGTGGCCCCTGACCTTCCGCCATATCCCGACCTGCCGCGAGGCGGTCATCGTCTGTCTGGCGGATAAATACTGCGCCATTGTGGAGAGCATGTTCCGCCGCACAAGGGTGGGCGCTGACGAAGAAGAGTGGTAAAGAAGCCGCCGCACTGTTCACATGAAAGAAAGCAAAAGACCAGAGTTGTAACGCCGTTTGGCGAAACAACTCTGGTCTTTTTTGCTGGGGCTTGTGCAACAGCCTCTTTGAAAAAGTGATCTTATTCTGCTCTCAGAGCCTTGACAGGGTCAGAGCGGGAAGCGGTTTTGGCGGGGATGAAGCCGCCCAGAATGGTCAGCACAGTTGCCAGCGCAACCAGCACCACAGCGGCCTTCCAGGGCAGAACGGCCACTACGCTGGTGCCGACGGCGATCTTCTGGATGAGCATGTTGCCCGGAATGAGCAGCAGCTTGCTGAGGCCGATGCCCATGAGGCCCGAGCACAGGCCGATGATGAAGGTCTCGGCGTTGAACACCTCGGAGATGTTCCGCTTGGAAGCACCGATGGCACGCAGGATGCCGATCTCCTTGCGGCGCTCCAGCACGCTGATATAGGTGATGATGCCGATCATAATGGAGGAGACCACCAGCGAGATGGAGACAAAGGCCACCAGCATGTTGGAGATCATGTTGATGATCCTGGTCACGGAGGTCATCAGGGTGCCCACCACATCAGTGTACTGGATCACCTTGTCTTCCGCGCCCTGCTCACGCATGGCGGCATTGTAGCTGTCCAGCACATTGAGGACCTTCGCCTTTTGCTCGAAGTCCAGCGGATAGATGTTGATCTGGCTGGGGTCGTCCTCGCTGGCATAACCAAAGGCCTGCAGGTTGCTTTCATAGGTGGCGCTGGTGGACATCATTTTCGACTTCATCAGCTCCGCCAGATCGTCCTCGGTCATGTTGAACCGGATGGCATTCCGGAACGCATCTGCGTCGATCTTCAGCGCGCTTTCCATCTGGCCGCCCAGAGAGGAGAAGCGCTCGGTCATCTGGCTCTGCAGGTTCGTGCTGATCTGGCCCATGGCCTGCTCCATGGCAGTGCCCAGCTGGGTCTGTAATTCGGCGGCGATCTGTTCCGAGAAGTTTGACATCATGCTGCCCATGACCTGCTGCATGGCGGCAGTAAACTGCTCCTGCAGGGCAGCGGTATCGATGAGGCTGCCCATGGAATCCTTCATCAGCTGCTGGAACTGGTCGCTGGCGAGATACTGGTCAAAACCGATCTTGTCCAGCCCCAGAATGCCGTTGCCGATGATGTAATCCTTGTAGCCGGTCATCACCTTCTGGGCCAGCTGCTGCATTTTGTCGGCGGGGATGGAAATGTCCATGTTGGCGAACACGTCCGTCAGGGCGCTCATGTCGATGTCGGGCGTTTCGGTCAGATCAAATTGGAAGCTGTCCGGGTCAATGAGGGAGGAAAAATCTACGGAACCATCACTCAGGTCGAACGCGCCGCTCAGGTCAAGATCCAGCTTGCCGGGGTCGAACTGGAAGGCGCTCTCGAGCTGGTCGGTGTCAATGGAGAAGAGGGAAGCCATGTCCACGGCAGCGGTCTGCCCGGTGCCGAAGGGCTCACCGTTCAGCACATTGGTCTGCGGGTCGGCGAGCTGGTCCTGCACCAGCCTGCTCTGGGCGGCGGTGTCCATGACGTGCCGGGTCAGGGAGGCGGGATAGGCGATGCCGGAAGAAAGCATGGCGGCGGAGGCGTTTTCCCTGGGCTGCACCACGCCCACGATGGTCATGGTCTCGCTGTTGGCCACAAGCTCCTGCAGGAAGGCCTTGTCGTCCGATTTGTCCACCCAGGTGCTGTGGGCATCGTCGTACTGGTAGCGGTCGGCCGCGTTGACCAGCTTGAAGGTGCGGCCCAGAAAATCGCTGTACCGGTAGGTCTTGAAATCTTCGGGCACATCCACATTCTGGTTCTGGGCGAACTGCTGGATCATCTTGTCCAGCTCGGCGTTGTCCCGCAGGCCCAGCGCGTAGAGGGCATAATCGGTGATGGAACCATCCGCACCCAGCACGGCAACGCATTCGTTGTAGCTTTCGGGCCAGCGGCCTGCCTTGACCTCGTACTGGGAATGATACAGTGCATCGCTGGCGGGCAGCTGGTAGAACACGCTGGTGTTCATCATGCTGGCCATCATGTTGTTGGTCGAGCTGGTGGAGCTGATGCCCAGAGCGGAAAGGGAGGAATCCGGGTTCACCTGCCGGATGCTGCCGTCCGGGTCCTGGCGGTAGATCTGGGGCTGGACATTATAGGAATACTCCACCGAGGAAACGCTCTCCCCGATGCTGCAGGCATCGCTCTCGAGGTAGGCTTTCAGGCTCTTCAGGTCGTTGGAGGTGATGCCGGAAACCATCTGGGTCACGAGCTGGCGCACCGGCACCATCCCTTTGCCGAGGTCGGGGGCGGCGGGCTGGCCGGGCAGGTCGGCGGACAGCAGGCTGGTCAGATCCATGCCGCTGCGCAGGATCTGCACCGGGTACTCGGAAAGGGTGTCCCGCTCCATATCGGCGATATACTGGTTGACACCGGTGGACAGGGAAATGATCAGCGCAATGCCGATGATGCCGATAGAGCCTGCAAAGGCCGTGAGCAGGGTGCGGGTCTTTTTGGTCCAGAGGTTGTTGAAGCTCAGGGTCAGCGAGGTCCACCACGACATGGAGGAGTGGCCCATGTTCTTGTGAACGGCAGGGGCAAGCTGAGCGGTGTCAGGTTTGTAGGGGGCGGTGTCGGAGCGGATGACACCATCCTTCAGGTTCACGATGCGGGTGGCGTACTGTTGGGCCAGCTCCGGGTTGTGGGTGACCATGACCACCAGCCGGTCCTTTGCCACCTCCTTGAGCAGCTCCATGACCTGGATGCTGGTCTCGCTGTCCAACGCGCCGGTGGGCTCGTCCGCCAGCAGGATATCCGGGTTGTTGACCAGCGCACGGGCAATGGCAACGCGCTGCATCTGGCCGCCGGACATCTCGCTGGGGTGCTTGTGCAGCTGATTGCCCAGCCCGACCTTCTGCAGCGCCTCGGTGGCGCGGCGCTTGCGCTCTGCGCCCGAGATGCCGGAAATGGTCAGGGCCAGCTCCACGTTGGCCAGAACGGTCTGATGGGGGATCAGGTTGTAGCTCTGGAACACAAAGCCGATGGTGTGGTTGCGGTAGGAGTCCCAATCGCGGTCGGTGTACTTTTTGGTGGAGATCCCGTTGATGACAAGGTCACCGCTGTCGTACCGGTCCAGCCCGCCGATGATGTTCAGCAGGGTGGTCTTACCGGAGCCGGAGGGGCCCAGGATGGCGACAAATTCGCTGTCGCGCAGATTCAGGCTGACATCATTCAGTGCGGTCTGTACAAGGTCACCGGTCTTGTATTCCTTGCGGATCTTTTTCAGTTGTAGCATAGGCAGGCCTTTCTTATGCGTGCCCGGCGGCGTGTGGGAAATGCCGGGCAAAAAACAAAATAACGTAGATATAGTATCAGATGAATGTGAACAAACCATTGCTTTTCGGGAAAGATGGTGTTATGCTGAAGAAGGTGAAAGAAACAAAAATCGACACTTTATGACGTAAATTACCAGAAATCAAGACGCAAAAAGCCGCCATTCCTGCACGGTTCGACGCATAGTGACGTTTTTTCGGGGATTGAATCTTTCCGCAGGGCCTTATAAAATAGTATCGTACAGTACGCACGGAAGAAAAGTGCGGCAATTTTAAGGCAAAGGGGAAGGTTGGATTGACGGAACGACTCGTTTCAAAGCTGCATGTCGCGCTTTTGAGCTACGACGAGCGGGAGATCCGCGTCCGGAAAAATTATCTGGAGGAGCAGAATCCTGCGATCTGCTGTGTCTGTTTCCACAGCGGCGAGGAGCTGCTGCGGGAGCTGCGCCAGCAGCGCAGTGTGGATATCGTGGTGCTTTCGAGCCAGCTGGAGGATATGGACGGGTACGAGTTCCTCAAGCGGCTCAACAGCCTGCATAACCGCCCGCTGCTGCTGTTGCAGGGGGATGACTGGTACAGCGATGCCACGGCATCGTTCCTGCGGCCGGACGGCAGGCAGTACCTGCCGGAGCGCAGCAGCCTGCTGGATCTGCTGCTGGATCTGCGCAGCTCTACGGACATCGGCATCTTCTGGGTGCTGCCGTTCTGCAAGCAGCTTTATGCGGAGTGGGGCATCCAGCAGCCGGATGTAAACTGTGAATATCTGACCACTGCGCTGCAGGTCGTATGCGGCACGGAGCGGAAGCTGGCCGTGCGCAAGGAGATCCTGCAGACTGTGGCCGAGGAACACCACACCACAGTGGCCGCCGTGGACTGCGGGATGCGCCGCCTGATCGACGGGGTGGAAAAATACAACACCGAAGCCTGGCAGAAATTCAAGCAGGATTACGGCCTGATGGGGCATAGCGTTACCCTGGGTAAGCTGATCTATGCGGGCCGCCAGAAATTGATCGACAGCGGAACGCAGGGACGGAAGGCCGGACGATGAGAAAAAAGAGAGAGAACGGAATGGCAAAAGAGAGCGGGATGGGGGATTTCCCCCGCAAACAATTTGAGAGCGTGCTGCTGCACTCCCTGCGCATCATGGACCAGAACCGGGAATACCTGCAGATGCATCTGGCCCGGACCGGAGACGAAAGGACCCGGCAGGCGCTGGAGGATATGGGGCAGGAGAGCATCCGCCTGGAGCGCACCCTGCGGGAAATGATGGGCCTGCTGGAAGTGGAGATGAACGACAAGCCGTCCATGAAGCCGGTAGACCTGTGCTGGATCCTGATGGAGGCCGCCCAGATGGCCCCGGAGATCGAGAAGCAGCTGGGCATCCGGCTGACCGTGGATCACAGCCCGTTCCGGCGCTGCTATGTCAAGGCGGATGCCCAGGAGGCCGAGCAGCTGCTGTTTCATCTGCTTTCCAACGCCCTGCGGGCCGTAAGCCCCGGCGGGCAGATCAAGATCCGGCTCACCCGGGACGACGAGGATCTGTACCTGAGTGTGGAGGACGACGGCTGCGGCCTGCCCACCGGTGAAAACTGGATGGAGAACCGCCGCCGCTTCCTGGGCGGTGTGCAGGCAGGGCTGCTGCTCTGCCGCCGTTACTGCGCCCACATGGGGTGGGTGCTTTCCCTCACGCCGCGCGGTGCCGGAAGCGGCACCCGGGCAGAGGTGCGCATCCCGCTGGCCGGAACGATGTTTCCCATTGAGGGCAGTGTGGAACTGCACACCATCCATCCGGCACTCACCACTGCCGATGGCCTGCGCTGGCAGATCCTGCGGGAGCTTGCCCTGTTGTCCGATAAAATGGAATGATACGATGTTCAGCGCCCTGCTCCGGGCTTTTCCGGGGCAGGGCGTTTTTGTGTAAAAATCACTCTGAGTAAAGAATCTTAACCGGAATGTAGAAAAACAGGGGAGCTGTATTCGTGAATTTAACAAAATGTTTAACTTTTTGAGCGGAAAATACTATTTTTTGCGTGTAAAATATGGTGACTGGATTGATTGTATCCCGATTTTTGAGTATAATACAACTGTATTTTTATATTGTTCCTCAGGAGGAAAAGCAAGTGAGAGTAGGTCTTGACATCGGAAGCACCACCATCAAGTGCGCGGTGCTGGACGAACATGATGCGCTGATTTATTCAACATACGAGCGTCATTACAGCCATATTCTGGAAAAAGCGCAGGAGCTGCTGCGCCGTATCGATGCAGAGCACCTGCACGGAAACAAGGCTCTGCTGAGCATCTCCGGTTCTGCCGGCATGGGTCTGGCCGACAGCTGCGGCGTGCCCTTTGTGCAGGAGGTGTTCTCCACCCGTGTGGCAGTCAAGCGGTTTGTGCCCGCCACCGACTGCGTGATCGAGCTGGGCGGCGAGGACGCAAAGATCCTGTTCCTGACCAACGGCACCGAGGTCCGCATGAACGGCAGCTGTGCCGGCGGCACCGGTGCCTTTATTGACCAGATGGCCACCCTGCTGAAGATGAGTGCCGATGAGATGAACAAGGCCGCGGAAAAGGCCGAGCGCACCTATACCATCGCGTCCCGCTGCGGCGTGTTTGCCAAAAGTGACGTGCAGCCCCTCATCAATCAGGGCGCGCGCACGGAGGATATCGCCGCCAGCATCTACAAGGCGGTGGTCAACCAGACCATTGCCGGTCTGGCACAGGGCCGCCCCATCAAGGGCAATATCCTGTATCTGGGCGGGCCGCTGACCTTCAGCAGTGTGCTGCGCAAGAGCTTTGATGAGGCGCTGGGGGTCACCGGAACCTGCCCCGAGAACAGCCTGCTCTATGTGGCGCTGGGTGCCGCCCTCTATGCGGATAAGGAGTTCGACCTCTCCGCAGTGGCCGACGCGCTGGACCAGTACGCCGCCACCGCTACTTATGCCAGTGAGCCTCCGCTCTTTGCCAACAAGCAGGAGTACGAGGAATTCCATGCCCGGCACATGTCCCACAGCGTGCCTCATGTGCTTTTCAGCGCCCAGTGCGGCCCGGTGCATATCGGCATCGACTCCGGCTCCACCACCGTCAAGCTGGTGGTGGTGGACGAGCAGAGCCAGATCCTGTACACCAATTACCAGCCCAACCTTGGCAACCCGCTGCCCCTGATCCGGGAACAGCTGATCAAGATCTACCGGGAACACCCCGGCCTGCAGGTGGCCAGCGTGACCACCACCGGCTACGGTGAGGAACTGGTCAAGAACGCCTTCCGCTGTGATTATGGTCTGGTGGAAACGGTGGCTCACTTTACCGCCGCCAAATACTTTATGCCCGACGTGGATTTCATCATCGATATCGGCGGTCAGGACATGAAGTGCTTCAAGATCGAGGATGGTGCCATCAGCAACATCTTCCTGAACGAGGCCTGCTCCTCCGGCTGCGGCAGCTTTTTGCAGACCTTTGCTCAGGCATTGGGCTATGATGTCAAGAAGTTCGCCGCTCTCGGCCTGTTCGCAGACCGCCCCGTGGATCTGGGCAGCCGCTGCACCGTGTTTATGAACAGCTCGGTCAAGCAGGCCCAGAAGGACGGTGCTTCCATCGAGAACATTTCCGCCGGTCTGTCCATCAGTGTGGTCAAGAACGCGCTGTACAAGGTCATCCGCGCATCCAGCCCCGAGGAGCTGGGCCGCAGGATCGTGGTGCAGGGCGGTACCTTCTACAATGAAGCTGTTCTCCGCGCCTTTGAAAAGGAGATGGGCGTGGAGGTCATCCGCCCCGACATCGCGGGCCTGATGGGTGCCTACGGTGCGGCCCTGTTCGGCCTGCGCCAGAGCCATAAGAACCACCAGGAGACCTCCGCCATGATGAATCTGGCCGAGCTGGAAGCCTTCGACCAGAAGGTGGTCAGTGTCAAGTGCGGCGGCTGCGGCAACCACTGCCAGCTCACCATCAACACCTTTGCCGATGGCCGCAAGTTCATCTCCGGCAACCGCTGCGATAAGCCCGTGACCGGTAAGAGCGAGGACGACAGCCTGAATCTGTACGCCTACAAGCAGCAGCTGCTGGCCGGTTACAAGCCCGTGCCCGGCAAGCGCGGCTCCATTGGCATTCCGCTCTGCCTGAATATGTACGAGCTGCTGCCCTTCTGGCACACCTTCTGGACCAGGCTGGGCTTTGCCGTGCACACCAGCCCGGTGTCCAGCCGGGGGCTGTATCTGGCCGGTCAGGCCACCATCCCCAGCGATACCGCCTGCTTCCCGGCCAAGCTGAGCCACGGCCACATCAAGGCCCTGAGCCAGATGCACCTGGATGCCATCTTCTACCCCTGTCTGACTTACAACTTTGACGAAGGACTGGGCGACAACCACTATAACTGCCCGGTGGTGGCCTATTACCCTGAAGTTCTGGCAGGCAACTGCCCCGAGCTGGAGGGCCAGAAGTTTATCTATGACTATGTGGGCATCCACCGCCCCAAGGACTTTGTCCGCAAGATGGCAAAGGAAGTCCTGCCCAAATACTTCGGCGGCATTTCCGAAAAGGAAGTGCAGGCCGCTGCCGATGCTGCCTACGCCGAGCACGAGGCCCACATGGCCCAGATCCGGGTCAAGGGCAGCGAGATCATTGATGAGGCACGCCGTCAGGGCAAGCGCATCATCGTGCTGGCTGGCCGCCCCTACCACGTTGACCCTGAGATCAACCATGGCATCGACCACCTCATCACCCGCCACGGCGCGGCTGTTGTCACCGAGGACAGCATCTCCAACCGGGTGGAAAAGTTCCCCACCAGTGTGCTGAACCAGTGGACCTACCACAGCCGCCTGTATGCGGCGGCCAGGTACTGCACCACCCAGAAGGATATGGATCTGGTGCAGCTGGTCTCCTTTGGCTGCGGCGTGGATGCCATTACCACCGATGAGACCCGCGAGATCCTGCAGGCAGGCAGCAAGCTCTACACCCAGCTCAAGATCGATGAGATTACCAATCTGGGTGCGGTCAACATCCGTCTGCGCAGCCTGTTCGCCGCTCTGGAGGAGCGCGACGAGGCGGCAGAGGAAAAGGCCGCCCCCAAGGCAGAAGCCTGATACATAGGAGGAACCTATGGAATACAATTATCCCAAATTTACCCCGGAGATGAAGCAGACCCACACCATCCTCATCCCCAACATGGCCATTACCCAGTTCCGGCTGCTGGAATACGCCCTGCGCTGCGACGGCTACAAGTGCGAGATCCTGGGCAACTGCGGCAGCGCCGTGGCACAGCTGGGCCTGAAATACGTCCACAACGACACCTGCTATCCGGCCCTGCTGGTCATCGGTCAGTTTCTGGATGCCCTGAACAGCGGCAAGTATGACCTGGATCATACGGCCCTGCTTATCACCCAGACCGGCGGCGGCTGCCGTGCTTCCAACTACATCCACCTGCTCCGCAAGGCTCTGGTCAAGGCGGGCTATCCCCAGATCCCCGTTGCCAGCCTGAACTTCTCCGGTCTGGAAAAAGACAGCGGCTTCCAGATGACCCTGCCGCTGGCCCGCCGCGCGCTGGCCTGCATTTTCTACGGCGATATGCTCTGTGCCCTGCGCAATCAGGTGGCTCCCTACGAGAACGAAAAGGGTGCCGCTGACCGGATGGTCGATCTGTGGGTCGAGCGTCTGGGCCGCGTTCTGCTGGTCGGCAAGGGCTTTACCGCCCGGGAAATGAAGCACACTTTCCCGCTCATTGCAAAGGATTTTGCGGCCATCCCCGTGACCCGGGTGCCCAAGGTCAAGGTGGGCGTAGTCGGTGAGATCTACGTCAAATACAGCCCCCTGGGCAACAACGACCTGCAGAAGTTCCTGGAGAGCCAGGACTGTGAGGTGAATTTCCCGGGCCTGATGGGCTTTGTGCAGTACTGCATCTTCAATATGGGCGAGGATCATGTTCTTTACGGCGGCAAGCTGGCCGTCAAGATGGGCACGAATCAATTGCTCAACTGGCTGGACAGTGTGGAGCGTGCCATGCTCAAGGCCACAGCCGATGCCGGGTTCTACGCCCCCGGCCCCTTCAAGGAGCTGGTGGAAAAGCCCCGGGGCATCATCTCGCTGGGGGCCAAGATGGGCGAGGGCTGGCTGCTGACCGCCGAGATGATCGAGCTGGTGCAGGGCGGCTACGGCAACATCGTCTGTGCCCAGCCCTTCGGCTGCCTGCCCAACCATATCGTGGGCAAGGGCATGGTGAACAAGATCCGCGCCCTGTATCCCAGCGCCAATATCACCCCCATCGATTACGACCCCAGCGCCACCCGGGTCAACCAGGAAAACCGCATCAAGCTGATGCTGGCAGTCGCTAAGGAGCGCCTGAACGCCCCGGCGCAGGCTGCCCCCCTGACGGCAGAAGAGATCGCCGGTGGGGCTCCCCGGGTCGAGACCACGGTATAATTCTTTCTAAACAGCAACACTCCCCTTCGGGCAGGACCGTGTGCCGCACGGCTCCACCCGAAGGGGAGTGTTTTTTGTCTCAGTCGCAGAGATACCGCCGCTCAAACTCCTCAGCCGGGATGGCCTTGGAGAACCAGAAACCCTGTGCGCCGTCGCAGTCCAGCGAGCGGAGGAGCTGCACCTGCTCCTCGGTCTCGATGCCCTCGCAGATGACGTTGTAGCCCAGCCGTTTGACCAGATGTACGACCTCCCGCAGAAAATCGGTGCCCCGCGCGTTGGAGCTGCACCGGGTCAGAAAGAGCTTGTCCAGCTTGATGGTGTTCACGGGGATATCCACTATGTTGTTCAGCAGGGAACTGCCTGCGCCGAAATCGTCCAGCGAGGTCTGCATTCCATCGCTCTGGAAGGAGGAAAGCAGGCGCTTCACCCGGTCGTACTCCGAGACCACCGCCGTCTCGGTCAGTTCGATCTCCAGCATCCGGGCGCTGATGTTGTGCTTTTCCAGAATTTCGCTGTACTCCTGGGTGGGGGCATCCTCCCGGGCAAGCGCCACCGAGGCGTTCACCGCAATGGGCAGCAGCCGATGCCCGGCCTGTGCATTGCGCTGCAGGAACTGGGCCACCTGCTCGAAGATGTACAGATCCAGATCTACGATGCGGCCCGTGGATTCCAGAATGGGAATGAACTGGTCGGGGTAGACCACGGTGCCGTCCGGCTTGATCCAGCGGGTCAGCGCCTCGGCTCCGATGACCGAGAGATCTTTGGGCGAGAACTTGGGCTGGAGGTACAGCTTGAACTCGCCGTTCTCAAGCGCCTGCGGCAGGCCGCTCAGCAGCTCACCGGTCAGGGTCTGCTTGACCTCCAGTTTTTTGTCAAACTGGATGGCAGACACACGGGTGTTGCTGCGCACCTGCTTGCGGGCAAAGTTTGCCTTGTCGATGGCGGCCGATGCGCTCAGGCAGCCGGGCTCAATGGCGTACACACCCATCCGTACCCGCAGGCGTACCTCCGGGTAATGCTGGGCCTGATACTGCTCAAACCGGCGGCAGAGCGTGTCTGCATAATGGAGCGGGCCTTTCTCGTCGCGGCAGGAGAGGTAGAGTACGAACTGGTCGCCCACCACCCGGCACAGGTAGCACTCGCCCCAGTGACGGGCTGCCTCGATGAGGAAATCGCTGAATTCCTTCAGCAGCTGATCGCCGGTGGCATAGCTGTATTTCTCGTTGAAATATTTGAAGTTCTCAAAGTCGCAGTAGAAGATCTGGTAGCCCTCGGCATAGCCGCCGATGATCTTGTGGGAGACCTCCTCCTTGAAACGGGAAAAGGCCAGCAGGCCGGTCAGCCGGTCAAACTCGGGGGCAGAGGTCATGCCGCGGCTCACGGCGTTCACGGCCAGATGTTTGCTCAGGTAGGCGTTGATGATCTTGGTGATCTCGCCCAGTTCCCGGCGGTTCTGGGGAGTCCAGTACCGCTTGCTGCCGCACACCACATAGGCAATGGCGCCCTGATATTCGCCCTCGCCGTACATGGCAGCGTAGACCACTGTCTGGGCCCCACCCTGCATCAGCAGTGCGCGCCCCTGCGGTGAGTACATCCCCATGTTGTCGGCCTGCAGCACGGTGGTGCCGTATTCATCGTAGCTGTGGAACAGGGTCAGGAAGTCCTCCTTGGTAAAGGAGTTACCGTTCAGAGGCACCGGCTCCGCGTGGGGAGAGGTCCACTGGAACTGCCGGGAGACGCTGCGTTCCCGGATGCAGGTGTCCACAATGGTAATGCGGTCCAGCTGCAGCCGGATGCCGACGATCTTCAGGAAGAGGGGGATAGCGGTCTCAAAGCTGTTGTTCTTCTCAAACAGTTCAAAGGCGGTGGAGATCAGGTCGTTGTGCAGGTAGCGTGCATCGATATCGGCTGTTTCCGGGGCGGCAGGAACCGTCTGGGCGTAGCGCCGCAGATTGTCGCAGAACACATACTGGTTGCGGCCATTCTGCTTGGCCTGATACAGGGCCCAGTCCGCGTTTTCGAACAGCTGGTCAAAGGAATAGCCCGCTGTGTTTTCAGGCAGGAAGCAGGCACCGATGCTGCAGGTCATCCGGTAATCGTTTTCCCAGAACTTCACCTGCTGCACGGATTCCGAAAGCTGGCGGGTCTTCTGGAGCAGGGTGGTGTTGGGAATATCCTTCAGAAACACCACGAATTCATCGCCGCCGAACCGCACCAGAATGTCGCTGGAGCGGAACAGGGTGCGCAGCAGCCGGGCAAACTCCTGCAGGACCTTGTCGCCGAACAGATGCCCGTAGCAGTCGTTGACGTTCTTGAAAAAATCAAGGTCGATGACCAGCATTCCGCAGGAGGCATAGGGATCTTTGGCCTGCAGATAACGGTCGATAAGCTCCTTGCCGGTGCGGTTGTTATACAGCTGGGTCAGGGAATCGTGGCGGGCCTGCTCCAGCAGCTCCTGGGTCTGATTCTTCTGGTCGGTGATGTCCTTTGCGTAGCCTACATAGAGCGTGCCGCGGGCGGGGTCCTCGACCGGGCGGGCATCCACCTCCCGGGAATAATACACCCCATCCGGCGAGACAAAGCGCATCTCCAGCGGGCCGTACAGCTCACCGGTGAGCAGGGCACGCATCTTCCAGCGGTCCTCCGCGAAGATCGTGGCGTGCTCCGGCTTCTCGGAGCCAAGGTAGGCATCCAGCGTTTCCAGCGTGCGGCTCCGGGTATCGTAGACCCGCAGCTGATCCAGACGGGGGTCATATTCCAACAGAAAAAACCACCGATGCACAAGAAACTGCATCAGCAGGGGATTGTTGATGATCGAATCGATAAACCGAACAGGGACATCCATGGCCGACTCCCCACTTTCCGCTTTTTAACCAGTATAACAAAATATGGAAGATGCATCAAGGCGAAACACAAAAATTTCATGGAAAGTGAAAGAAATTTTACCGAAAGTTCTGTCGGGAACGGTTTCGGTGTTCCCGCTCAGGCCGGAACGCCCCACAGCTCGATCGTGGCACCGGCGGCAAGCCGGACGTTGGTGTCCACGGTCAGGGTCAGCCTGCCGAGCTTCTGGCTGGCATCCACATTCTGGCCGCCGCTTCCGGCAGGCAGAACGGCCGCAGGCGGTGCACCCGTGGTGCCGGATGCGGCAAAACAGAGATACTGCCCGAAGCAGGGAAGTGCCTGAAAGCTGGCAAAGGTGCGGGTGGGCGGGCTGGACATCGAGCTGCTGGCAGCACAGGGGGCAGAAGCACTGAGCAGCTGGGCACCATCGCTGGTGCTGCAAACCCAGTGCAGCGTGCCCTTGGATTGGCTGCTGCCTGCCTGAAACAGCACCTTCAGCGCCTGCAGTTCGGTGGGAAAGGTGCGCTCAAAGCTGGCAGCGGCGGCGTTCAGGGACACCTTTTCCAGCAGCTCCCACTGGCCGGGATCGCTGGGGTCACCCTTTGGGCCTTGGGGGCCAGGTTCTCCCTGCGGGCCTTGCGGGCCGGGCTCTCCTTTGGGGCCGGTGGGTCCTGCGGCACCGGGCTCTCCCTGCGGTCCGGGTTCCCCCTTTTCGCCCCGGAATGCACCGCTTTCCACAGCTGCTTTCAGCCGTTCCAGCAGGGCCTGCCAGGCGGGCGTGCCGGGCTGGGGCAGGGTGCTGTCCTCCGTGCCGGAATTTTCGGCCACGCAGTAGCACACGTCCGCGCTGGTCAGGGTGCGGGTGCCATCGGTGCCCTCAAAGGTGATGCGCCCCTCCCCGGGCACAGCCGTGATGAGGGCGGGCACTTCCACAAGGCCGTCCACCACCAGCGTGGAGGGGGCAGCGTTCCCATCCGGCAGGTGCCAGAAGGCCCGCAGGGTCATGCCCTGCCACTCGCCGTCGGCTTCCACCCGCAGGGCGTAGATGCCCCGGTTTCTGGTGTAGCCGAAGCGGAGCAGGCCATCGTACCCCTGCAAAGTAGCCCCGCCGCCCGAGGATAAATGGATCTGACGTTCGATCATACAGTTTCACTCCTTTTGTCGTGGTTTTTGCGTTCAAAAAGCTTGACTTTGGTTAGAGTTTCCGGTAAGATTGTGAAAAGACCGCAGAAGGTTTGGTGGATAAAATCTAACCAAAATCAGCTTGTGAGGCTATAATATCTGATTAAATTCAGAAAGTCAAGGGAAAATCTGAATCCGGTTAGAAAACTGGCGTTCTGCACAAGAAGGAGTGCAAAATTTGTGTTTTATGACTGCTACACGGCCCTGTGTCAGGCCAGAGGCATCAGCCGCAGCCGGGCCGCGCAGGAGATGGGCTTGAGCAACTCCACAGTGACCAAATGGAAAAACACCGGGGCGACCCCCTCGGGCGAGACGCTGGCCAGAGTATCTGCCTATTTTGGCGTGCCGGTGGGGGAACTGCTGGGCGAAGCCGTCCCGTCGGCGCAGGAGGAGCGGAAGCTGCCCGAAGGGGCTGTCCCGTTCGATCCCGCCCTCACGGCTCCGCTGCTGGGCACGGTGCGTGCAGGCCTGCCCATGTATGCGGAAGAAAACATTGAGGGCTACATCCCCATCACCCGGAAGGATGGGGCACGGTACTTCTGGCTCCGTGTCCGGGGCGACAGCATGAACGCCGTAGGCATTTCGGAAAACGATGAGATCCTGGTGCGGGAGCAGCCGGAGGTGGAAAACGGCCAGCTTGCTGTGGTGATGGTCAACGGCGATGAAGCCACCGTGAAATATTTCCGTCAGGAGGGGAGCCTTGTGGTCCTGACCCCCAAAAGCTTCAACCCTGTGCACCAGCCCCAGATCTATGATCTGAAACGGGTGCAGGTGCGGGTGGTCGGTCTTGTGGTGGAGTGCCGCAAGGTGTTCTGAAAAAAAGAAGATGGCCCCTGCGGGGCAGAATAGGAGACTCGCTATGAAATGGAGGACCGTTCTGTGCACAGCGCTGTTTTTGTGCGGTACCGTGCTGCTTTCTGCCTGCGGCGGGGGAGAGATGCCCGCGCCTGCGGAACCGCCCGTTTCCAGTGAGGTATCGGCTCCCTCTCAGCCGGAGGAAGTGCCCGCCCCCTCGGAATCGGCTTCTTCCAGTGAACCGGAGCTGCCTCCGGAACCGGAACCGCCCAAACCGTGGGATGGCATGGTAATCCCAGAAGGCTGTAAGGCAGAGTGGAAAATAGAGCAAGGCAAGCTGGTATTGGTCAGCTATGAGTTTACGAATGGGGCAAATGTGCTCCTTCCAACGGGAAAGCCGTACAGTATTGGAATGAGCTGCTTTGAAAATAACGCAAAGCTAAGGGCGGTCACAATTCCCGCAGATGTGACGGAAATCCAGTTTGGAGCATTCAAAAGTACGGGCCTATGGCAGATAATTGTTCCCGCGACAGTCAAAGAACTGGGGGATGCAGTATTTGCCGATTGTAATCAACTGGTACAGGCGGAAATTGTTGGAATGCCCGAAACAGGAAAACAAACATTCGCCCGGTGTAAAGCCCTGCAAAGTGTGCAGCTTGGCGAGGGAGTGATCCGGATTGAAGAAGGCGCATTTGAACATAGCGGCCTGAAAAAGATCACTCTGCCGGGAACATTGTCGAACGTAGAGAAATATGCATTTGATTACTGCAATTTGAAAACGATCGTTTATAACGGTGATTGGGAAGCAAAGAAGAGTACACTGACAATTGGTGAACAAAACGAGGCCTTGTTAACTGCAACCCAAAGTTAAACCACCAAAAACAAACGCCGTCTCTTGTGCAAAAAGGCAGGAGACGGCGTTTTTGCGTGGAAAAACCGAAACGAAAAATCAGCGATGAATAGCTTGTTTATCAATTTGACCGGAATTTGTGCAACAAAAAACCTATAAACCTATTGAAATTCTGGGAAAATGGGTATATCATACGGCCAACGGAAACAAATATCCGCAAGATCAGGAGAAAAGGAGGGGAACAGACATGGACTGGAATGTGATGGTGCAATATCTGCCGCAGTATGAAAAAGCGGCCTGGCTCACCCTGCGTCTGGGCGTGGCCGGTATCTTCTGGGCCATCCTTGTGGGCCTTGTCTGCGCCGTGCTCCAGTACGAAAAAGTGCCGGTGCTGCGCCGTATCGTGGGTGCTTATATCCAGCTCAGCCGGAACACGCCGCTGCTGGTCCAGCTGTTCTTTCTGTATTACGGCCTGCCCAAGATCGGCATCAAGACCAACGCCGAGCTCTGCGGCATTGCAGGCCTTGCCTTTCTGGGCGGCAGCTACATGGCCGAGGCCTTCCGCAGCGGGCTGGAAGCCATTGAACCCATCCAGACAGAAAGTGCCCTGAGCCTTGGTATGAGCCGGCGGCGGTCATTGTGTTCGTGCTCTGGGGCACGGCCGAGATGAGCGACCTCGTCCGCGGTGCCCTCATCGCCATCCCGAAGCATCAGTATGAGAGTAGCGAGGCGCTGGGCATGAGCCGGGCGCAGACCTATTGGTACATCATCATCCCTGAGACAGTGCGGCGGCTCATCCCGCTGTCCATCAACCTCATCACCCGCATGATCAAGACCACCAGCCTGGTGTTGATGATCGGTGTGGTGGAGGTGCTCAAGGTGGCCCAGCAGATCATTGAGGCCAACCGCACCGCCAGCCCCGACGCGGCGTTTGGCATCTACCTCACCGTGTTTATCCTGTATTTTCTGGCCTGCTGGCCCATCAGCCTGCTGGCCGGTTACCTCGAAAGGAAATGGAAGTGACTGTTATGGCAGAGCCGATCCTGACTGTAGACCATCTGGTAAAAAGCTACGATGGCAAGACCAATGTTCTGGATAATGTCAGCTTTGCCGTCAAGCCCGGTGAGGTCATCGTTGTGGTAGGCCCTTCCGGCTGCGGCAAAAGCACCCTGCTGCGCTGTCTGAACGGTCTGGAGCCGGTGCAGGCGGGCCGGGTGAAGCTGGGCAGTGAGACGGTCGCCTACGGCGGCAAGAATCTGGCGGCCCTGCGCCAGCGCATCCTCCTCTTCTGCCGCTTCCGGCTCTGCTGCATCCGGCAGTGCCGCAGCTGCGGGCAGTGACGTGTTCCGCACGCTGGACGAGATCGAGGCGGACGGCACCGTGAACATTGGCGTTTTCTCCGATAAGAACCCGTTTGGCTATGTGGATGAGAACGGCGAGTATCAGGGCTATGATGTCTACTTCGCCCGCCGCCTGGCCGAGGATCTGGGCGTGGAGGCAAACTTCGTTTCCACAGAGGCCGCCAACCGCATTGAGTATCTGCAGACCGGCAAGGTCGATATCATTCTGGCAAACTTCACCGTTACGCCCGAGCGCGCTGAGGAGGTGGACTTTGCACTGCCCTACATGAACGTTGCACTGGGTGTCATCTCTCCCGACAGCAATGTCATTACCAGCCTGGACAACTGGAACGCCGACGATCAGATGATCGTCATTTCCGGCACCACCGCCGAGACCTACCTGACCAAGGAATATCCCGACATTCCCCTGCAGAAGTATGATTCCTATGCAACCGCCAAGAACGCCTTGGAAAACGGCAATGGCGTAGCATGGGCCAACGACAACACCGAGGTCATCGCTTTTGCAAAGCAGAACTCCGGCTACACGGTGGGCATCCCCTCTCTGGGCAGCCAGGATACCATCGCCCCCGCTGTGAGCAAGGGCAACACCACCCTGCTGGACTGGATCAACGACGAGATCAAGAGCCTGGGCGAGGAGAGCTTCTTCCACAAGGATTACGAGGAGACTCTGGTGGATACCTACGGTCTCGACTATGAGGATGAGCTGGTCGTTGAGGGCGGCGAGACCAACGCATAAATCTGAATTTTAAGATGCAGTAATGAGAAACACCCCGTGCAGAAATGTACAGGGTGTTTCTTTTTATGCAAATTTGTGCAACGATGCATTGACAATGTTGCACAATATGAATATAATAAAAGTGACAAAGGAGCGTGAGAGTATGACGACGGTAAGTGTCCGGATGGATGAGAATCTGAAGCGGGATTTTGATGAGATCTGCAATGAACTGGGCCTTTCGATGACAACAGCCATCACCATGCTGGCCAAAAAGATGACGCGTGAAAAACGCATTCCGTTTGAAGTCTCGATGGATCCCTTTTATAGTGCATCCAATATGGCCGCCCTGAATGACAGCATTGAGGAAATGCGTCAGGGAAAGACTGTAACGAGAACGCTGGAAGGGCTTGAGGCTATGGAACATGAGTAAGATCACCTTCACAGAGCGGGCCTTTGCGGAATATCTGTATTGGCAGTCTCAGGATAAAAAGACGCTGAAACGAATCAACGCATTGCTCAAGGATATTTCGCGCAGCCCGTATGAAGGCATTGGAAAACCGGAAGGGCTGAAAGAAAATCTCAGCGGGTATTGGAGCCGCCGGATCGATGATGTGAACCGGCTGGTCTATCGCATTGAAAATGATCTGATCGAAGTGTACCAGTGCAAGGGACATTACGACGAATGAAGCAAAAAACGAGGACGGCCAATGGCTGTCCTCGTTTTGCTGTATCTGGGGGCTTATACTTCCTCGGTCTCATCGTCCTCCTCGTCGGCGAGAGCTTCTGCATGGATGCGCTGGCGCAGGCGGGTGCGGAACTCCTCGGCGGGGATGCCGCTCTGGTTGGGGGTCAGGTCCGGGGCGGGCTTGCCGTCAGGCAGGTGGGCACCAAAGGCCGGCACAAAGAAGAACTTGCGCACGACAAAGATCAACGCAATGGCACCCACGCTGATGAGGTTGTCCAAAGCCGATTCGTGGCCGACCACCATGTGGCGGGCAATGGCGTAGAGCAGCACTTCCAGGCTGCTGCCGGGGCTGTGCTTGGCCAGCATCTTGATGAACTCCACGCCGATGACAATGTCCAGCGCCCGCTCAAGGAAGCCGCGGATCTCTACATCGTTGCCATCAAACAGCAGGCCCGGCATCCACTTGAGCAGGGGGATGAAGCTGAGCAGCAGGCCGATGAGCACCAGCCCGGACAGCACGATCTCCAGCAGGGTGGCGGCCTGAATGATGTAGCTGCGCAGTGCCTTGCGGCTGCGGCTCTCAACATGGGCGGAGTGCGGGGTGTCGGAAGGATGGGACATGATGCGGCATCTCCTTTGCTCAAGATCGTGAAACGAAAAAAGCTGACAAACTTTTCTTAAGTCTAGCAAAGGATTTGAGCAAAGTCAATGAAATGTGCCGAATTTTCTGGGAATTACTGGACGGCTACATAGCCGGAGTGCTCAATGCAGGAGCGCCCTGCATCGGTGGAGAGCCATTCGTAGATTCTGCGCTCCGGGCTGTCGGCAGCGGAATCCTGCAGGATGGCGGCATAGAATTCGTTGCACAGCGGGTAGCTCTGGTCGGCGATCGTCTCGTTGGAAGGGGTCACGCCATCCACGGCCAGCAGCCGCAGACCGGGCTTGGAGTACATCTGGTCGATGTAGTAGTAGACCGAGAAACCGATGGCGTTGGCGGAGTTGTTATACTCTGCAATGCTGTCCACCAGCTCACCCATGGCGGTGGGGGCCAGCTCGGTGGGGGCCTCCATCAGCGGGCCGTCCTGGATCAATAGCTTCTGGAACAGGGTCTGGCTGCCGGAGTCCGCCCGCCGCTGGAAGGCAATGATCTCCTGATCCTTGCCGCCCACATCCTTCCAGTTGGTGATCGCTCCGGCATAGATGTCCTTGAGCTGCTGCAGGGTCAGGCTCTGCACAGGGTTGTCCTCGTTGACGATGAACACCAGCGCGTCCCGGCCAATGGCCTTCTGCTCCAGCGGGTCACCGTCTGCCTTCAGCTCCTCCTTGACGGATTCCGGGGCTTCGTAGGCGATGATGAGCTTGACCGAATCGCCGTAATTGTTGCCGTACAGGCCCAGGTTGCGCCAGGCCTGGGCCGTGGTGTTGGTGGTCACGGCGCTCCGGGCGGTCTCCAGATCCAGCCCGGTGGTGTCGGCCATGATCTGTGCGATCAGCGGGATGCAGGCCGTGCTGCCATCCGTAATGGGGAATTCATCCACGCTCAGGATGGGCTGTGCGGGCACTTCACTGGCGGCAGAAGAGGCAGGGGCCTCAGAATCCGGCTGAGACGGTGCCGCCCCCGAATCAGAGGAGGCAGGCACGGTGTTGCAGGCGGAGAGCAGGGCGGCGGTGGATGCCAGACCCAGACCGGTCAGGAACGCGCGGCGGGAAATTTTGACAGTACGCATGGAAAAACCTCCTTAGAAAAAACCGTTGTCCATTTCGTCGTTGCTGGAAGCGAAGATGCTCTCGGCGTAGAGCCACTGGCCGGTCAGGTCCATCCAGCCGCTCTCAAAGCCCTTGACGGCGGCGAACACGCCCTCGGGCAGGCCGTTGACGCTGTTGGCGTAGTACCCGGCACAAGTGCGCAGACCGCTTACCACCACATCGCCGTCGCTGTCCAGAACATCGTAGAGCCAGCTGCTGCCGGGGCCATTGTAGCAGCCGTAGAAGTAGATGCCGTCCTCAGTGGAGAGCAGGGGCGAGTAGTAGTTGTAGGTCTCATTCAGCTTGGCCGGGTCGAGGGTCTTGTGGATACCGTCCGGCCCGCAGATGTGGATGGCCGCTGCGTCATAGTTGTCATTGTCATCCTGCTCGACCCAGGCCCAGCCGTTCCCCTCGGGGTAAATATGGGTACGCACCTGATTTTCCACCGGGTCGATGGTGGTATCGGTCAGCAGAACACCGGTCTGCAGGTCGAACACCCGCACGGTGCCGTCTACGGCATAGATGGCCAACGTGGCATCATCCGTATTGGCATCGTAGAGGTCTTTCTCCTCGCCGGTGAGCAGGTCGTGGAACAGATACCGCCCCGCCATTTCGGGGGTGAAGGCATCCGGTTCCGTGATCGCCACGCCGGGCGCATAGTACCGGATGGGCTGGTCATACTCGCAGAGCACGGCGCTTTGCTCCGTGCTGACCAGATCCACCAGCTGGTATCTGCCGTTGTTGTACAGGCTGACCGTGCCTGCACCGGTGTACTGCTGGTAACCGGTCAGCTCCTCGCCGGTGGTGGGGTTGTACAGGCTGTCGGCATCCATCGTGCCATCCTCGTTGTAGTGGCTCACCACCAGCCAGTCGGTGGGGGCAGAGCTGTCGCTGCTGCTGGCGTAGAAGTTGGAAAGGGCAGACAGCTCTGCCTGATAGACCACCTCACCCTGCCGATCCTGCACCTGTACAGCGCAGTAGAGGGGCAGGTCATCGCCCCATTCGTTTTCCTGCACATAGTCTGCCGGGACATTGCAGACTTCAAAGGCCAGATAGCTGCCTGCTATGCTGCATCCGTAGGCGTTTTCGGGCACAGCCAGCTCCTCGCCCGTGGCAAGGTCGATCACCCGGCAATCGCCTGCGGCGTGGTTGTTGTAGGGGGCATAGGCCATCTGTTCCGGTGCGGTCAGAACCAGCAGACTGCCGGTCAGGGCGGCATCGTAGGCACGGTCAAAGGTCAGGATCTCCTTGCCGCTGCGGTCGCACAGGGCGGTTGCCCGCCCGGTGGGGGTGCCGGGGGCTGACCACTGCCGCAGATAGTATCGCACGGCGCCGGTCAGGGTATCCGGCACCAGATACACGGTCTCGCTGCTGGCGGCCTGATACAACACGGTATTGCCGCAGAGCACGGTATTGCCGCCGTTGGAGCCGTTGCTGTACAGGATGCGCAGCTTGCCGTCGTCCAGTGAAGCTGCAGCGGGGCCGGGCGCTTCCTCAGCCTGGGCGGGCTTGGAATCGGGCAGGGGCGAGGCCGGAGGCAGCAGGGAGCAGGAGGCCAGCAGCCCTGCCGCGGCAGACAGGCTGAGCACTGCACAGCCGATGCGGAGAACAGAACGTTTCATAAGCGTACCTCACAGGTTTGGCAGAATTTAACTTTCCTATCCTGATTATAATACGAATAAACCGGACGTTCAATTGCAATCGAACGTCCGGTCATGGTTACAGTTTTGTTACAGGGTCCGCTCAGACCCCGGCAGCCTCGGCTTCGTCCATCCGCACCAGCTGGCGCAGGAAGGGGAAGAGGAAGGGCACGGTGACAAAGAAGGTCAGCACATCAGCAATGGGCTGGCAGATCTCAACACCCAGCAGCCCAAAGGCCCGGGGCAGGGTGAGGATGAGCGGAATAAAGAACACGCCCTGACGGCAGCAGGCCAGAAAGGTGGCTCGGCCCGATTTGCCGATGGACTGGAACAGCATATTGCCCGCCACGATCACGGGCTGCAGCAGCATGGCAAAGCACTGGAAGCGGAAGGCGGGCAGGGCCACGGCGGTGACTTCGGGATCATCACGGAAAAGGCGGATGAGGGTCTCGGCATTGAACCAGCAGGCAGTGAGAATGACAGAGAGGAAGCAGAAGCTTGCCGCCATGGTGAACAGGCAGGCCTGCTGCACCCGGCGGTACTTTTTGGCACCATAGTTGAAGCCCGCCACCGGCTGAAAGCCCTGCCCGGTGCCGATGGCCACCGAGATGATGAACATGAAGATGCGGGAAACGATGCTCATGCCGGCCACGGCAGCGTCGCCATAGCCCCGGGCGGCAATGTTCAGCAGCATTCCGCCAATGCTGTTCAGGCCCTGACGGCCAAAGCTGGGCATACCGGTCATCAGGATGGTGCCGAACTCCGCCGGGCTGTGGGTGACTGCCGTGATCCGGAACTGGCTGACCGTTTTGCCCCGCAGGAACATGGACAGCAGGATGCAGAAGCTGATGGTCTGGCTCAGGGCCGTGGCAAGGCCCGCACCGGCGGTGCCCATGCCCAGCCCAAAGATGAACAGCGGGTCCAGCGCAATGTTCAGCAGGCCGCCGGTGACCAGGCCGATCATGGCAAAGCTGGCCTTGCCCTCATAGCGCAGGATGTTGTTCATCACCAGACTGGACATCATAATGGGAGCGGCCAGCAGGATGTACCGCGCGTAGGCGCAGGCATGAGGCAGGATGGTCTCGGTGCTGCCCAGCAGCATCATAAAATCGGGCAGGGTGAGCAGGCCCGCCGCTGTGATGATGCCGCCGAACACCAGCGCTGTGAAGAAGCTGGTGGAAGCAAACCGGGTGGCGGCATCGGTGTTCTGACTGCCCAGGCTGCGGCTGATGATGCTGCCGGAGCCGTGGCCCAACATGAAGCCCAGCGCCTGGAGAATGGCCATCAGGCTGGAAACGATGCCCACCGCGCCGGATGCGCTGGTAGAGATCTGGCCCACAAAAAAGGTATCGGCCAGATTATAGATGCTGGTGATGAGCATGCTCAATATCGTGGGAGCCGCTAGGCTCAGGATCAATTTCGGGATGGGGGTCTCCGTCATTTTGCGGAACTGCTCCGCGCTGCGGTCGGCATTTGCCATGAAAAAACCTCGCTTTCTCTTTGACACGATCTTTCAATAAAAACAATCCATTCCAGTATACCGCAGGATCTGTTTTATATCAACCAATTTCTTGCCGGGGTTATTGCAGCAAAAGACCGCCCTGCCCGGCGGCAGAGCGGTCTTGGGTCATGGAAAGGAAAGTGACAGTTACAGGGTCTTGCAGAACTCCTTCAGGTAGGCGCGGAAAGCCTCGCCGATCTCGGGGTGCTGCAATGCCAGCTCCACCTGAGCCTCCACCACGCGGAGCTTGTTGCCCATGTCGTAGTGGGTGCCGGTGAACTCCACGGCGGTCATGCCGCCGCAGTTGCGGGCATACTCGGCCATGGCATCGGTCAGCTGGATCTCGCCGCCTGCACCGGGTTTGGTGTGGGCGAGGATATCGTAGATCTCAGGGGTCAGCAGCACACGGCCCAGAATGGAGTAATTGCTGAACTCCTGGCCCTTTTTGGGCTTCTCGATCATGTCATCCACAAAGAAATAGTTGTCGTGGATGGGGGTGGTCTTCAGGCTGCAGTAGCGGCTCACATCGGCCCAGGGCACAGCGGAGACACCCGCAGCCGGGCGGCCAAACTCCTCATAGGCGCGGATGAGCTGGGCGCAGACAGGATCCTCGCCCCAGATCACGTCGTCGCCGTAGATGACCACGAACGGATCGTCACCGGTAAAGGCCTTTGCCATGCTCACGGCGTGGCCCAGGCCCAGCGTCTGCTTCTGGCGCACAAAGAAGATGTTGGCAAGGTTCGAGATGCCCAGGCACTCCTCCAGCATTTTTTCCTTGCCGGGGGCGGCCAGCTTTTCTTCCAGCTCGGGGCTGCGGTCAAAGTGATCCTCGATGATGCTCTGGTTGCGGCCCAGAATGATCAGAATGTCCGTGATGCCGGACTTGACGGCTTCCTCCACCAGATACTGGATGGCTGGCTTATCCACGATGGGGAGCATCCCCTTGGGCATGGCCTTGGTGGCGGGCAGCACACGGGTGCCCAGACCAGCGGCAGGGATGACAGCCTTCGTAACTTTTTTCATGGTTCGGAACTCCTTCATCATATCATTTCAGGCTGAACGATCAGCCGTAGACCAGATGGATCAGGGCATCCACATTGGGGCCAAGCAGCAGGGTGAACGCGCTGCCGATGACCATGAGCAGGACCAGACAGCCGAGCACGGCGGCCCAGCTGGTGCCGCCCTGCGCGCAGAGCACGGCTTTGCGCTGTGCCGCGTCCGGGAACTCCGCGCGGATGCGGCGGATCTTCTCGGCGGCACTCTGGCGGTAGAGCCACTTGCCATACAGGCCGCGCACGATCATCAGCAGAAAGCTGAGCACCGAGCAGACCCGGGAAAGGGTGAGCAGGGTGGAGGTGGAAAGCCCCGGGGCCAGGCTGCTGTCCGTGATCTGCAAAAGGTCAATGAAGGTGGGCAGGGCCAGCACCAGCTCGGCGGCCAGAAAGGCGAACGCGGGCTTCCACGCCTTGCGGTAGAAGAAATAGAATGGGCCGAACAGCATGGCCGAAAAGCTCATGGAGGTCTTGGTGTGGGACAGCTGCATCCGGCAGTAGGCGCTCAGGTAGGCAGGGGAGGCCGGGCCGATGAAATCTGCCCAGTCCTTGCAGGGGATGCCGTCCATGACCTCTTCCTTGCCAAAAGCCGCCTGATAGGTCTGGCGCAGCGGGTCTACCTGCGGTGCTCCGGTCTCCTGGAACTGGCGGTAAAAGGTGGAGTAATCAAACTCCTCGCTGTGCTCGTCCGAATCGGCACGGTCGGCGGGCTCCTGTGCCCCCTCCGGGGGCAGGGCCGCGCCGCAGCAGCGGCAGACAGATTCACTGCGCAGGGTGCGCTCGCCGCAGGCAGGGCAGGTGCACAGCTCACTTTCCTGATAAGGGAACTTCCACTCGTATCCGGCGGCGTGGGCCGGGGCATGGATGCAGCGGCCGAGCTTTTCATAACAATCGCGGTGATAAGGCGCGCCGCAGTCGGGGCAGACAACGATATCGTCCTGCAGTGTCAGCGGCTTGCCGCAGCCCTCACAGGGGCAGCCATAATATTTGGGCATAAGATCCTCCCGGTATGCTAGTTGAACTTATTATACTCCCTTAAAAGAGAAAAGAAAAGGCAAAAATCTTCAAAATTCCAGTAGGTTGAGTATTTTTCCTCTTTACTTTATCATGGATTCTGGGTATACTAATGAAGTATCTGTGTATAAACTGTATCTTTTGAGGGATTCTTAAAATATGATTACTACTGACGAACTGAAAGTACAGCTGGCCGATTACGGCACCGCTGTGAAGGACCTGGAGGAAGCGCTGGCCATCGACGCTTCCCGCAAGCGCGTGCAGGAGCTGGAGCACACCATGAGCCGCCCCGGCTTTTACGATGACGCTGAGCTGAGCAAGAAGGTCTTTGATGAAGTGGGCGACCTGAAGGGCAAGCTGAACCGCTTTGAAAAGCTGCAGGGCCTGTACGATGATGCCGAGACCATGCTGGTGATGCTGGACGAGGAGTACGACCCTGACATGGTGCCCGAGGCAGAGGAAGCCGTGAACGCCGTGGGCAAGGCTGTGGACGAGCTGCAGCTGATGACCATGCTGAATGGTGAGTACGACCACAGCAACGCGATCCTGACCTTCCACGCCGGTACCGGCGGCACCGAGGCGCAGGACTGGGCCGAGATGCTCTACCGTATGTACAACAAGTGGGCACAGGCACACGGCATGACCGTGGAGGTGCTGGATTATCAGGACGGCGATGAGGCCGGCATGAAGAGCGCTTCCATGATGGTCAAGGGTGCCAACGCCTACGGCCTGCTGAAGAGCGAGAACGGCGTGCACCGTCTGGTCCGCGTGTCTCCTTTTGATGCCAACGCCCGCCGCCAGACCAGCTTTGCCTCTCTGGAAGTGATGCCCGAACTGGACAACACCATTCAGGTGGACATCCGCCCCGAGGATATCGAGATGCAGGTGTTCCGCTCCTCCGGTGCCGGCGGCCAGCACATCAACAAGACCTCTTCCGCTGTCCGTCTGATCCACAAGCCCACCGGCGTCGTGGTCAGCTGCCAGACCCAGCGCAGCCAGTTCCAGAACCGTGACTACGC
>ENA-UPTB01000966-UPTB01000966.1-human-gut-metagenome-genome-assembly--contig:-NODE-966-length-27560-cov-8.792490_pt1 | contig 27560 bp, 19 predicted proteins | sample MGYA00250046_ERZ773369 | MGnify/ENA primary metagenome ERZ773369 (study PRJEB29103, sample SAMN06111938) | human gut metagenome | biome: human gut; feature: ankylosing spondylitis patient; material... | reverse complement strand
TTTTTAACAATTCGGAGAGTTTCTCTTAACTTCCTATTGATAGTGCAAAGATAAAAGTTAACTGAAAACGGGTCCGCCCTGCGGACCTCACCCTCGACACTCTCCGACGCCCCGCTCCCATAGTAGCGCGTCTCCAACGCGCCGACATAGCATCGCCATCGCCTCTCGCAGCAGTGGCAGAGCATGACCGCGCGAGCGGTCACGTCTTCAGTTAACCCCCGACAGCGTCGGGGGACATCAGCCGACGCAGATGCGCCGCGGATGCGCCGCCGCTGGCACTCTCCAGCATCCCCTCGCCCAGGCGGTGGCGGAGGAATTATAGAAAAAAAACTTTGTGAATCAAAATATTGTTGTAACTTTGTGGTTATGAAATCGGTTTGCGCTCCATGGAGTGCGATTAAAAGGGAACGCCGTGCGAATCGGCGACAGTACCCGCTGCTGTGATTCTCGCCGAACCTGGGCTACCATCAGCCACTGCAAGCCATCTGAGCGCTTGCGGGAAGGCTCGCCCACGGGGAGAGATAAGTCAGAAGACCTGCCTGTTTCAGAGAAACTTCACATCGATGCTTTCGGGAGTTAAGGCAACGGAAAGGCAGGCGCACGGGACATTTTGCGCTCCGCCATCTTTCCAACATCCCCTGCTGTAAGCATTCGATGCACGGTTTTCTCACTGCATGACGTAGAAAAACTATTTTATTAACCAAAATTATACGAATGCTTATGAAACGTATTTCAACTTTGTTGGTTGCGGCGGCGTTCTCGTTGGTCTGCTCGATGCAGGCATGGTCGGCGAATATCACCATGCCTATGTCGTATGCCGACGAGCCAAACGCCACGGTGACCGTAACAGAGGAGTCTACGCTGACCTATTCGGGTTACTGGGCTGAACGCGAGACATCAAATCCCGTCTCCGTTCACCTCGTCCCGGCGGCAGGGCAGACTCTGCGCGTCACATGCACCCAGATGTACGGCTTCGACACGTGCAATGCCGAGCTGAAGGTGTATAACGGCGCAGCATCAATCAGTTATTCATTGCCGGCAGGCGACATGGGCGCCGTGGCTGAAGGCAAGGTGTTTGAGTCGACGGCTGCCGACGGCTCGCTAACGGTTGCCTACTCCAACGAGGAGGATGAGTATGTGAAATACTCATTCAAGGTGGAACTTGTTGCCGGAGGCGACATGGAGTACACCGCAACCGAGGCTGTCAGCCTCCCCAACCCGATTATCGGCGCGTCGATGCAGCCAGTGGCTGCCGCCAACGTCAAGACCGCAGGCGCAAGCAACGCACTGAGTGCCACACAGGTGGCATTCGTGCTCGATGATGCCTCGGCAGTGTCGGGCGCACGCATCTACTACTCCAAGAAGGCTCTGTTCAACATCTCCGAAGCCGGTCTATTCGGTGCCAGCAAGGTGGAAGGCACTACGGTGACAGCCACCGGATCGCTTCCGCTCGCTGCCGGCGACAACTATTTCTGGCTTGTGGGCGACGTTAGCACCACAGCAGCCGTAGGCTCTGCCATCACAGCGCAATGCACCTCGGTGAAGATTGGCGGCGAGGAGAAAATCACCTCACCGGTAGCCTCGACAGTAACCGTGGGCAACGAGCTCAACATGCCTTCCGCCGGCACATTCGCCATCGGCGCGTCGGGACTCAACTTCTACGACGACGGAGGCAAAGACGGCAAAATATCATCGAAATTCGAAGGCGTGGTGACTTTCAAGCCCACCACACCGGGAAAAGTTGTGCAAATCGACTTCACGAAAGTGGAGCTGTATGAGTCGACATACGGCAGCGATTCGTATAACGACAAAATCAAGGTGTACAACGGCACGACGGTAAGCGACGCCAACCTCAACGCGCAAGTGATGAACGGCAAGCCCGTGGTGCTGCGCTCGTCGGCTGCCGACGGCTCGCTCACCGTATGGATGAAATCAGTGACCGGCGACTACTACCGCGGCAAGGGCTTCGAGGCCTTCGTCAGCGAATATTCGCCAGCACCGATGACCGTGAAAACGGTCACCACGGCACAGGTTGCCGACAACACAAGCACGGCAGGCTCAACCGACCAGCCTATCCTATCGGTCTGCGTGAAGACGGAGAACACCGAGGCTGTCAACGCCACGAAACTAACGTTTGAGACCGAAGGCACTACCGACATCAACCATCTGCAGAAAGCCACGGTCTACTACACCGCAAAATCATCTACTTTCGCCACCGCCACCAAGCTCGGCGAAGCCGTGCCTACAGGCAAGCAGGAATTCTCGATTGCCTTCGACCAGCAACTCGTGGAAGGCGAAAACTGGTTCTGGCTGGCTTACGACATCGACCAGAAGGCTCAGACAGGTGAGATTCTCGACGCAGGATGCAAATCGATTGAAATCGGCGGCGCAAGCTACAGCCCAGCCACCGTCAACCCCGACGGCAACAGCTCGGTGAAAAACGAACTGCTCTCAACCGTGGGAACCGTCGAAAAGACAATCTACGGAACTTGGACATTCAAAAACACGCCAAACCCATACGTGGGCTACAACGGCTATGAGCCGGTGATCGGCGACCAGATTACAACATTCATCCCCGGCGACAACGACATGATCGTGGAACTCGACATCAAGTCGTTCGCGCTCTACTATTCAGCCAACGCAAACTATCCGCGCGCCAAGTTTGAGGTGTACAGCGGAAAAGGCACCACCGGCGAACTCCTGTGGTCGCTCACCGGCGAGGCCGACAAGAACGTGGGTCCGGGCAAGATTCTGCGCTCAAAGAGTGTCGACGGCGCACTCACAGTGGTGTTCGACGCCAAGACCGAAACATCGGGCTACACAGCCAAGGGCTGGGACGCCGAGGTGCGCGAATACCGCCAACGCCCGATGGAGGTAAGCTCCGTCAAGGCTACGCAGGCAAGCACCGACATCGTCAACAAGGGCGCTGTCAACCAGGAACTCCTCGGCGTGGACATCCAGACTGCCGGCAACCTCAGTCCGATGGTGCTGAAGGGCATCAAATTCAACATGAAGGGCTGCCAGGCAAACATTGCCAAACTCCACGTCTACACTTCAGGTCAGAAAAACGAGCTTACCAAAGAGACTTCAATCGCCGACATCGACGTGACCGCCGAGACGGCTGAGGCAAACATCACGTTCGCCCGTCCGCTTGAGCTTGCCGAGGGAAGCAACTACTTCTGGCTGACTGCCGACATCGCCGACGAAGCGGCTACCGACACCAACATCGATGCCGCCGTGACCGCCGTGACAACCGCCACTGCGACAATCAACGTGGCTGCCGAGCAGGGCGACCCTGAAGGCGCGCGCACGGTGAAAAACACCTACAACCTGCAGGCTGGTGACAACGGCGAAATCGTTGTGGGCAACGAGGCACTGATGTTCTACGACAACGGCGGCGCCGACGGCAAGTCGCCGAAGAATTTCGAGGGACAGGTGACGTTCCGTCCGAAAGACGCAGGCAAAGTGGTGAAACTGACATTCAAGTCGTTCAGCACTTCCTACAACGACAATTTCTACATATATTATGGTGGCAAGAAGACTTCGACACCCGATGTTAAAGTGAGCAAGATGCTCGAAGCACCGATAGTGTCGGTTGCCGACGACGGCAAGCTGACAGTCTACTTCAAATGCCCGTCATACAGCTATGCAAGCAACGGCTGGGCCATCGAGGTAAGCCAGTATGAGCTCCTGCCGCTCTCCGTGGGCAACATGGCGATTACAAGCGTGGCTGCCGGCGAGTCGCTCCGCGGCTCGAAAAATGTGCCTATGCTCCGCGCCGAAGCCACAATCGACGGCGACAAGGGCGAGATGGACTTCTCAAAATTTGTCGTTTCTGCCGACGGTTCAGCCGAAGGCACCATAGCCGCAGCAAAGATTTTTGTCACTACAACCGACCAGTTCAGCGCCAACAATCTTATCGGCTCAGCCAACACCGCACCGTTTGAAATCGCTACCGACTACAAAGCCACCGCTCCTGGAAAATACTACTTCTGGGTGGCTTACGACTTCAATGCCAACGCAGCCGAAGGCAATCTCGGCACCGCTGCCCTGACTGCCTACACAGCAAACGGCGCAGAGACAAGCACCATGGCGTCGATAACAGCGCAGACTGCCATGAAGGCAGGCAAGAAAGGCGTCTACACCGTGGGTGAAGGCGGCGACTATGCAACCATCCAGGCGGCCGTCGACGACATCGCAACCGGAATCGAGGGCGCGGTGACTGTCAACATCCTCAGCGGTGAATACAACGAAAAGGTCAACATTCCGGAGATTCCAGGTGCGTCTGACGTAAACACCGTGACTATCCAGTCGGCTACGGGCAACTACAGCGATGTGAAGATTTTCCACAACGCATATACCGACCCGGGCTACAACACAGATAAATATGGTGTGGTCACGTTCAACGGAGCCGACTACGTGACGCTCCGCGGCGTGACGGTGACATCGACCGACAAGACATTCCCGGCTCTCGTCTATATGATCAACACGAGCCAGCACGACACCGTCGACGCCTGCCACCTCTACACCGACCGCATAGAGTCGACCACAACGGCAGAGCAGCTCGTGCTTGTGCGCCAGCTTGCCATCGACAAGGAGAACTGCAACAACGATTACTTCACGCTCAGCAACTGTCTGCTCGAGGGTGGATACCGCGGTGCAATCATCGGCGGCACATCGTATGTGGCACTGACGCATCAGACAGGATGCGTGGTGGAAGGCAACACATTCCGCGACAACGCGGCGTCAGCCCTCTCGGCATACTCCGGCGACAACAACATCACCATCCGCGGCAACGTGATTGAGAACAACACCACCACACTGTCGCGCGGATTCAACGGCCTCGACCTGCAGTTCGGCGACAACTGCATCGTGGAAGGCAACACAATGCACATCGACCTCGGTGTGGAAGCAATCGGCATCTACGTGCGCAAAGGCGCGTCGACAGCCGACAAGCGCTCGCGCATCGTCAACAACGAGGTGTCGGTGAAGAGCAGCGACTACACGTCTGCCGCCATCAAGGTCAACGGCAAAACCCCGAATGTCGACATCGCCTACAACACGGCTGTCGTTGCCGGACACGAGAACAACGTGGCTTGCTACCTCAACGACGCGATGGAGGCTATGACCGTGCGCAACAATATTTTCCTTGCCCGCGACAACGGCTTGGTATACCGCACATACAAGGACGCTGACGCTGCGGCAATCACATTCTCCAACAACGTGCTCCACACCAACGGAACTGTGTTTGCGCAGACAAGCAGCAATACGAAACTCGCATCGTTCAGCGACTGGATGCTGAAAGTGAACGAGCAGAGCAGCTTCAATGAGGACGTTGCGTTCCTCAGCGACAAAATGCTCTTCCCTGCAGCCGCAGGCAACCTGCTCAACGCCATGCCGCTCGACTTCGTGACCACCGACCTGCTCGGCGCCGTGCGCAACGCCACGACACCGACAATCGGCGCTTACGAATATGCCGACGCATCGGCTGTTCCGGCATTCGACGAAGGCTATCCTGCAATCTCTGGCATCAGCCACAACGCAGCGACTGCCGTCCTCAAGACTGCCGCCAACGGCAAGGCTTACCTCATGGTGAAAGAATCATCGGAAACCGCTCCTACTGCCGACGAGATGAAGGCTTCGACACTCACCGCCACACTGCGTGCCGGCAAAGAAGTGTCGGTGAGCCTCAACGGCTTGTCGAGCCAGACGGAATACCGCCTCTACACATTGCTTGAAAGCCTCGACGGCACGAATGTGGGCGAAGTTGCGGCAACCGACGCATTCACAACCACATATCTGCCTACCGAAGTGTCTACGTTCGAGAACGTGAAGGCTAACGATAGCGGTTTTGACGACGGTACGGCTTCTTTCGCCGGATTTACCGTAGTCGATGCCGACGATGCTGTGGTGGAAGGCACGAAAGTGGCTAAAATCGAAGGCGCAGGAGCTGTGCAGCTCACCAACACCGACAAGGGCTTGACCCTGACCGGATTCTTCGTGAAAACTGACGCCGAGGTGGCTATGAACGTCTACGACGGCAACGCCGACGCTCACGCATACACCATCCCTGCAACTTCAGGAAAATGGATTTTCTTCAACCTGAAGGACAAGGGCGCAGTGACGGCTCTCGACTTTGCAACAGAGGGCAACGCATATATCGACAACTTCAGCGGCGAGCCTCTGCCTCTCACAGCGGCATGCACCACTCCGCAAGCCACCGTGGCAAGCGGCGCGAAAGCCGACCTTAAGGCAGAATTCGACGGCGGCGTATATCCTGTGGCTGTGGAATGGAAAAACGCCATGCGCGAGGTTGTTGCCAACGGCGACAACACCGCCACCCCGGCTTTGGACCGCTCAGGCGTGTTCTATATGACAGCCACCGACGCATGGGGCAACACCGCCACCGATGCGGCAGTTGTCTACGTGACCGGCAACCAGTTTGCCGCCACAATGGACGACAACTTCCTCGCTCCTGAAAGCTTCTACAACGGTCTTGGCAAGGACGACCCAAGCTACGAAAATCCGGGTACAAGCTCGCAGTTTGTCAGCGGCTCGTTTGCTTTCGACACCGAACGCCACACATCGACATGGTGGGGAGGCTTCGCTCTGAGCAACCAGACAAGCACCGTGTTTGAGTCGTATGCCGACCAGTTCAAGTCGGCTGTGGGCAGCGGACACAACTCTGCGAACTACGCCGTGGTCTACAGCTACACCGGCGCCAACTACGCAGCCAACGTGACCAACGCCGCCGACGGAGCCGACGTGAGCGGATTCTACGTGACCAACACTGCCAACAACGTAAACGCCTACGTAAACGGCGACGGCATGTCGACCGCTCCAGGCGGATTCGCAAAGGGCGACTGGTTCAAGATGACCGTAAACGTTGTGAAAGCCGACGACACGACAGCGTCGATTGACTACTATCTTGCCGACTACCGCGCCGACAACGAGGCCGACCACTATTACCTCGACACATGGCAATGGGTTGACCTCCGCCAGTTCGGTAAAATCAAGAAAGTGACATTCGGATTCGAAGGCACGAAGAGAAACGCGTATGGCTTGACTACACCTACCTACGCTTGTCTCGACGACTTCGGCGGCACCCGTGAAATCAGCGACGCCAAAAAGGCTCTCGCCGGCATCACAATCCCTGCCACCGTCGACCTCCAGACACTCTTCAACCTCGACAACGACAATTCAACAGTGACCTATGCGATTGTCGACAACTGCGACGCAGCAAAGGCTACAATGGCTATCGCCGACGGCATCCTGACAATCTCAGGTCTTACCGACAAGACCGAGACATCAGCCGTGGTAAGCGCCACACAAAAGGGTAAAATCCAATTTGTGAACATCCCTGTTGAAATCGACGAGGAAAAGGCTTCTGTAAACGATGTGGCTGTAGACGCCGACGTCAGAATCTTCCCGGTTCCGGCAACCGACCGTCTCAACATCCGCACCGCGATGACCGACTATGCCGTACGCATCTACGCCACCAACGGCTCGCTCGTAATGGAGCAGCTCGGCAACAACGGAAGCATAGCCGTTCCTGTAAACCACCTTGCAAAAGGTGTCTACATCCTTACAATCGACAACGCACAGCAATCATCCAAACACCGCGTTGTCGTCAAATAGAGTTTTAATAATGGTTTAGAGTGATGTCCGCCCGGCGAAGAGATTTCGCCGGGCGGACTTTTTATTATTATAATATGTCTATTGACTGCTTTATCAGTTTCTGAAATAATCACTGAAGAAATACATGTGGTCGCGCAGCGAACGACGCCAGTAGACCCACGAATGCTTGCCCGGACGCGACGTGAACTCATGGTGTATGCCCTGCTTTGTCAACGCCTCGTGCAGTTTAACGTTGACGTCGAAGAAGAAGTCCTCAGTGCCGCAATCAATGATCAGCTGCAATGCGCCGTCCTTGAGCAACGGAAGCTGCGCCATCACCGTATTCTTGTCCCAATTCTCCTTATGTGTCTTCTGATTGCCCAGCCTCAACTTGATGTCCCATTTCTCAGGAAACGGACGGAAGTCAACGCCACCGCTCATCGAGCCAGCCGCGCCAAACACGTCCTGATGGCGGATGGCGAGATAAAGCGCGCCGTGTCCGCCCATGCTGAGTCCTGTCACGGCACGTCGCTCACGGCGTGCGTCGGTAAGATAGTTTTTGTCGATATATTTCACCAATTCCGACGATACGAATGTCTCATATCTGATTGTAGGGTCGACAGGGCTGTCGAAATACCAGTTTGTGCCGCCGTCGGGAATCACCAGAACAACGTCAAACATATCGGCATACTGGCGCACATTGGTATAGCTGAGATATCCAAGAAGGTTGTTGTCGCCATAGCCATGTAGCAGATAGACCACCGGAAGAGGGCGCGCGCCGTAACTGTCGGGCAACACCACAGATACGTCGATCTGCTTATGCATCGACTCACTCTCAACTTTCACTGTTTCCAAACGACTTGCCGCCGCAGGAATGGCGCAGGCAAGAATCACGAGAATTGTCACTAACTGACGGATAGTTTTCATTTTTCAATCGATTTTATGGGGTTTATAGCGACAAACATAGACAAAATATGCGGAAAGTGCAATTTTTTTTAATCCCAAATGTTGCACAAACGAAAAACTCGGCTTATCTTTGCACTCGCTAACGAAAACAGCAAGGACTGGTGCGGTAGTTCAGCTGGTTAGAATACATGCCTGTCACGCATGGGGTCGCGGGTTCGAGTCCCGTCCGCACCGCAAGAGCCTGAAGCAATGCTTCGGGCTCTTTTCATTTTTTCCTAAAAAACAAACAACTATGAAACTTAGACTGATTCTAATCGCACTCATGGCGCTGCTCGCATTCAACGCCTCTGAAACCAGCCTTGCGGACAACAACACACGCACCTCTGGAAACACGACAACCGGCACCGGTTATTTCCAAAACGGACGTCCGTTTGTAGTTATCTCCAAAGAAGAGATGAAAATGCGCGTGTACGACGCGACAGGACGCGAATTGCGCTGCTACCCTATCGCCTGCGGACGCAATGTGGGCAACAAGCGGCGTCAGGGCGACATGCGCACACCGGTGGGACTGTTTAAAGTGCAGGAGATTCTTGACGCGCACACATGGACACACGACTTCAAAGACGGTAAAGGCGTGATTCGCGGCGCCTACGGCCCGTATTTCGTGCGCTTGCTGACAGGGCACAAAGGCATCGGCATCCACGGCACACACGACGAGTCGTCGATAGGCACTCTCGCCACCGAAGGATGCATACGCCTTCACAATGCCAACATCCTGGAGTTTGCAACAAAATTTGCCTACCGCGGAATGACAGTGATCGTGCTTCCATCGAAGAACGACCTTGAGAACGACGGACTCACACTTGAAACAGAAAACGGCTCAGGAAAATAAGTCGGCCAGAACGGCGGGCGAATGCAACTCGCCCAGCGCGGAGTTGTGCAACCGGTAATAGTCGAGCGTCAGCTGCAACAGCCGGTTGCGCTGCCCGCGGTTGAAGCGGAACAGGTGCATGTTGGCATACGTGATGCGCGACAGCCGGTAGACCGCCTCCGCCTCCACTCCCTCTACATAATGCCCATGCACAGGACGGCAGCTGGAAAAGACGCCGCCCTCCATATCAAACACGCATCCCGGACGATACGTGTCGCGGTCGGGCTCGATTCCGATAAACACACCCAAATTATAAAGGAAGCAGATGTGGAAATTGGCAATGCCGTCATTTGCCCGGTCGAGAAACACCACCGACCCCGCCACAAAAGAAAACAGTGCGGGATTGCGCTCCTGCTCCACGATGACAGCAGAGAGCAGCTCCGTGACAAACAGCGCCACGGCATTCTTGACAGGATCGGTATGGAGGCTGTGCAGCGGATGCAGACAGCGCGCCTCCTTTATACTATACAGGTCGCGCCCATGCCTGATGTCGGCAACAATCTCAACAAGCGAGAGAGGCTGAAACAACGCCCTGCGCTGACGCGCCACCTTGCCGTTGCCTTGCGGCAGCAGAAACGCCATGACGCCATGCATGTCGGTGTAGACACGCACAATAGCATTCTTGTCGTTGTATTTTATGGTGCGCAGCACCACCCCCTGCAGTTTCTCAATCATTGCAAAATGAATAAATTCCACGCCAAAGGTACACATTATGCGATTTATAATTTCTTAAAATCTATTAAAATCGCCGTTTTGTATGCACGATATTTGGTGGATAAATAAATAACTCCTATCTTTGCATTCGCTTTGACAGAAAAGCGGTTAATAATGTATTGGCCCATTCGTCTATCGGCTAGGACGCAAGATTTTCATTCTTGAAAGAGGAGTTCGATTCTCCTATGGGCTACTAATTTAAAGATTTTTTATAATGGCAAATCATAAATCATCTATCAAGAGAATTCGTCAGACTGAGACACGTCGCCTTCGTAACCGTTACTACGCAAAGACTGCACGTAATGCTGTGCGCCGTCTTCGCGCGTTGAACGACAAGGCTGAAGTAGTAGAAGCTTACAACAAGGTTAGCTCAATGTTGGATCGTCTTGCCCGCAAGAGCGTTATCTCAAAGAACAAGGCAGCTAACTTGAAGAGCAAGCTCGCTAAGCACGTAGCTAAGGTTCAAGCAGCATAATCAAGCACGTCGCTTGATTCTTGTTGGCCCATTCGTCTATCGGCTAGGACGCAAGATTTTCATTCTTGAAAGAGGAGTTCGATTCTCCTATGGGCTACATTAGTGTATTGGCTGATTTTCCAGCCGATACCTTTTTTCGTATATATACACAGCCATTCCAACAGTGAACAAAAGCATCCTCAAAATAGCAGTACCCGCAATCCTGTCAAACGTCATCGTGCCGCTGCTGGGACTTGTCGACCTCACCATCGCCGGCCACATCGGCGACGCCGTGACAATCGGCGCGGTTTCGGTGGGCGCAACGATGTTCAGCCTCACATACTGGAACTTCGGGTTTCTGCGCATGGGGACAAGCGGACTGACAGCGCAGGCATTCGGCGCGCGCGACAGGCGACAGATGTCGGTGATGCTGTTTCGCTCGGTGGCACTGGCACTGCTGCTCGGCATCGCCATCGTGGCACTGCAGTCGCCCATAAGATGGCTGCTGCTCGCCGCCATCTCCCCAAGCGAGGCAGTCCACACCCACGCCTCGCAATATTTCTCCATCATAATCTGGGGCGCGCCCGCCACCCTCGCCACGATGAGCCTCACAGGATGGTTTATCGGCATGCAGAACTCCACCTACCCTCTCGCGGTGTCGATGGTTGTAAACGCCGTCAACATCGTCTGCAGCCTATGTTTCGTGTTCGCCATGCGGCTTGGATTCATCGGCATCCCCTTGGGCACCCTCGCGGCACAGTGGTGTGGCTTCATCCTTTCCGCATTTTTCGCCGCCAGAATGATGCGCAAGGAAACCCTCGGATATGCTCCACGCATCAACGAGATGCTGCACGGGCTGGGACGTTTTTTCAGCGTCAACCGCGACATCTTCCTGCGCAGCCTGTGCGTAATGGCGGTGATGCTGTTTTTCACAGCTACGGGCGCACGCTCCGGCAACATGACGCTCGCCGTCAACGCCCTGTTCATGCAACTTTATCTGCTCTACTCCCATTTCATGGACGGGTTTGCATACGCCGGCGAGGCTCTCGTTGGCAAATATGCCGGCGCCGCCGACAAGCGTTCGCTGCGTCGCTGCGTGTCGCATCTCTTTGCATGGGGATGGAGTCTCGCCGCAATATTCGCTTTCGCCTATGGCGTCTTCAACCACGAAGTAATGTCGCTGTTCAGCGACAAGCCCGAGGTCGTAGCGTTTGCCGCAGCCTACCGATGGTGGATAGCCCTCGCTCCGATAGCAGGTATGGCGGCGTTTATCTGGGACGGCGTGTTTGTCGGACTTACCGCCACCCGACAGATGCTGTTGTCGCTCGCAGGCGCGACAGCAGTCTATTTCACAATCTATTTTATCTTTCCGCTCGCCGATGCCAACGATTGTCTATGGACGGCGTTTTTGGCATATCTTGCCGTCCGCGGTGTGATTTTATGGTTCTGTTTTGCCCGTGAAAACAGATATTAGCGTTTATATTTTTCATATAAGTCACACTTGTATATCAGCGACTTAACGTTTTATTCATTTATATAATGATTCATCTTCCGTTGTTCCAACGGAAACAATGGTGTAACTTAGTGCCATCGAAAGAACCATTCACTATTATTACGCAGCCTCTCCTGTTGTGAAACAATGAGAGCAGACATAAAAAAGCGGAGCCGCAAGACTCCGCTTTTTGTTTTTATAATGTATCGTATGCTTACTTCACGATAAGTTTCGCTGTGCTTACACCGTTGGTTGTAGTCACGCGCACAAGATACATTCCTGCCTGCAGACCCTCTGTCGACACAGCGGCTGTACCGTTGATCTCAGCCTGCGCTGCCACAGCGCCACCAAGAGTAAAAATCTGCACGTTTGCCTCGCCGTCAGCCTCAACAGTTACAGCCTCGCCAGCCTTTACAGGATTAGGATATACGCGCACGCCCTGAGCCGCCTCGATGCCGGCAACACTGCCGCCACCTGCTGAATACACAGCCTCGAAACCAGGCACGAGGATTTCAAACGCCTGACCCTTTGCCGAAGCGCCCATGTCGAGACGGAGAGTGTTGACAGTCAATGGATACACACCGATATCTGTCAAATCAAGATTATCAGAAAGTTTGAGCTCCAATGTCGAAACCGTGTTTTTCGGAAGTTCGTCGGTAGTAAAAGCCCAAGCCGAATAAACTTTGCCATATGCGTCGGTCAATGTCGACGACACCTTCTTCACTGTTGCATTACCCGGGTTGATGCGCACGCGGAGTTTCTCAGGCAAACTCCACACGCGGCAGCCCTTTTCCAATTGGATATATGCGCCACGACCCGTACCGTTGCCTGTATAGTTGATTTTCACACCGTTTTCAAGAGCAGAAACAACAAGGTCGGTACCGCCAAACTGCGAGTTTTTCCATTCGCCATCTTTATATTCCGCGATAGGCATAACCTCGCCTGTCGGAATCTCGACAGACACATTTGCAGTTCCCACAAACGAACCCACTTTACCAGTAATAGTTGTCGTACCATCTGCCACTCCGCGAAGCACACCGTCAGTAGCGCCGATTGTGGCTATGCCGTCATTTTCCGATGTCCAAGTAAGAGCCACCGGGTTGATCGGCATCGTTTTCTCATTAACAACAGCCTGTACCTCCATCGGATATTCGCGTTTGTTGTCAATCACGATGTTTTTCAATCGGAAAGCAACATCATCGCTTGCCGACACATTTACAGGAAGCACTGCCTCAATACCGTTGTAAGTAGCCTTCAAAGCACCCATACCTTCGCCTGTGCCATAGAATGTGGAGCCGTCGTTGACAATCTCGCCGAGAGCCTTGTCGCAGCTGAGCTTAACGCCCTGCAAGTCTGTATCGACAAGCACACCATACTTGTTGTAGCCATAGAATTTCGGAGTATAGATACCGTATTTCGGGAAGTTCATCGCCCAGTCTACGAAACGCACCTCAGCGACAGTCTTGTCGTCAGGCACATTGGCAACGACAAACAGACCGCTTGCCACAGCACGCTCATGACCATCGCTCGTCTTGTTGAGCACACCAAGAGACTCTGTATACATTGTCGAAGAGCCACCGCCGTCAACATTGACAGCCTCGTCGGCTCCAGCATAGTAAAGCATTCCGGCAAGTTCCTGTGTGTGTACACCGGCAGAAATTGCGCTACGTCCGTCGATAACCATCATCACCAACTTGGTGTTATCTGTTGAATAACCGATACCTGTGCGCGGATGGCGCGCGCTGGCGTCACCACGGTCGCCTTCAGAGTCGAGCACCTCGCCCGCTTTCAGAATCCATGGGTTGCCACAAGCCAACTGAGTCGGGAACACCTCAGTGTCGCCGATAGTCACCTTCACATATGCCGACACCTCGTCGCCAACTTTCAAGCCGCTGAGCACATCTTGTGCAGAGCCGCGGGCAAGAAGCACGTACTCACCGTCGTTGATAGCGCAGTCGCCGTTGGTGCCTGTAGCACCGCACACCTTAAACTTCAGTGTTTTGCCGGCACCTACATAGTCGCCTTCCTCAAGAGTCACAGGCACTGTGACACACTGACCGTTAAGACCCGGCTGGTTGGGAGTGCCGTAATATTTCGGTGTATAGATTGAAATACCATTGTCAGGAGCGTCGTTGTTGATTGCCTTGAGAGTGGCAGTCTTTTCACCCACTGTAACTGTTCCCTTTGCAAAGGAAACAGCACCGATGTTCATCTTGCCGTCGCGGTCAACAAAGATGTTTGGCCAGGATGTAGAAGCCGAACCGCTGCGATAAATCTCGCCGCCGGCAACCGAAGCCTTCACAGGCGCGCCTACAATCGACTTGCCATTGCTTGCCGAGCCGGAAGTGAGGAAGAAGTCGGTGTTGACACCGCAGAAATAGTTCTTTCCTTCCACAGTATGGTCCTTAGCCATGCTGCTGACAGTCGCTCCTCCAGGCACTTTGTCCTGAGCCACGATAGCCTCGATGGAAGTGTTTGGATTTGTCAAGTCGGTAGTCAGATAAAACACACGCAACTGTTGCCCGGTTTCGTTGACAAGATGCAACGAAGTTTCCGTAGTGCCCGGACCCACCTTCGCATGGAAAAGCGTATCGACAGAATATTCGACACCTGCAAGCGCAACGGTTCTACCGCCGCGTTCCGCCGCGCTCATTGTAAGCGCTGCGCCCAGCAACAATACGCTGGATAGAAAGATTTGTTTTCTCATAATTATTTTATGGGTTATGTTAGTTTCTATTCCACAAAATTAGGCATTTCTATTCACCTCGCCACAATTTGTCGATAAAAAATCAGTAACAAAACGTTAATCGATGTGAAATTACGACATCAATCAAAGCAAATTTCCGCGCCTCGACAGTCGACGGACGCGAGGGCACAATCTATTATCAGATCTAAGGTAAGCGCAATGTGCGCCAATTGGCGTCAGCTTACCGCATCTTTCCCGCGGAATGGAACGGGCGGCAGGTGGTAGCCATGCCACACTCCAACGACCGTCGGGGGCTTATTTCCAAGGTGCGCGAAGGCATCCGACTCGATGTAGAACGCATCTACCTCGACACCACAGCCGTGGACCGCGCCAACGCCCTCATCCTCGACAGCCTCCAGTAGCCGCGCCACAAAAATGCGGGCAGGTCTCAGAATCAACCGATTCCGAGACCTGCCCGCTCACGCCTGTTAAAATCTCTTATTAAGAAATTTTAACTATCAATAAGTTGTTGGAATGCAATGGTATAACTATTCGAAAGAAGCCTGCTTGTAAAACATTTTAGTGTTATTTGGTCTTTTTTGTTTCATTGTTGAAAAAAATTTGCGTTTAAAGGGCTTTTTTCCAAAAGTTTATATACTTTTGTAATAGAATTGCAAATCTCTTACTAAGAGATAAACACGAACATAATATGAAGGAATTTATTAGAATCAAACTATTCACGCTTGCGCTCTTCACATCATGCTTCTGCGGCATCGCTGCGAATGCGCAAGTTGCAACATTCGATGAAATGAAGTTGCAGCTCAACGACAAGTCGCTGCCTATCATCAATATGGTGGTGGAAATCGGCAAAGTGTCGAAACCTGAATATACTGACGCGACCATCGAAATCGCTGACCCGCAGATGCGCACCGACAACGGGTGCGTTGTCACCGCTTTCCGCTGTAAGGTGAAATATCGAGGCAACTCATCTCTCGCATACGAAAAGAAGTCATTTGCCGTAAAGTTGCTCGACGAGAATGGCAAGAAGCTGGATGCAAACATGTTCGGGATACGAGAAGATGACGCATGGATACTTAACGCCATGGCGATTGACCGTCTGCGAATGCGCGACCGTGTGAACTTCGATATATGGAACGAGATATCGAACACACCTTATTCCACTGACTACGAGTGCCGCAACGGCACGAAAGGTTTGTTTGTGGAGCTGTTTGTCAACGGCGAATACCATGGTCTCTACTGCTTCACCGACAAGATAAACCGCAAGTTGCTCAACGTCAAGAAGCCCGACACTGACAACAACGGCAACCCCGTCATACGCGGTGTGATGTATAAGAGTGATGGCTGGTGCGACGCCACTACCCTCTGGGGCTACAACGAGGAAAGCATGGAAGGGGCATCCTGGAACAAATGGAAGCTCGACTACCCTGACGACTATCCATGCACAGAGGCGTACTCTCCGTTGAAGGAGTTCATAGATTACTGCTCAAAATCAACCGACGAGGAGTTTCGGAATGGCATAGACAACCGCTTCTATTGGGACAATTTTGTTGACTATCACACGTTCTTATTCGCATTGGGAATTCGCGACGCCCTATTTAACAATAGCTATCTCAGCATCACCAACATTAAAAAAGGACGTTGCTTTATGGTGACGCCATGGGATCTCGACACTTCTTTGGGCGGCGACTGGGATGGCAAGTACCACAGCGATGTCGCTGACCCCAACGACTATCTGTCGAATAGATTGTTCAACAGACTTTGGCACAACAATGTCAAGAAATATAAGGAAACCGTGGCCAACCGTTGGTGGAACTTGCACAAAACGAAGCTCTCCGAAGACGCATTTAGCGCCCGACTTGATGCCTATGCCAATGCTTTTATTGAATCGGGGGCTTGGCAACGTGAATACGACAGGTGGAACGGCAACCCCGTTGAGCTTCAACAAGACCTTATGAAGGAGGTGGAATATGTCAAGGATTGGTATCATCGGAGCTGCGAATTCCTCCGAAACAACGTCTTCCACGACCATATCACTGATGGCATAGAGTGCGTAAGAACGAACTATTGCAACGACGGCGATGCATACAACGTCATGGGACAGAAGGTGGACGACTCATACAAGGGTTTCGTAATCAAGGGCGGACAGAAAATCATAAGAAGATAACATATCATCCGCACTCTCAATTTTAAAAGTGATATGCAAAAAAGTCAGCAATGCCGCTCGTTGGCATTGCTGACTTTTTTGCTCCGCAGAAGTGGCGCACCTCCGGCACGCATGTCGGCTGCGGCAAAGCTGTATCAGTCTTTCTGTGGGGAGGTGGGGAGGTCGAGGCGCACAAGTTCGATACGGGTTGCCGACTTCTTCAAGATTGTGAATTTCAGGCCGTCGATATCAAACGAGTCGCCCTGCTGCGGAAGTGCTCCGAGACGGAAAATGATGTATCCGGCAAGCGTCTGATACTCCTCATCCTCCGGAATGTCAAGGTTGTAAGTTTCATTAAGATGCTCAATCTCAATGCGTCCCGAGAATTTAAACGACGTGTCGCTGAGGCGCACTTCTGTAAGACGGCGCTTGTCGTGCTCATCCTCGAAGTCGCCGAAAATCTCTTCCACCAAATCCTCAAGTGTGACAAGTCCACCCGTGCCGCCAAACTCATCTACAATCACGGCAATGCTTCGTTTTTCGGCAAGCATCTTGCGCATCATCGTGTTGGCAGGCATCGACTCGGGTGCGAAATCCACCGGTTTTATGCATTTCTGCCACTCGGTGGCGGTATTGAAAAGCTCGTTGACGTGGATATAGCCGATGATATTGTCGATGTCGTCGGTATAGACAAGGATTTTCGACAGTCCGGTGGCTGTAAACCTGCGACGCAGACGCTCACGGTCGGTGTCGGACGACACTGCCACAATCTCGTTGCGCGGAATCATGCAGTCGCGCAGCAGCGTGTTGCTGAAGTCGAGCGCGTTCTGGAAAATCTTCACCTCATGCTCAATCTCCTCCGCTCCAGTTTTTCCGGCATTTTTGTCGTCGATGGTCTGCTGGATGTAGTCGTCGAGTTCGCTGACAGTGAGCAACGCCGACCGTGGCGCCGAGGCTTTGGCGCCGAACAAGTGCATCAACGACTTCGACAGCCACGACGAGAACCATGATATCGGATACAATACCAGATAAATCACATAAAGCCCCACGGCGCAATGGCGCAGCGAGATGTTTGGATTGATGCGGAAGATTGTCTTCGGCAGAAACTCTCCAGTGATGAGGATTATGCCTGTCGATATGATGGTCTGGCACACAAGTATCAGCGCCTCGTTGTCGCCCACCACGCTTTTTATGCCCGGTTCGAGCAGCACGGCGATGCCTATACCGTAGACCACAAGCATAATGTTGTTGCCCACGAGCATCGTGGAAATAAACATGTCCTGACGGCTGTAGAACGTGTTGATGATGCGGCTTGTCAGCCCTTTTTTCTGAGAGTCGACACCGGCACGCACCTTGTTTGAGGAAATGAAGGCAATCTCCATTCCAGAGAAAAATGCAGAAAAAGCCATCGACACGAGTGTGATTATCAAAGCAGTAGCAGTATCCATAGCAATCAACTTAAACTGGAGGTGTTGTCTCCTGGCGCTTCGGTATCGGGAAGATGCCCGAAGGCTTCTTTATCAAATAATTATGCAAATTCTCGTCCGACTTGAAGCCATATCCCTCAAGGATGCGGTCGGCGCGTTCGATATGCACAAACGAGTCACTGCGCACCTCATGGAAAGTCTGGTCCCAATATATCTGCTCGGTCTCGATGAGTTCTTTTTTCGTGTTGCGTATCACGACATTGCCGTCGAGACGCCACAGCTTGTCATTCTTGAAGTAGAAAGCTGAGTCGCAACGTATTGTCGCCTCAACCTTGAAATTGTCGTCAAACTTTTCAAGAAACAGACCGTAAGGAAATTTCCAATTCGGACGGCGCGCCTCGTCGTAGACAAGCCACAGCTTTGCCGTGATGCGGTAGCGCGTCATGCCCGAGTCGCTGATCAGCGTCATCACGTCGCGCGTCTTCATCGACACCACGCTGTCGCGGTTTGCCGGAGTGGCCACCACATCGCGTTTCACCTCCTTGCAAGCCGGCAGCAACGCCGTCAGCAGCGTTGCCAAGAATAATATGCTTGTTGCTGTACGCATCTGCAAATTAGCGGATTTTCTCCTTCCAGAAAGCAAATTCCTTGAAGTTTATGCCAAGCGTGATGTTGAAATAGTTTTCTGTCACGAGGCTTGCAGGATAAGCCTTGCGACGCTTATACTCAAAACCGAGGTTGATTACGGTTTTCTGCGCCACGGTAGGAAATCCGAAACCGCAGCTTACGCCGAACTCTTTCAGATGGTTGTCGCCTATCATCAGATAGTCGCGCGTGTAGGAGCCACCGAGGCGGTAAGCCACACGCTGCAGATACGACCCGCGCATACGCGGTACATACTGCACACCGGCGGCAATGCGCCAGCGGTCGTCGAGACGCGTCTGATACATCACGTTGCCGTCTTCATTTGTCAAGCCCGGGAACGTGGCCTTGCTCCACTGCTGCATCGAGAAGTCGACCTCGGCAGAAAGACGCTGGTCGAAGTTGTAGTTCAGACCGAAGGCATAAGCGTTTGGCTTGCTGTAGCCCATTGTCTGCAAACGCTCATTGGCGATGGTGTCGGGTTTTGCCGCCCCAGAGGTCGACGACACGTCGCCCGACATATCATATTTCACGCCCCATGTGCGTCCGTGGAAATCTTTCTTCGGCGAATATGTGAAACCGAATGTCAGCTGATGTTTCGGAGCCAGACGCTGCGTGTACTGCAGACCCAGAAGCACATTCCAGTCGCGCACCTGTATTTTCTGCTCATAAAGCGTTGATGTCGACGATATGACGTATTGGTCGTTGACAATCGTACCGAATTGGTAAGAGAAGTTGGCACCAAGCGTCAATCCGCGCACAGGACGCGCGCCCAAACCGACATAAAGCTCGTCGATGCCGCCATAGCCCGACACGCTTGTCGACTGCGATGTCTGCACCGTTCCGTCGTTGTCTTTAAGATTGTTGCCAAACGAGTATCCCACCGTGGTGTAAGGCACCAAGCCGATGCTCGCACCCATATATTTCGTTATCGGGAACTGCAGCGTAAGGTAGTTCAAGCCTCCACCGAAAGCTTTTCCGCTGTTGCCCTCCTCGCTCGACTTCAGCTGCGTAAGGTCAAGACCGATGTCCCAATGCAACGTCAGGGAGTCGGTTGCGGCATACGATGCCGGATTCATCACGTTGATCTGACGGCCGTCGGCCATAGCCACGCCCACGCCGCCCATGTTGCGCTGCGCGCTGGTTGCATAGTCGCTGAACAGTCCGTAACCATATCGTGAATAAGGCGACGACTGGTTTTGGGCAAACATCTGTCCCACTGCCGCCACGGCGAGAGCCGCCAATACTGTAATTTTCTTATAATATCTCATTGTATTCTAATATTCTGTTTAATCCTTTTGCCACCAAATCATTGTCGACAATCACGTTGTCTGAAATCCTGTCTGCCACCAGCGGGCTGTCGCCTCCCGTAAGCACTATCGCGGGCGAGCCGAGCCGGCGAGCCAGCATTTCAATCTCCGCCACAAGCCCGAGCACCACGCCGGAGCGGATGGCGGTAGGCGTGTCGTAGCCTACCGTAGGGATGTCGCCACCAACATCCACACGCGGCAGCTGCACGCAATGCGAAGCCAGCGCCTGAAAGCGCAACGACAGCCCAGGGGCTATGTTGCCGCCTTTGAAATGCGCGTCGGCGGTGACATAGTCGTAGGTCACTGCCGTGCCGGCGTCGACCACCAGGCAGTCGCGTCCGGGAACAAGCGTCAGTGCGCCCACCGCGGCGGCTATGCGGTCATGTCCCAAAGTGGAGGGTGTGGCATAGTCAATGGCAAGCGGCATGGGCAGACGCTCATCGAGCATATACGTGCGCACGCCTTTCGCCGACAGCAGTTCTTCAATCTGGCTGTCGTTGCCCACCACCGACGAATAAATCGCCGCCGTCACTGCATGTCCTGCCATCACAAGGTCGAGGTCGCCCGGCGCAAGCCGCTCAAAGCGGTGCGACTGCAACAACGTCGTTCCTGAAAACACCGACACCTTTGCCGACGAGTTACCCTGGTCGATTGTCAGACTTAAATTCATTCTTCGGACAAAAATACTAATTACTACTCAATTATGCGGCGGTTTGACTCGGTTTTCGCCTTCCGTCGCGACATTTTAATGTTTTTTACCGACCACATCGGTGTTTTCCGCCTTCTTTGCCTCCTTGCGCAACTGGTAGTCAATCATAAACGATGCGTAGACCTGCACCACGGCACCTGCCGTCAGAAAGCCGAGCCACGTGCTGTGGTATGGGTCGGAGAAAAGAAACAGCGCCGAAACCACATAGCACATCGCCGACCAGAACTCCATCGTGAAAAGACGGCGCACGCGCAGGCTGAACGTCTGTTTGCGGCGCGCCGCGCGCTGAAACACGCGCACCACGACGATGAGCATTGCCGCAAAGGTGAAGATGTAGCGCAGCCACGGCGTTTTCACATCCACAAGCGGCAGAAAAGCCGACAGCAGCAATATCACCATTCCCACCGACAGCAATATGTTGAGCACATTTTCCTTTTTCATTTTTTCGATATATTTGTTTTTATTCGTTCACAATATACAAGTCTTCGTTTTCGCGCTTCATCAGATATTCCTCTCTGACAATGCGCTCCAGTGTCTCGTGGTCGCTCTCGAGCAGGCGCAGGCGCTCGCGATAGACGGCGGTCGAATCGTCGCACTCCTTTATCTGCGCCTTTAGGTCTTTTATCCTTGCGTCATACTCCATCGAGCGGAAATAGTTGTAGTCGGAAAAAAAGGTGATGTAGACACCGAACGCCACCACAACCACAATCCATAAATTGAATTTCTGGATTCCGTCTTTTATGCGTCCTAAAAATCCCATAGCACAACCCTCCTACGTTTCGTTATTCATCAAGCAAATCCGGGCGCAACTCGCGGGTGCGCTTCAGCGCCATTTCGTGCTTCCAGTCGTCAATGCGTGCCTGATGCCCCGACAGCAGGACGTCGGGCACACGCCATCCCTTGTACTCCGCCGGACGCGTATAGACAGGCGGCGCGAGCAAGTTGTCCTGAAAGGAGTCGCTCAGCGCCGACTGCTCGTCGCCGATGGCTCCGGGAATGAGGCGCACAATGGCGTCGGTGATGATTGCCGCCGGCAGCTCGCCGCCGGTCAACACATAGTCGCCGATTGTGATTTCCTTTGTGATGAAATGCTCGCGGATGCGGTAGTCGATGCCTTTGTAATGGCCGCAGAGGATAATCAGGTTTTCCGACAACGACAGCGTGTTTGCCATCCGCTGGTCGAACTTCTCGCCGTCGGGTGTCACAAAAATCACCTCATCATAGTCGCGTTCCGCCTTCAGCGCGGAGATGCAACGGTCCACCGGCTCTATCTGCATAACCATACCTGCCTCGCCGCCAAACGGATAGTCGTCGACGTGGCGATGCTTGTCAAGACTGTATTCGCGGAGATCGTGCACCACGATTTCCGCCAATCCCTTGTTTTGAGCCCTTTTCAGAATCGAGCAGTTCAGCGGCGACTCAAGCATTTCCGGCAGAACTGTTATTATATCAATGCGCATTATGGCGCAAAGGTAGTGACTTTGCGCCTAATTGCAAAAAAAATATCGCCGAGGCGGAATTATCAGCAATTTATTGCGCAGCATAAGCACTTTTTTGTGTTGCACAACATATAATTTTTTTTGTTTTTCCCCACGCACATCCGTACCTTTAACGCATTTATTAGAGCAATATAAATACGACACCAATAGAACACAACCTAATATTCTGATTATGAAAAATTTATTAGCACTATTGGCTGTGCTCGTTTCTGCCATCAGCCTCCATGCTCAGGTAGCTCAAGTTGTGGTCAGCGGCTCGGTGCGCGACGCCGAGACAGGGGAAGCATTGGCGGGGGCGAGCGTTTACACGAAGGATTATCGCTACGGGCAAATCACCGACAACGCCGGTTTCTTTGAGCTGAAAGCTGTCAAGGACGAATCGTTGAATCTATACGTCAGTTATGTGGGCTACAAAACGCAAACCATAAAAGTCAAAGCCGACAGGAAAAGAACTGTCACCATAAAGCTTGAACACGACAACCAACTGCGCGACGTGACAATCTACGCTCCGTCGGAAATAGGCATACGCTCTTCGCAGATGAGTGCCAACGAGCTGTCGATACGCCAAATAAAGTCGATTCCGGCAACGCTCGGCGAGGTCGACATTCTGAAAGCATTGCAGACATTGCCAGGAGTGCAGTCGGGCAGCGACGGCACCGCCGGCATCTATGTGCGCGGCGGCAACTACGACCAAAACCAAATTACAATCGATGGCTTTCCGGTCTATAATCCGGAACACCTGAAAGGATTCGTGTCGGTGTTCAGCCCGGAGATGGTGAGCGGCGTGACAATCTACAAGGGCGGCTTTCCGGCGCGCTATGGATCGCGACTGTCGAGCGTGGTCGATGTGGAGCTGAAGGACGGCGACTTCGACCGCTACCACGGCTCTCTGACAGCGGGAATGATGTCGTCGGCGCTGCATGTTGAAGGACCTATATGGAAAGGGCATACATCATTCAGCGTGTCTGGCCGAGCGTCATATCTCAACGCCATCGTGATTCCTGTGATGAAACACATAATCGACAACCAGGATGTGCTCAACCCATATCTCAAACTTAACTATTTCGATATCACGGCGCGCCTCGCACATCGATTTTCGAAGCGCGACCGCCTGACCGCCTCGTTCTACATCGGCAACGACAAGGACGATGTCACCCCGTCAAGCTGGCATACACAGACAAACGAATATTTTCCAGAAAAAGAATTGACAAAGTATTTCAAATCGGAAACGGAAAACAATTCATCAAGCAATTGGGGCAACATCGTTGGCGGACTGACGTGGATACACACTTTTTCCGACAAATTGCAGATGCGCGCATCGGCTGGCTACAGCCAATACCGCTACAATCTTTCTCAATCGGAAAAAGTCGACAAGTCATGGTTGTCGAAAAAGGACAACAAAAAAGACATCTCTTTAAACCAAACGCTCAGCAAAGACTCCTATGCGAAATATCATTCACGAATCGGTGATTTCACGGCAAAAATAGATTTCACCCATAAAGCGGCGGCACGCAACACGCTGCGCTACGGCGTCGGCGCCACATGGCAGCATTTCGCTCCGACGGTCGATGTGTACGACCATTCGCTTGTGACAACATATCCTATAATCGATGACTACAGCATCAAAGAAACGCTGCGCGACGAAACCATCGGCAGCACAACAAACTCAACCACAATCAGCGTCTATGCCGAGGACGATTGGGACATCAGCCATTGGTTGAAGGCCAACATCGGTCTGCGCTACGTGCTCTACTCACTGTCAGACCACACCGCCCACTCACTTGAACCGCGCGCGTCGGTGAGGTTTCTGCCCACAGACCAACTGGCATTGAAACTGTCGTATGCAAGGATGTCGCAGGGATTCCACATGCTTACGAGCGGCAACATCGTGATGCCGTCAGACATTTGGGTGCCTGTCACAAAGAGATTGCCGTTGATGCATTCCGACCAGGTGGCTGCCGGGGCGGGATACGAATTTGTCAAGGGTCTGACATTGGAGGTTGAAGGATACTACAAATGGATGCACAATCTGGCAGAATACCGCAATGGAGCCTCGTTTCTGACCACCACCGGCGATTGGCAAAACATGGCTGTGACAGGACGTGGCAGGGCATACGGCGCGGAGGTGCTGCTTAAAAAAGAAACAGGAAAGACCACAGGGTGGCTGAGCTACACGTGGGCAAAAGCACTGCGCACATTCGACCGTCCGATGCAGGAACTTAACGGCGGCAGGGAGTTTCCCGCTGCCAACGACCGCCGCCACAATTTAAACATCATCATTGCGCACCGATTCGACAAGCACTGGACCGTGTCGGCGTCATGGACATTCCGCAGCGGACGTCGCGGCAATGTGGCGACGACGGTGGTGAGCGGCGGCAGAATCGACGAATATGACCCTGTGGGCGACAATTTCTCAAGCAAAGAAGGCATTCCGCCGCACGACATGGTCACCTATGACCCGGGCAATGGAACATCCTTTTACCGCTACAGCAGGTTTTACACATATCGCGGCCGCAACTCCTTCCACATCCCCGACGAGCACCATCTCGACCTGCGCGTGGTCTACACTCTGCGCCACCGCCGCGCCGAGAGTGCGCTCGGTCTGAGCCTCTACAACATCTACAACCACCAGAACATCACCGATGTCTATGTCAGCTACGACAACGTCACGGCAAAGCCTTTTCTGAAAGGCGTGTGCAAACTGCCGTTCCTGCCGTCGGTAGATTACACCATCAAATTCTAAAAACGCTATGAACAAGATAAAATATCTGCTTGCCTTAATCGTTTTTCTCGCCACAAGCTGCGAGATTGAACTGAAAAACGATGATACGGAACTGCCGCCGGAACTGACGGTCAACGCCCTGGTCTCTACCGACACCATCTTGACCGCAACCGTCACCACGGCTACGAGTTTCAAGGAATTCACAATCGATGAATATATCGACTTCGCCGACTATGAGGACAAGAATTTCAACGACGACCTTGTGAGGCTGACGGTGATTCCGACCACTCAGGTTACGGCTACGGTCAACGGTTCCGACGTATATCAACTGAAGTATAATGCCGACAATCTCAATTTCCAATGCGACTACCGCCCGAAAGAGGGCGACGTGATTAAAATCGAGGCTGCCGCCGACGGCTATCCCACAGCCTGCGCCCAGGTGGTTGTGCCACAGCATCAGCGGCTTGAGATTGTGAGTTGCGAGAGGCTCTACGACCCGATGTCGTACGACATTGATACCAACACCGCGCAGGACACCGTGGCGCGCATCACGCTGCGCATCACCGACCCTTCTTCCGAGAATAATTATTATCGGCTGAAAGTGCGTAGCGCCGGACATTTAGGCAGTATGTATTTTTTCAAGGACTCGTTTGCAAGCAGCGATGTCATTTTCAAGAACGTGGCGCTCCACAAAGGCTACGGCGGTTGGGCGGCAGGAATGTCGAACGTGTTCTGCGACTATCTGATAAACGGCAAGACTTACGATTTCGTAGTGGAAACGCGGCTGCGCGAGACGCGGCCTGTGCATTCCAATGGTCGCGAAGGACCTGAGGACAAATGGGTTGACATCGAGCTGCAATCGATTACCCCGGATTTCTACCATTACCTCAATTCTGTGTGGATCTACCGCATCACCGACCGCGACGCCTACTCAGAGACGGTGCTCATCCACAGCAACGTAGACAACGGTTGGGGCATCGTCGGCGCGCTGGCCACGGAGAGACACACCATCAGATTCTGACGGCGATGAATTTCCAAACAATCTCGATGCCAATACGTTTGTTCCGGAAGGATCAGCCACCGCCTACAAACAGGCGGAAGGCTGAAAAGAATTCAGCAACATAAGGGGCTTTGCCGGGAGAAGAAAAGTGAAAATATTAACGAATAAAAAGTCTTGAAAGAGATGGCGTGACGCATTAGCGGGCTCTCGCACATTTTACGGGCTATTAAACTAAAGCATTTAATGGAAGAAGATTTTTCAGCATTAGAGACAGCTCTGGAGGTGGCGAATGACGTGTTTGGCGTGAAGTACAGCAAGGACTATAAGAAACTTGTTGATGCAAAAGCGTATGCCGGCAAACATTATGCAATTGACGACCGTGTCGAGATTATTTGCGATGGAGCATTCAAAGATTGCGACAATTTGGAAGAAATTGTCATGCCAAAGAATCTAAAAAATATTGGCGACGAGGCTTTCTACGGTTGCAGCGGTTTGTCTGAACTAACATTGCCTAACAGCCTGACGAAAATCGGCGATGGTGCTTTCTATTATTGTTTAATAATTTTAAGTTTACTATTAAATTTACCCATAATACTGTATGTATCACTGGCAGAATTATCTTCGCTTTTAAGACTGTATGAAATGGAATACTCACCAGACTTCGTGTCTCCTTTCACAAATTTTATCGATCCAGCTAAGGGTATAAATTTCTTATGAGAAGGTGGTATGCTTAAGCCTGCGATGCCGTAAGACACAAATTCGGAGTTCTCAGAATAGAAATCTCTAAGTTTTCCACTCTCATAGAAAGAGATGCCTATATTGCCCAAATTAACTTGATCCTGGACAACTATCTTGTATTCCTTGCCAATAATCGGAAATTTCTCATCAGCATAGCACCCAATCAGGATTAGCCAAAAATTATAGGTATCCTTTTCTTCATAATCTCGTAGAAACATTTGAAAGTAACATACGCCTTCTTTGACTATACAAATGTTGTTATTAACACCTAATGGAAGAAACCAGTATGTATGAGATAAACCTTCGCCAACTGTTGTGTATTGGAATAAACAATTATTATTAATAGTCGCTTCTCCCCAGACAGTCTTAAGCTCTAGAATCTCCTTTTTTCACAACTTGATAATACCGTTATGAAAATCATTGTTATTAATAGTATACCTAAATTTCTTTTCATAAATCGTAATTTTTAATGTTTATATTCTTGAAATATTGCGTATTGATTACTCTCTATTGATCCTTTCCACCAATTCGTCTGGTGTAAGTATCTCC
>ENA-UPTB01000958-UPTB01000958.1-human-gut-metagenome-genome-assembly--contig:-NODE-958-length-27724-cov-89.141281_pt1 | contig 27724 bp, 41 predicted proteins | sample MGYA00250046_ERZ773369 | MGnify/ENA primary metagenome ERZ773369 (study PRJEB29103, sample SAMN06111938) | human gut metagenome | biome: human gut; feature: ankylosing spondylitis patient; material... | reverse complement strand
TAAGCGAGAAGCAAACGATATTGCAATTAAGCGATGTCAAGCTTCAATCTATGAGCGTCTCACGAATGTGGGCGGAGAAGAACAGCTGCCTATCTAAGTTGATGCAGAATTACAGCCCAGCGAATTGGCATTATCTGTCGCAGATAGGCGACAAGGTTTATCTAAGAGAGTGCGCTGCACTTGGTGCGTTAAACACGCTGTACGATAACGCTGGCGCAGCCCAGTCTTGGCTCGAAATACAGATAACAGGTATGTTCTTGAGTTCGGCAAGCGACAACGAATTGCTTACAGAAGGCATCAGGCTGTTCGTTGACAACTTTACCGCAATAGCTTCAAGCTACAAACTCACAGAAATGATGCTGTTCTTTTCGCGATACAAGGCTGGACGTTACGATAACAGCTATGTGTCATTCGACCCTCGCAGAATAGGGCTTGCCTTTAACAAGGAGTTCCTGCCAGAGCGCAATCGCGCTATCGCAAGGATTGAAGCCTTGCAGAACACAACTAATGCAGGAAAGGACTGGTATGACCCAGCCAAAAACGGGGGAAGAAGCTCGCTTGAACACTACAGAAACAACGACATATTCGACACCGAAATCATAATAAGGAGAGACAGCCAGAATCTAAGACAAGAACTGAACATAGTTGGCAGTGTAAGCGTTAATGGAAGATGCGTGAGCAGATTGCCGAAAAACAAACTTATGCGAATAACAAAGTACAAAGAGAATGGTAGCATACTCGTAATATAGCCGAAAGGCCGCTTTTAATGCGGTTTGAGTGACTTTCTAACGATAAGCGTACAAGTGTATACATGATAAAAAATAACGCGTTATATGCAAAGAAAAATTTGGAGCAAAGAAGAGGAACAAATACTCGTGCAGAATTACCCTATATGCACGATTGAGGAGCTTGTGGTTCTACTTAAGACGAGCAAGGCTAAAATTCGTCAAAAGGCGCAGAAAATGCACCTGCGTAAAACCGATGAATTTAAGCAGAACATTCTCGCACATATAGCGCATAAGAACATCTGCAAGATGCACACGGAAGAGGCACGGAAGAAACGCAGAACAACTCTCGAGAACATTATAAAATCGGAGAAATTGCGAATAAAATACGGACTGCCACAGAGAACGAACAGGGTGTTTTCTATGCTAACTGCAAAAGAGAATATGGCAGAAATTAGGAGAAGATATGAATTAAGAAAGAGGGGGTATGTTGTATTGCTCAACGGGCGCACTGTTCTATATGATGCAGCGACCAAACGAAGCGACAGGAAGGAAGGCAATCTGAAGAAACTCGGTTACGAGTTTATCGCGAGAGATGCGTACAAGGGGGATTTAATTGCAATGACAAACGATAACAAACCATCAACGATAATATAACAACAGCAATGAACAATCTAACGACAACAACGTCAACACCGCTGGCGTCAATCTGCTTAACGCATTGAGCAACACTGAGCAGATGAAGGGCTGGTTACAAGATTACTTGGAATATCGCGATAGTACGAAATAAATTGACACAACATGACGATAGAAGAAAGAGTTTTACACTACACACGAAGGAATTCCTACGGGAGATTGATATTCCCTCATTGCGTGAGAGCGCACATTGACGAGATTATGCTTTATGCACCTTGGGCGATAAGCGCAACAGAATTGAATAACATCAAGAGAGGTATAATGCGATGAGAGAGGCACTGGATAGCCAGTTACGTAAACAATTCAAATTTAACATATAAAACTATGACAACAACATTCTACAATTACACACCCCACACTATTGTCCTTAACAACGGAACTAAATACGACAGTGTCGGAGTGGCACGAGTTCAGAACACTTTCAGCGAGGTTGATGTTAACGGCATTTGCTCGGTTGAATATGGCGACATAACGGGATTGCCCGAGCCTAAAGACGGCTGCATATACATCGTGAGTGCCTTGGTACTTGCGGCAGCTAAGGCGGCTGGCAGAACGGATTGTGTCGCGCCAGCTACGGGCCACCCTGATTGTTTGCGCAAGGACGGGTTTATCGTTTCTGTTCCTTGCTTTGTGAGATAACATTATTAACAACAAAAACCAAACAATATGCAAGTAGAAATAAGTGCAATGATTGAGGATTACGATATTCTCGCTTACGTATCAGAGAAAGAACAGGCTAAGGTAATTGACCACATCTTCTATGAGTGTGCCGAAAAGAGTAGAATAGAATTTCTTCACGGTCTTGAAGATTCTTACTTCATAGAAGAATTAGAAGAAAGAGGTTTTACAATAACTAAAAAACGAACAACAATGGATAACAAAGTATTTGATTTTCACGAAATCAAAACCTTTGCAGATGCTTGTGAGAAGTTGGGCATGAAAGAACACCTGCTTACTGGCAGTGAGGGAGGAGATAGAGAGGCGCAAAGACAAGCGCAAGCACTCTACAAGTTGCTGATTATCCAAAAGGCTATGAACAATGGAGCTTGGAGTGATAAGAATGGCTGGAGCTATTATCCTTACTGGGTGTTCTACTCGAAGGAAGAAATGGAGCGCATGAGTGAGGAGGAGAAACAGAGAAAGGGTATTAAGCAGCTCCTCTCCTGTGCTAATGCGAATAATACGGAGCATACGGGTGTTCGCTGTGCGGGTGCTTATGCTCGTGGTGCAGATGCATGTACGCTTTATGGTTTTCCATTGTGCTTTAACAGCGAGGAAGCCGCCCTCTACGCCGCCCATCAGTTTGAAGATTTGTTCTTTCAGTACTACGGAATTAAAGTAAAAGCGTAACATAACTAAAAACAATATGGGAAAGAAGCAATACAACAGGTGGGTAAGCGTTAAGGAAAAGCTACCAGATTATGGAGAGGTTGTACTTGTTTGCAACGAAAAAGACCCTTGTGATGTTTGGTTTACATCTCGCAGCAAGCTGAATGCGCGTACTGATAATGATGGCTTCGGTTATAGCCTTGAAGCTGATGTAACTCATTGGATAAGAGTTAAACCATTAAACAAGAGACAATATGACACGAACAAAATTTAAGAAAATTCCGTTTGACCTTGAACTTGCGAAGAAAATAATGAACAAGGAGGTAAAAGGAAGGATAGTATCAGAAGATGGTCGTAAGGTTCGCATTATTTACATCGACAACGAGTCTTTTACTGAAACAACATTCCTCGCACTGTATAAGGATAAAGATTTTAATATAGAGAAAGACTACCGATTGAATAAAGATGGAAGATATTTCCGAGGAGGAAGAAGTGACCTTGACCTTCATCTCGAAGTTCCAAACAATGAATAGAAAACCTAAAAATTATAAACAATGACACGAACAACATACAATAAAATCCCCTTCAACATTGAATTGGCGAAGAAGATAACGAACAAGGAGGCTAAAGGACGGATAGTAAACGTAGATGGAAATAAAGCAAGGATTATTTGCTGGAATAAAGATTGCGGAAATAGCAATTATCCTATCATTGCTTTAGTTGATATGAACGGAGGAGAACAGATTTTTACATTCACTAAAGAGGGAAAAGAATGCATCGGATTTAATTCTTACAAAGACCTATGCCTTGAAGTCCCCACCTACTACCGAGACTACTCCAACTTTAAGCCGTGCAAGTGGCAGCAGTGTTTGGTGAGAGATGTTGATGATGAACGTTGGAATGTTGTGGTCTGTGCTGGGAAGAATACTGATGGTGATGTGGTATTTTACGGTAACGGACTCCAAAAATTCGCTTGGGGACAAGTCCTCCCCCTCTCCAAGGTTACTGAACGCCTGGTAGGAACAACGATGAGCTACGAGCAACTAATACAAGAACTTGACAAGAATGGGCAAGATTAAATCATGTGACGGGCAAGGCTGCAAGGAGCGCAAGGCTTGTTTACGTTATGCCCTATCGCATACAGAGAGTGACATACACAACATTCACAAGGCTTGCTATTACACAAGACCGAACGGGCGCGACTGCCCAATAATGATTAAACAGAGAACAATATGAAAGAGGACATGACAGCACTTGTGCTAAGACACATACCAGAGCGCGTGCCGCGCACCAAAGCGGAGCTTGCCGACATCTATCTGACCGAGTCGAACAAAATTGAAACAGACCGCATGAAGTCGCGTGAAAGAAAACGTGACGATGATGATGTGGCCAGGAGCCACTACGACTCGCTGATTGCCGACAAGGAGGCACAACTCACCGAACTGCAAAACGAGATAGAGAAGCTAAGACATGATATGTTTGAGCAACTCTTATATGCCAGTTTGGAAGAGGAGTGCAGAAACCAGGAACTTGCCGACAGACGAAAGGTGCTTGATATGTGGTTTGAGACAATGCGAAACAGAATAGAAAAAGAACAAGAAAACAACAAATAACAAAACAAACGATTAAAAACATGATGAAACTTTTTGTAGAAGGATTGAAGGAAATGTATGCAGTGCTTGACAATGCCATACAGAACTCTGACCACACGGATTTTGACCAGTGTTATTGGGCACTTGAAGAGTTGTGCAAGCACGCCCTGCACGGCTCAGACCGATATGAGGGAGTGGCTTCTATTCGTGATTTCAGAAAGATGTTCAAAAGAGACATGAATTATGTGAAGGGACTCATGAGCAAGGAGGAGGAGAAAGCTTACCTTGATGATGAGTGGGAACGCCTAAATGGTAAAGAGGAGAACAAGGCATGATAGCGATGATTGTTATTATTGCTGATGTGGCGTTCGTTTGCAGTGTGTACATGGCTTACCTTGCTGGCAAGGAAGATGGATACTGCGATGGCCGCAGCGAAACTTACAGAGATTTGAAACACATTATCGAACATTACAAGGAATTAGCTAATGCAAAGGACTCTTCAACAAAGGGCGCGTGAGGCTGCCGACCGCATTCGCTGTGACGAGTGTGGCGAGCAAAGCACTTGCACGCCACTGATGGCAAAGGCTTGCCTTAAAGGTTTTATTCGCGGTTATGTTGCCGCAAACACAAAAAAGTAAAAGACATGATAAAGCCTGAGATGATATTAGATTACGGCATGAGTATTGCGCTTGTAATAGCCTTTATCTACATGACCTATCGCGTGATTAAAAAAATATTCGATGAAGAATGAAACTACTGATAGTAATAGCACTAATGTTGTTCGTTTACTGGCTCTGGAAGGACATCAACCGTCATGACGGACCACCGATTGCGAGCAGCTAATTAGCAACAGACATACCCCACTTACCAACCTCACATTTAATTTACTTCATAAATATAATGGTTTTGTTTTAGTTGGAATTGTTTTTAATTGCCCGAGGTCGGGTAACACTCGGTCCGTGTCCGAGGTGGGGTACAAAAAAAAGAACGTGCCTGCAACACGTTCAATGAGTGACGATATTACGCCTTTCTGTTATCTACAACGAAAGAGAATATAGAACCATTCTTCGGGTAAATGCGTACACCATTTTTCGTGATATACTTACAGAATACGCGAACAACGCCATTCTCCTTTTGATTTCTATTGGATTTCATGCTAACACCTCCTTTCTGGCTATGCTCAACCGCTTTATTGCGGTTGGCGAGTTGTCTGCTTCCGACAGACAACGAAAAAGCCCAAAGTGCAGGACAATGGGCTTGTTTCTTTTCTCGGCGAGAAGAGATAGAGGCATCGGAAGTTTGCCTCGGGAGGTGTTAGCTCCAATAGAAATCACTGCAAAAGTACTAAACAATCAAATACGAAACAACAAATGAACGACAATTAACAATAGAAATAAGCCCTCTCTGCAACGCTACAATTTTATTTACTTAATACTAAAGGATTGATTTTTAATGGTGCAGTGGTGTCGGCAGCACGTGGTTCGTGGCCACGGAGGGCGCAATTTTATTTGAGATTATATGACTACAAAACAAGTTATTCACGCCTTGCATCTGCACCAGAAATGGCGCAGAGGGGCAATAAGCGAGATGCCATTAACGGCAAAGGAATATGGACAAGCCTTGGACGAGGCAATAAGAATGCTTAGACAATATGACAAACAGCAAGACGGGGCAGTGCGGTGAGTGCCTGAGGTTCGCCAAGGGCAGATGCCCGAAATTCTTTTCGAACTCTGTGCGGACCGCGTGTAATGGCTTTACACAGAGCAAGACAGTAACTAAAAATACACATTTTGAAAGATGCTTATAATTAAAACAAAGAAATTAAGTAAGAATGCGGTGATGCCGCAGCGAATGAATGTTGGTGATGCTGGTTTTGACCTGGTGGCGACATCGATGCGGAAAGACTACGAACATGGTGTAGTCGTGTTCGGCACGGGGCTTGCGTTTGAGTTGCCTGAGGGTTATGCGATGTTCGTATATCCGCGTAGCAGCAGCTACAAGCATCATGCGCTCATGGCAAATTGTGTGGGCGTGGTGGATAGTGGCTACCGTGGTGAGGTGCACGTTTTGTATCGTGGGCTTGATTGTGACTACGAGGTAGGTGACCGCATAGCGCAGGCTGTGATTATGCCTATACCATCGGTTGAGTATGTGGAAGCAGAGGAGCTATCTGACAGCGAGAGAGGTGCTAACGGGATAGGTAGTACGGGTGTAAGATGAGCTATATGAACGAACCAAGGACGAAGCAAGGCCGCGCAAAATACAGAAACAAGGTTGTAAACAACGTTTTCGGGCGATTTGACAGCATCAAGGAGTTTAAGCGGTACTTGTTATTGCGCGAGGAAGAAAAAATCGGTAGAATAAAAAATCTGCAAAGACAAGTCAAGTTCGAGCTAATACCTAAGCAGACAGACAGCAACGGCAAACTGCTCGAACGGGCGTGTTACTACATTGCGGATTTCGTGTACGAAAAGAAAGGGGAACAAGTTGTTGAGGACGTGAAAAGTCGGATAACTGTTTCAGTTGCATCTTTTGTGATAAAGCGAAAATTGATGCTGTATAAGCACAATATATCAATAAAAGAGGTCTGATATTCAAAGTAAGGACTAAGCATTATGAGTGCTTAGTCCTTTTTGCGTAATATCGCAATATGAATAACGACCTATACATACCTGACTCTTTGTTTTCAACAGACAACGATTTTGAGGTTCCAAGCCTCAGATTAGACATGCAAGCGACAACTTGCCAGATTCCGTTTGTCTGTTTCGGTGAACAAAAGCGAACGTTCAAAATGAATGGCACAGGAACGCTGCATTTCTACACTGATGACTATCGGTTCAATGCGGTTTACGAACACCCCGAGAAAATTTTGCAGCAAAACCCTGCACAAATCGTAGAACCCAACTTCTCGCTATTCAATGAAACACCTATTGCGTTTGGTCTGCAAGCAATCTACAAGAAACGACTCGTTGCAAGGCAGATGCAGGAGGAAGGCATTCGCGTGTTCGTTGACCTGAATGTCGCTAACAAGTTCTACGCATTCAATCTGCTTGGAGTTCCGAAAGGCTGGAGCGCATTCTGCACACGGGGCTACGAGGACAGAGTAAACGCTCTGAGCTTCGAATATGAGATAGCCAAGCGTGTTTCTGACGGCAATAATCTTACATTCGTTGTGTATGGCGGTGGCGAGGTTATTAAGCAATGGTGCAAAGAGAATGGTGCGGTTTACGTTACGCCAATCATCATCATAAAGAACAAGTACAAGTCTATTCAGCGCATGGCAAAGAATACAGCATTGTTCAAAGAAAACTGGGACATGGGCAAAGCTATTCCAACGCTGAAAGATTTGCTTGACAAACAAGTTATTGACAACAGAAAACAAATTGAACATGGCAAAGGGTAGCGGTGGAACAAGGAGCAGTAGAGGAAACGCAAAACAGCAAGCGCAAGAAACTATTAGAGATAGTCAGATATTTCAGAAAATGGACTTTGTAAAGGCTACACAACTCGCAATGCGCGATGTGAACGTGCAAGAAACGTTGGGCGACAAGTTTACAAACGAACATATAAAAAAACTGAAAGGCATAGCCGTAAAAGACATTAACTATGATTACGACTTGTCGTTCGGTAAAGACTCAAATGGAAATCTAACGATGGGAAAAACCTCTAAAGAAGAACTTGCTGAAATCTTTGATGAGGAATACAAAGGTAACGAAAAATTCTCTCAGAATGAAAAATCAGACATTGCGTTTAAGTCGTTCAAGATTGTACATAAGGCGTATACATACAGCCTACAAGCTCTGTCTGCTGACCAATCAACTGGAAGAAAGAACAAATAAAGAGCGGAGATATGGCAAAGGGCAGCGGCAGTACAAGAGTTTCAAGATGGGTAAATAGAAATAACTCGCAAGAGAAATTATACTTCCGCGATGGTGTGCGAGTTGAATACGCAGAGCTTGATACTATCGGTAAAAGACTTGTAAAAGACGAAAAGAACAAAGTTGCCAAAGAACTGTACGCCAAACTTAAGAACGAAAAGACCACACAAGTAATAGATAATGGGCAGGTAATTCAAATAGGTTATACAAGTAAAGGCTTAGACCACTTTGCTAATGATGCGATGATTTCGCTAAGCGGAAAATATTTCAGTAGAAACTCAATGATGAGTGTTAATGAAATACTTGAAAAATCTATCTATACTCCAACATCACACAGTCTTATACACCCACGGACAGATGGACGTGATTTATGGTTTACATATACAGATGCTGACGGAAGGGGCGTATATTTCAAAGTGTGTTGGAATAATAATCTAAAAATGCACGAACTTTATTCTGTTGTTGATAAGATGTAAAAAGCCCCATGTGAGGAAAGAAATATCAATTCAGTCTCCATGGGGGCGAAATAAGTGTCCAGCACTTATTCCCATACCGCAAAATTACAAACAATTATAATACAAACAAAACATGAAGTTAGAAAAGACAGAAAAACTGAAAATCAGTCAAATCAAAGAGAGTGTTAACAACCCCCGTGAGATTACAAGCGAGAAGTTTATGCAACTTGTACGCTCAATCCTTGTGTTTCCTAAGATGCAGATTATTCGCCCTATCGTAATTGATGGAACGAATGAAGTTATCGGTGGTAACATGCGTTTGCGTGCGCTGAAAAAAATATCTACGATGTCAATTGAGGATATTAAGTCAACGATTTCAAAAGTCAACGATTTCAAGGAAAAAGCACAAGGAGAAAAAGAAGCAGTCGTTAAATGGTGGAACGAATGGATTGGCTCTCCTTATGCGTTCGTAATCAACGCGAGCGAACTGACAGAGAACGAACGCAAGCAGTTTGTCATCAAAGACAATGTAAATTCTGGGCAATGGGACTACGAAGCCCTCGCCAACAAATGGAACACAGAAAGTCTTAATGATTGGGGCGTGCCAGTGTGGAATACTGATGGCATGAACTTCGGTAACGATTTCAAAAGCGAAAGTGAAACGCAAACATCTGAAGGTATTGGATTAGGCCCACAAAGCGACAACCTGAATGCAGAAGAACCATTCGGGGATAACTCTTTAGACTGCCTTCCGCCTGAATTGCAAGGTCTTGACATACAGCCGAACGAGTTGCCTAAGTTGCAAGGCTCTGATGAGACTGCAATGAAGCGAGTTATTATCGTCTACCCAGCCGAAAGAGAGCAAGATGTAGCAATGCTGCTCGGGCTTGCGAAGATAGATAAAGTGGTCTATAATATACACGAAATAACGGGAGAAGAATGCGGATAGTTTTCGATTTAGACGACACCTTGTGTCACACAGAGAACAGAGATTATTCTAACTCTTGTGCAATTTCCTCGGTCGTAGAAAAAATCAAGGAGATAAAACACAAGATTTCAGATGCTGAGATTGTTATATACACCGCACGTGGTATGGCAAGTTGCAATGGTGATGTGGAGATGGCAAAGAAGAAGAATTTGCCATATATTGAAGCATTCCTGCAACGTAATGACTTGAAGGTTGACGAGATTATCTTCGGTAAACCTTTAGCCGACATCTATGTTGATGACAAGGCCATGAGCGCAATAGATTTCTCGTTAGCGGGTGTACGCACGTATGAGGGATTGTCAGGGGCAACAGTTTGTCGTGTAGGGAATGTTGTAATTAAACAAGCTGGCAATGTGAAAGAGCAATATGATTGGTACTGCAGGGCAAAAACACATTACGAAAATAAAAATGGGCTGTTCTACACTCCAATCGTGTATTCTGTAACACTCGGGAAATTATACATGCAATACGTAGACGGGCATCTGGCTGCAAAGTGCGTAAACGCTGATATGATACGCAATATCATAAAAGAGTTGAAAAGAGAGCAAGGACACATTGATGGAAGAAATGATGTCGTTTCTTACGCTAATTATGTTAGCCAAAGAGCAGAGAGTGTTGGTGTTAGAACTGACATATTTGAACGTATTACGAATTGTAAAACGCTGGAAGATAAAACATTCTCACATGGTGACCTTTCTCTGCTTAATATCATTTCCACAGATAAAGGCTTGGCTTTAATAGACCCAAGCCCTAACAAAGGTGTCGAAAGTTGGATTATTGATGCAGCGAAAATCCGTGCAAGTCTAAATTGGCTGGACGAGGCTCTTGTCGGTATTGAACACGACAGGGGCTTAATAGATGTATTTGACAATCTATTTGAAGACAAAGAGGTTTTGAATGCAGTGAAATTGTGCGAAGAAAGTCATCTCTTTCGCGTTTGGCACTATGCTAAGAAACTCGGCAAAGTTGATATTGAACGAAAATTAGAACACTGTTATTCATTATTATATGCAAAATAACAAGATTATTGGCTTTACTTCTGTCGTTGGAGATTTCTTCCACGCAGGCCATGTAGCTATGATACAAGAGTGCCGATTATATTGCGATTACCTAATAGTCGGAGTTATGGCTGACACGCACGACAGAACATGGAAAAATGTACCAGTACAGAGCCTGTTTGAAAGGTTCTACCAAGTCCTTAATTGCAAGGGCGTTAATAGAGCTGTAGCACTCGGAAGTGAGAAAGACTTAGAACTCGCGCTGAGGAGCATTCCGAAGATAGACATACGTTTCGTTGGCGAAGACTATATCAACAAGAATTTCACGGGGAAAGAAACGTGTGAGAAACTCGGAATAAGAATTATGTACACGAAACGTAATCATGGGCTTTCTTCTACGGAGCTCCGTAATCGAATAATAGAGCAATGGAACAATCAAAAGTAATATGGGGAATTGTTACGTACAATCGCACAGACAGGCAGCAAATGCTACTGTACCTCAATTCTCTCGGTTATAACAAGGATGAAATCATTGTACATTGTCAGACTGAGCAAGATTACAACACCTTGACTGAAAAGTACGATAGTAAGGCTACTATCCTTTACAAGAAGGGAAGAAACGTCTGCGAGAACAAGAATAATCTCTTGGATTGGGTGTGTTCTAATAGGCCAAATACAAAGCTCATAATATGCAGCGATAAGGTACGCGGTATTAAGTTCCTAAACAAATACGGTAAAGGTACTCTTATAACTAAAAGAGAAACCTTGGACTATATAATAAGACGCGCATTCCTATTCACTGAGAGACAACACGGTGTTTTCTTTGGCTGTTACCCCGTGCAAAATGACTTCTTCATGAAACACACTATCAGCATCAACCAATTAGTGTTAGGGTGCTTCATGGGGTTTCCTAACCCTGAAGCAATCAGATTTGATACAGAGCAACCGCTCAAAGAAGACTTTGAGATTGTTCTTAGGTGTGTGAACAATGGCTTAAAAATGGTTCGTTTCAATGATATCTGTTTGCGTGCTACGTTCCATACTAAGGGCGGTGCGCATGAGCTGTGGAATGCTGATGGTGATAAGGTGAATGAGTATTGTACTCGGAGAATATTGAAGAAATATCCAAACTTAGCTAAGCAACACGCTACAAGGAAGAACGAAATCAGATACACAGGGAAATCAATAGTAATCAATAAATCTATTCTTTACGATGCAATATTATAATAGCCCAAGATGGACAGCAGAGATAGCCGATTGTTCAATGCCTATGACGTTCGACACGTATAGTAATTGCGCTTTCGGCTGTATGTATTGTTTTGCCCAATTTCAACGAGCATTAGGCTCATGTAAAGAGCATTATCTTAACAAAGACGTAAAATGCGTCAATGTTGAGAAAATAAAGAGAATGTTCACAGACCCAGATAAGTATGCAGGACAGTTTGCCACATACATCAAGCAGCGAAGAGTTATGCAGTGGGGTGGAATGTCAGACCAATTTGATGGATATGAGCGTAAATATGGAAAAACTCTGGAACTGTTGCGCTTCTTCAAGGAGATAGATTATCCGCTGTGCTTCTCTACCAAGGCTGCATGGTTCACAGAAGATGAACGCTACATGGAGCTAATTCGCGGACAGAAAAATTGGAACTTCAAGTTTAGCATTATTACGCTTGATGAACACGATGCACACGTCATAGAACGTGGTGTGCCAACACCCTTGCAAAGACTTGAAGCTATCAGAAGAATAGCCGAAGCAGATGCAGGTGGGGCAACCTTAAGACTTCGCCCATTCATTGTTGGCGTTTCGTCCAAAACGTATCTTGACCTTATCAGAGAAGCAGCCAAAAGGGGCGCAACAGCACTCAGTACAGAATTCTTCTGTGTCGAGCAGCGAAGTAACACGCTGAAACACTATATGCCAACACTCAGCAAATTAGCAGGCTTCGACCTTATGGCGTTCTATAAGAAGTATAGCGTTTCTACTGGCTATTTACGCCTTAACAGAAAGGTTAAGGAGCCATTCTTCAAGAACATGAAGCATCTATGTGATGAACTCGGAATGCGCTTCTACGTATCCGATGCACACTTCAAAGAACTCTGTCACAATGGCTCTTGCTGTGGCTTGCCCCCAACATGGAATTACTCAAAAGGGCAATTCTGCGAAGCTTTGCAAATAGCCAAGCATGCAAAAGATGGGCTTGTAAGGTGGTCTGACATTAAGAAAGATATAGAAGAACTACATCAGTACCAATGGAATAAAGCGGAAGGGTTCAATACGTGCAGTTGTGAAAGACGTGCAAAGTTTAACAGCATGACGATGGCTGCATATATGCGTTGGTTATGGAATAATCCACAAAATGGCCAGAATCCGTACAAGATGTTTGAAGGCATTATTATTCCAGTCGGCAAAGACGAAGAAGGAAATCTCATCTATCAATATAAAGGTGAAAAATAATGGCTAAACTGATAAAAGAAAAGATGAAGATGTGCGATTACAGGCACGCGCAATATGTCCGCATGGATATTATAAGCAAGTTGTACAAGCGTGGGTATACGTTCCGTGAGATACGTGAGGAGGTCATGGCTCGTCTTGACTTGCCAACGTATTCATTGCAGACAGTCCACAAGGACGTTAATCGTCTATTAGCAGAGTGGCAAGAAACGAGGATAAAGAGCATTGATGCGAATATCCAACTCGAATTGCAGCGTATTGACGAGTTGATTAAGGAAGCTTGGGCAGCCTGGGAAAAATCAAAACTTGACTACGACAAGAAGCAAAGTAGACAAGTCGGCGTTCCTTCAGAGGAGTCAGGCGGTGAGAACGTTGTGACCGTTAAGATGGAACAGATGTCTGAGAACGTGAATTGTCATGGCGATATACGTTACCTTGAATTTATCAATAAAATGCTTATAGAGCGAAGAAAGTTGTTAGGGCTTTACGTCCCGAAGAAACTTGATGTTACTACCAATGGAAAGGATATATCACGCGAACCATTGATGGTTGAAATCATTGATAGTAGAGATAAGGTTGATACGTACGATAATGAAGAGGAAGAAGAATAAAATACAGACAACAAGAATCTTTTCCGAGATTAACAAAGCCTACATTCGGGGTTATACGACAGTCAGTGAGCAAGGAAGCAGCCGTTCATCGAAAACGTACAACACAATTATTTGGCTGTGCTCGTATTGCCTAAATAATCCACATACGACAGTTTCAGTGGTTCGAGCTACATTGCCATCGCTCAAAGGTTCTGTTCTTCGTGACTTTATAACAGTAATGCAAGATATGCACATATGGGGCGATTGCAAGTTTAACAAGTCGGAATTGATTTGCACATTCCCGAATGGCTCATGGGTGGAGTTTTTTTCGTGCGACAACGAGCAGAAGTTGCGCGGTCGTAAGCGACAAATTCTGTACGTAAATGAAGGCAACGAACTAAAGTTTATAGAATGGCAGCAGCTGCAAATGCGTACAACTAAATTTTCTATCATTGACTACAACCCATCATTCTCTGATGACCACTGGCTATGCACGCTAAACAAAGAGCCTAAGACCTATCATTTCATCACGACCTACAAAGATAACCCATTCCTTGAACAAAAGGTTATTGACGAGATAGAGAGCCTTAAATATAAAAACCCGTCCTTATGGCGCATCTACGGTCTTGGTCTGCAAGCTATGGTAGAGGGTCTGATATTTGAGAATGTGGAAGAGATAGACGAGATACCTCGCTGGCATCAGAAGCATCACTACCGAGGCATGGACTTTGGTTACACAAACGACCCTACGGCCATTGTAGACGTGTATATCAACGATAATTCGCTGTGGATTGATGAAGTATGCTACCGCACGGAAATGCTGGCTGCAGACATAGCGAAAGCGCACAAGGAAGCCAATCGCGAATGCGGACAAAATATTGAGATAATATCTGAAAGTGCCGACCCGCGACTGATTGACGAAATTGCGAATGCAGGGCTTGACATTCACCCCGTACACAAGTTTCAAGGGTCAATCATGGCTGGAATACAGAAGATGCAAGAGCTAAAGATACGCGTGACAAAGCGAAGCACAAATGTACTGAAAGAGTTTAGGAACTATACCTACCGCCAGAATAAAGATGGAAAGTGGCTGAATGAGCCTATTGACGCCTACAACCACGCCATAGACGCAATACGTTATGTGGTGCTTGATAAACTGCTCGGGCAGAATAGTAACGGCATAGAAGCCGATGATTTTATAGATATGCTGTAATGCTGTAATAAACAAATACGAGAAAATAATAAACATGAAGCCAATAAGAGAGATAATGGCATTGGGCGACCCGATGCAGATTTACACGCTGCTGACAGCACGCAAACGAGGTTTCAAGAAGCCTCTTGATGTAACAGAAGCGGAATATAACCCAATGCAGCACGCAGTCTATGACAAGACAAAGCGCAAAAAAAAGGAACTTAAGGTAAAGAGCGACAAGCGAGACAATGATGGGAACTGGCTATACAAGACAAAGTATGTAGACCGCTGCCGTATTGCTGTTCCAGCACAGCGACTTATCTGTGAGCGTGATGTTGGCTTCTTGCTTGCCGAACCAGTTAAATACAACATCAAGGGTGTTGCAGACAGTCAGCAACAAGAGTTGTATGACAGCGCAATGGATATTCTGCAATACAATAAGATAGACTACTTCGACAAGCGACTTGCACGCGAGTTGTTCCGTTGTTGCGAATGCGCGGAGCTATGGTACATCGTTAAGGGCGAAGATGGCGAGGAGGACGAAATGCGTGTAATGCTGCTCTCACCATTGCATGGGGATATTCTGTACCCACACTTCGATGACTACAACCGCATGGACGGATTTGCGCGCAAGTACAATGTAAAGGACGAACTCGGCAATACGACTGTCCATTTCGATGTGTACACGTCAACCCTCGTGTACCGATACATGAACAATGGCGCAAACCTTGAACTTATTGACGCAAAACCGCATGGCTTTGGTAAAATCCCCGTGGTGTATTATCGGCAGGAGGAAACCGAATGGGAATGCGTGCAACCAATCATTGAGCGACTGGAAGAACTTCTCTCTAATTGGGGTGACGTGAATGACTACTTTGGTGCGCCAACATACTTCTTCAAAGGCAAGATGAAAGGTTTTGCCGAGAAAGGTGAAGTTGGCCGTGTATACCAAGGCGAGGGCGAAAATGCTGACATGAAGGTCGTGTCTTGGAACTCTGCCCCAGAGAGTATGCGACAGGAGGTAGCCAACCTTACAAACATCATATTCTCATATTCGCAGACGCCTGACATATCATTCGAGAATATGAAAACGTTAGGTAACAACACGAGCGGAGCAGCAATACGACTCATGTTTACCGACCCACACCTAAAGGCCGAAACGAAAGAGGAACTGTTTGGCGAGATGTTTACGCGAAGATTTAATGTCGTAAAGAGTGGCTATGCAACAAGCATGAAAGCCACACCAAAGCGTATTGCAGACCAGTTGCAAGTAACGCCAGTGTTCACGCCCTACATACCGAAAAACGAGATGGAGATGCTGCAACTCATCAATCTGTCAACGCAGAGCAAGCAAACGATGTCGCAAGAAGATGGTGTAAGGCTTAATCCACTTGTGAGCAATCCAGAGGAAACAATAAAGCAGTTGCAAGAGGAGAGCGCACAATCAATGAAGATGGCCCTGTTCGGCACGACAAAAGAGGAGGACGAAACTGGAGAGGAATAATAACTGGAACACGGAATGACCGCTGAACAGAGATTAACAAAATTACTTCTGCAAGCATCAGGCGACTTGCAGAAGCTATACGACAAACTTATTAAAGAGCTGACAAAAGCAACATCAAATTCTGTTCACGCTGTCAGCCCTGATGAATTGTATACAATAGCAAAGGCTTGCACCCCGACCGAAAAGGAACGGGTGCAGGCTTTGCTTGATGCTTACAGCAGCACTCTTGGCTCGCTCATAAAGCAGGGCATAACGCGTGCCGTTCTGCTCTCAGCCAACATTCAGCAAAAAGCCCTGTCAGCATACACGCGTATGCAGGGCAAGGAGGTTGACGATTGGCGCGAAAGTACGGCAAAGGCATTCATCAACAGCAGAATGAAACGCGATGGTGAACTCAACCTCTCTGATAGGGTGTGGAACTACACGCAACAAACAAAGGCAGAGTTTGAACTCGCCATGTCGCAAGCACTTGAAAAGGGTATCAAGCAAGGCATATCGGCAGAGAGTCTTGGCCGTCAGATACGGCAGTATCTCAATAACCCCGATATGATGTACAGGCGTTATCACCTCAAAAAGGCCATGGCAGACGGAACGAAACGCGATGTTGTGGAATGGCGCAGACGTGTGATAGACGAGCAAGGCAAGGTGCGCTTTGTGAAAGAGGACTTGGCCCATGTCGGCACTGGCGTATATCGTTCAGCACGTCAGAATGCCTTGCGCCTGACTATTACCGAAACGAATATGGCATACAACTATGCAAATTGTAAAAGGTGGAACAATGAACCGTTTGTGCTTGGTATACGTATCAGGTTGTCAGGTGCGCATACAGAAAAAGATAAAGACATTTGCGATGAGCTTGCAGGCGACTACCCCAAAGATTTCATGTGGAGAGGCTGGCACCCACGTTGTCGCTGCTCTATGTCATCAATCTTAATTGACCGAAATAGCGAGGAGTGGAAATATTTGCGCTCTCTGCCAGAGAAAGAGTATAGGGCCTATAAATCACCCAACCTTGTGCCGAACGTGCCTGAAAAGTTTTCAAAATGGTGCGAGCGCAATGCTGACAAGTTGGACTTGGCGCGTAAGAATGGAAAGTTGCCTTACTTCGTGAGGGATAATATGAAGGCTGTCGGAGATATTGTAGGTTGGGAAGAGGTTAAATACAAGTTAGGCAAGGGGACGATTACTATTCCCAAATACGTTAGTTCATCAGATAATGACTACAAAAAATTGATACAAATAGCTGAACATTTTGCATTGAAAGGTTCAAACGTTATTCTTACACCTAAGATGAAACGTCCTCCCGAATTTGAGTATTCAAAGTATTATAAATCTTTAATCGGAACTAAATATGAGGGTAAATGTCCAGATTTGAACGTTGATGGACTTTGGTATGAGCATGAGGGATTCTTAACAGATAATCCGAAACGTGCATTAAAAAATATGCTCAATGATGGATTAAAACAAGCAAGCCATTTGATTCTGGATAGACCAAATCTTACAGACCACTATATTCTTCATAATATAATTGTACGCCAGAAACAAGGACAAGATATTCAGGAAGTTTGGTTGAGAACAGAAGATAAAATTTCTTTAATATACAAAAAGCGAGAGAACTACAAATAATAAATAGTTCTCTCGTGTCGAGGAATCGGTAGTCATTAGCTACGGAATCCTCATTGCAAAGGTATGGAATTACGCCATACCTTGCAAGTGTTTATGGTTTGTATTCATTTGTTTTGGTTTATATTTATTGTTTGTTCGTAGTTATTTCATATATAATTCGTATTTATTCGTAGTTTATTTACGCATCAATTTTCCAAAGATATTGAATATCCCCACCGCCTAAAGTAAGCGTAACGTCAGGCTCGGCCATCAAGTCACTTTTTTTGAATGAGAAATAATACAACGACCTTGGCTTAAGCTCGCCACTGATTATCTTCAATTCGTATGATGACTTCATATAGGTTGAGCCAGTGGCCAAATCCCATCGAAGCAGGTCTTTCAAAAAATCTTTTGCTTTCATGTCGTTTAATCTATAAAGTCGTTGAATGTTGTTACCTCTGTTCCACCATCATAGAAAGGCTTCTTATCGCAAATATATCCTTTCCACGAACCATATTCGTAGATACGGAACATGTGGTATCCAGCATTACGAAGAGCCTTAAAAGCTGCTTTCATCTCCTCGCCATTAAATCGGATATTAACGTCACTGTCAAGTGCTTCGTAGCCACCAAACCCGTAGGCCTTACCACTTCGTTTAGAAACCATGACGTATAGAGTCTTGCCCCTGTACGCGCTTTGCCTTTCTGGGTGAAATATGCGCCAGACGCAAGTGCTGAGAAACGCATCGCAAATGTATTGTACAACCTCTTGACGTACTTCTGTTGGCTGCACATAATCGTTCATCGGTATGTTTACTGTTATTTCCATTGCCGTAGTGTTGTATTAAATTCGTGTGATTGTTTTTGCTGTCTCCTCTCCCCACAGTTCGACTATTCTGTCGTAGGCTTCCTTGTCACCGTCCCAAGCGTACATGCACTCGCAGTTATTGTATTCAAAGAAATACACCTCTTGTGGGTCACAATTAGCTTTTATTTCCTCGTCCCTTTTTGCGATGTAATCAAAAAAGGTCTTATATCTATCGGCATCGGGGTGCGTCTTGTATCTGGCGTTGTAATAGAATGAAACAGTCTTGGCATTAAGCATTACTACGCAGCCCTCGGTGCAAGACCAGTCAATAAAGTATTCAAGCGTGCCTTTAGTCGTTTGAATGTGCTTTATCGCTTGTGGGTTCTTGGCCTTGGTCCTTGCATAGCTTTTTGCAAAACGTTCTTTAAGGCCGTAATTCTTGGCGTGTATGTAAGCATCTTGGTACTTCATGATGTATTCGTTGCCCTCTTTCAATTTTGCTTCTTCTTCGTTCATGGCTGTTTTCTATTATAAGCGAGTGGCCCTTGCACCCACTCGCGAGGTTGATATGTTCAGATTGAGTATTGCTCTTCAAGGAACTTGACCATTGCTCTATTCTGTGGCAGCATGTCAGGTATATTCATGCTGTCGGCCTTGTAAAGCTCTGTTGCAGCGTTATACACGTCCCACACGGTCGTTTTATTGGTGTTATGGTAGTTTACAAGCAGCAACTCAGTGAAGCGCGAAATTTGCGCCTGATTGAGCGGATAAACGACTGGCTCTTTGATGGCCTTATTCAATGTGTCGCACTTTACTCGGATAGCTGTAAGCATGCCAATCAGCGTAAATACTTGCTCGGCCGTGAGTTCTATGCTCTTCATACGTTCCATTCGCTCTCTGTCGCTTACAATGATATGGCGTGCATCAACGAGCCACGACTTGATAACATCAAGTACGTCTTGCACGGTAATCTTATCACCTCGCCCAGCACCTTTTTCAGCATAGGTCGATATGTAGTTGTTCGCATTGAGCATACATTGGTTATGGCATATCTTGACCATATTGCCAAATCCAGCCTGAATGCCTTTTTGGTGGAATGCAATAGCGATATTCGTAGTGTTTTCACTGTCATCAAAATCGCTTATTCTGATGTTTGCGAAAACGCGTCTCAAAATGTGTGCTTCTACTGCCTTATCTCCGTACTGGGCTTCTACCTGCGGAAGTAGCACAACACCTGGCTGAGCGCGGTCTTTGTTCTGTGCCGCAAATAAGTCGTACACTTCAACATTGAAGTGTTGCTCGTTGCACATATTTATCACCTCGTTGAGCAACTGAAAGTGATAGATACCCTTCAACGGGTTGTTGTACACATCATTTTCCTTGTGAGTGCGTTCGAGCTGTTCCAGTGTGATTGTCTGTACTTTTGCTTTCTCAAAATCAAAAAACTTATTATCCATTGTGTTATATATTTTAGAGTTGTTGTTGTCAAATTAAAAATGCGCTTAACGTTATCGCCCAACGAATAGTGATAGCAAAGTGCGAGGTGTACGTTTCGCTCCCAACTGGGATAAGTCTGATTTATGCACTCGTGCAACCAGTCAGAGGTATCTCCTTTTCTAAGCATCTTAACGTTTAGCTTCAACGTTTGGCTTATTTATTGTTCACACCAAACAAGAACGTTTTATGGCTATCCAAACACAGCTCGCCACAGATGAGCCGAGTTTTTTTGTCAGGTGTTTCTTTCACCCCACGGTATGCCTGACCGCCCGCTGTTGTATACGGTTTTTCTCTACAATGGTGCTTGGATTGCACCTACGGCTTTTTAGTTGTATTGCTCAACCCTCGTAACGATAAGGTACGGTATACGTTTTCTCGGTTTGTAACGTGTTATCTCACGGCTGGTTAACACCACAGCTTTCGGATTTACTCTTATCTGAGGTTTACTTTCTGCTTTTTTGAAGGGAAAGCGCAAAGAAATTCTAAGAATCGCCCGTACCCTATTCAAACGTTTGTCTTGTAGGTGTGAGGGGAATCGAACCCCTCACGCTGCCTTGTCAGCTCACCTTATTCTATATCTCTTATTACGATATATTTTCGAAAATCCCCGTTGATGAAGATATTATTGAATGTTTCTTCGCCAATGTAGGCACTAGCTCCGTTTACAGGGCCGAATAAATAGCCATCTTCGTAGATGAAGCTGCTCTTTGTCTCTTTGAATGTGCAATATTTCATTTTAGTCCAAGTTAAGATATTTAGATACTTTGTTTACGAGGCTCTTTATTGAAGAGTGGAGCGAAGAGTTGACAGCGTAATCAACATACTCCTTGCAGTAAGAAACGAGGATTTTCCTGTCATGCCAGCGAGTTATTATTACATAGAGGTCGCCATTTCTGACCTCTCCTGTAAACTGGTTGTACAAGCGTTCTCCGCAATTATCGAAGGTTATTGCTTCGTATAACTCTTTTTTTGTTCACTGGGGTAATTGTCTGTATCATTGTTGTTTTGTTTTAGTTGTTTTATTTTCTTCTCCAACCGAAGTTGTATCTTTTTTTGAGCAACATCTGAGTTTTCTTGTGGTTCTCTTTGCGCCATTCGCTCCAACCCGTCATATTTGGTTCTTTAATTTTGTTTGAATCTGTAAACATTGTTGTTTTGTTTTATTGTTTGTTACTTTATTTCTTAATTGCGTTGCAAAGATATAACTAAAAAGTAATATCACAAAGAGAAATAACAAAAAAGTAATATTTTATTTTCTCACATCTAACGGAATATCTCTATATTCGCGTAAAACTCAACGAGTTATGCGAGATTACAGAAATGAACTATTGAACAAGTCAACCTCGGCAGAAAAGTCTGTTTGCCGAATTTTGGACAAGTTGGGCGTGAAATTCATACGCCAGTACAAGATACAGACACCCCGTAAGACATTCTACATAGACATATATGTTCCAGCCCTGAACGCCTGCATAGAGGTCGATGGTAAATACCATTTTACGGACAAGCAAAAGCGGCTTGACAGCAACAGAAGTGCTTGCATAAGAAGAATTGGGCTGTCAGTAATTCGGATATGTAATACAGATGCATACTCGGCTAAATCTGTGAAATCAATGCTGCAAAGGCATATTTTGCGGCAAAATCGAAAGAAAAACAAATAATGCGCAGATGTGTGGCTTTCTTATTATCTACATTTGTTATTGTATAATTCAATTAAATCTATGATCAAGAAAGTATTTAACGCACTTAAGACCTTGTATGCAGACAAGGGGTTGAGTCAGACAGAACTGGAGGAGTTGGCTGGAATTGTTGGCCAAAATCTCAGCGAAGATGCAAGCGAAGACGATATTAACAACGCAGCAAGCGGTGTTTCGGCCTATGTAAACATCATGCAGAAGTTCGGTAATAGATGCGCATCGGCAGTGGAAAACAAATACAAAGGCTATGTTAAGCCAAACGTGAATCCAGAACCACCTAAGAAGCCAACAGAAGAAGGGCTTACGAAGGAGCAAGTTGCAGAAATGCTTAGGACTGGCATTGACGAAGCCTTAAAGCCTTACAAGGAGAGAGAGGAACGACAAAGGTTGAACGGTATTCTTGCAGGTCAAGATAAGCTAAAAGGCATTCCGTCTAAATTCGTTGGCCGTTACAATCTCGAAAAAGAAGAAGATGCCGCATCACTTGCATCACAGATTGAGCAGGATTATGCAGAAGAGCGCAAGGAGATATTATCATCACTCGGACTTGCCGATATTCCATTAGGCAATGATGGCGAGCCTGACAGCGATGAGGACTTCGCGAAGAAAATGCAAGATGCACAGAAAGCACTTGCTAAATCTTAGAAACCAAAACGAATAAAACATGATTTACAAAGAGACTAAACCGACCAATATTCAAGAGGGCGTATGGGACGAGAAGTCTTGTGTACGCAGACAGAGCGGTTTCAATCTTGACCAGACTGGGCTCCCTGCAACGTTGAAGTGGTTGCCAAAGGGCGCACCTCTTGCACTTACAGCGTCAGGCAAGGTAAGTGTATGCAAGACAGCAAAGGTCTACGAGGCAGCAGCTAAATCAGCAACAGAGGTAAAGGTGTATAAGGGCCATCTCCTCGCTGTTGGCGACAGCCTTGCAGGTTCTGCAATCTCTGCTATTGACACAAGCAATGCAGACTTTGACAAGGTTACAGTTGCAGCGTTGGCAGAAAAAGCAGACAAGGACGCAGTTCTTGACAACGGAAATGCCGCAAAGGTTATCGGCCTTAATTATGCGAGTGTAGAACTTGATGGAATGCAGAGTTGTACCCCGACCTTGCAGGCTTACGAGATTGAGGAAGATACACTTCCTTATCCAATTAACGATGCTATCAAGGCCGCATTAACCTCGCGTCACGCATTCAAGATTAAGTAACATAAAAGAACTTATAAAAAAGAACATATATGGATTCACTGATAAAAGAGCTTGAGAAGCCGAAGCGGTTTGACTGCTTTATTCAAGAGCAGATGAAGAACTCTACCTATATCGCAGAATGGAAGAGTGAAATTCGCTCTGTGGAATATTGCGCAGCAAAGGTATATCAGGCATATCTCGCTGAATATGCTGCCGCAATGGTCGGTTCAATCATTGCAAAGGACGCGGAGAAGCCCACACACCAGATGCCAACTGCAAGTATGTTAATGGGTTCTCTGAGCCGCATCGCAGACGAGTGGCAGATGGATAACGACCGACTGGAGCAGTATTATTACCTTGAAGGCCGTTACAAGGACAAGGAAGCAACATTCTCACAAGAGCAAAAGCAGGTGGAATACGCCAAGCTTGTCAAATTCCTGTTTGACCCATTCGAAAAGGCTGTAATTGCTCCCCACAAGCGCATTGATATGCTCTACTTCGAGGGCTTGTTCAACGGCACACAGACCGTAGACGGAACGAATAACAAGAAGTCGCCAGTGTCGTATACTTACGACCTCGGTGTCAAGCGTTTCAAGGCTAAGGTCGCAGCATGGGGAACGGAAACTGCAACACCTTTGAGCGACATTCAGGAGATTGTAGACTATCTCGGTTCTAAGGGCAAGGTTGTGCGCAAGATGCGTATGTCAATACGTACATTCCGCAAGATGTGCAAGGCCAAGGAACTCAAAGATGTGTTCACACTGAAACTTGGCAAGGTAGAAGTCAATAACGCACGAGTATCTTACAACGAAGTAAATCAGTACTTGCAGACAATTCTATTGCCTGAGATTACAATCGAAAAGGATAGATACAGCCTGTTGCAAGACGGCACGTCAATCAACATGACACGTGATGACAGAGTTGTGTTCCTGTGCGCGGACAATGTAGCTGTGCTTAAGGTTTCTGACCCCCTTGAAACGATTGACCCTATTCCTAACAAGGTTTATTCGGTATATGATGACAACCATGTTGGTATGTGGCGAAGCGACAAGGGCCGTTTCATAGACTACGAGATGTGGGCTAATCCCGTATTCACTGGCAAGGAAGATTTGTATATCCTCGAAACGGATAAGACAAACTAATAGATAATTCATTGTTGTTTTTAGGTTGTTATGAATAACAGAGAAGCAGTTGCGGCCACTATTGAGCCATATAGTGTGTCAGACGATAGCATTGATAAGGCTCTTATTGATGCAGGTGAACGCTTTGGCGAAAATCCTCCCGAAACAGAATACACGCTGCAAGGCAAGAAGTGTGTTGCACTTGCTTCGATGTTATGTTTGTCAAGATTGCGTGTTCTCGCAGCGGAAAACATAGGCGGCATATCGCAGACTTATGCGGTGAGCAAATTGGAGAAATCTATACAAGCAATAGCAAGTGATGCAGGAATATCCGCAGACCTTGTGCTTGCTGATGATAGTGAAAATGTTGTTAGCTGTATATCAATATGAGATTAGAGGATAAAATAATACTCGAACGTGTTGTTGCTGGGCAAGATGAACAATTAAACCCGACTGAAACAATACAGAAGATAGACCTCGGTAAATGTATTATAACACCGAACTCGTCAGCAGCCAAAATTAAGAGCAATGACGGTTCTGATTATGTTTACAGTTATCTCGTAATCATGCGAAAGCCTAAAGATATAACGCTGATACCGCAGGCGAACGAAAAGGTAAGGATAACAAAAAAAGATGGCTCTATTGACATGATGTGTAGGGTGTCAGGCTTTGTTACCTTGCGTAGATGGTTAAAGATATGGCTGTAGAAGCATTCGGATTTGACGAAGTCTTGCGTAAATTAGGTTCAAGCGATTTGGCAAGCGAACAGTCTGCCCCCGATACGCGTATATTGCGTGAGCTGCAAGTAATAGCAGAGGAAGCATGCAATATGGCCAGAGATACGTATCCGTCACGCGCGAGCGGAGGGTATGATGACCACACCCGAAACCTACGAGGAAGCATTGGCTTCCGAATTAACTTCCGAGGCGAAGAAGTCGTGAGAGGTGGCTTCGATGGCAGAGGAAGCGAAATCGGAGAAAATGCAGCGAATAGCGCACTATCTAAAACGATTATAGATAACTCAACATGGGAGATTATAATCGTAGCTGGAATGGAATACGCGCGCTATGTAGAAGCAAAGGGCTACAATGTTATAACATTTGTGCAGAATTACCTTGACGAGCAAATTAGCAAGCTAAAACAAGACATCAAAAATGGTAATATATGAATGGAATGCAGGCCGTCACAGACCTATCGAAGTATATCTCGAAGAACATTGACGATATTCAAGTGTTCAAGATTGAGAAGCCTACGAACTTCGAAGGAGATTACATTTGCCTGAACTATCTGAATATATCATATGGCAGAGCAGTCAATACATCTTGCATTGTAAACGTTAATCTACATGCAAGAGATATGACAAACAGCCAGCCCGATACGGAGAAGCTGCAAAGAATGAGTGAGCGCATATTCAGCCTTATACCGTGTCGTAATATAGACACAGAGGACGATGAACGCGAGCTTATAATCGGTGGGGCGTGTTATAATATCGAGAGTGACAGCAACTGTATTAAAGACAATGACGGAACACATTTCATAAATATAAGAGTTCAAGTAACATTTACGAATTAAAATAGAAAACAATATGGCCAACAAATCAGGTGCATGGGGTATTGAGGGCGTGAAATTTGCCCCTCTTGTTGACAATCCTACGGTCAAAGGAAATACAAGTAATCCTGCGAAATCTGCCTTCCCAACAAGTTGGGAAGAATATAAGCTGAAAGCGATTGTTAAGGACTCGCTTAGCTTCAACGACCAAGCACCCTCTACAAATAACATCGAAGTAGAGGACAGTGACAATTACTATGCAGTACTTCAGAGCGATGCTGGCTCAGAGGGCTTCACTGTTCAGGTGTATGACATGAGCAAGGAAGCATATATGTTCTTCTTTGGCTTCAAGGAGGGCGCAGCAAGCGGAGCTGACAAAGACTATCTTGTCGAAGACCCGAAATTCAAATTGCAAAATCATGCCGTGCAGATTACTACAAAGGGTACAGATGAGTTCCCCTCGCACATCTTCGAGTGGGCGAACATGAAGCTCGTTGTTACTAAGAGTGGAAGCATTGGTAAGAGTGGTTTCCCGAACATTAACATTGAATGCACGAAGCAAGCAGTGTTCGATGTAGTGACTGGCGAGGAGATGCCTTCGGCACGTCATAAACCAAACGCAGGTTCAACAAGCAGCAATACAGGCCACGACCATTCAACAGTAAGTAAGAATAGCTAAATTTCCACCATTATATTTTTAGCGGTAGCGACATTGGGCCGCTACCGCTTTTTCATTAACACCTATGGAACAAGAAAATAAGACATCATCAGTATTAGCGGAGAAGGCAATTTGGGTTCGTTTCGGACTAATTCCTTTTCGCATTCGTCCTCTCACCTTGGCTCAGATATGGGAGATTGGAGAAAAGGTGCAAGAGTGCAAGCAATTAGAAGTTGAAGGCCGATTTAACGCGATAGAGAAGATGCTTTCAGCGCATCAAGACATAAGAACGCTGCAAAAGATAGTCGTAAAGGCTGTTTTCCGCTCGTCTGTTGCGAGGTTTTTGCTTGGCTGGTATATCCGTAAGCATACAACAATGAAACGCTACAAACAAGTGATTTCTTTCTGCTCGCAAAGTTTTAATGCACCCTTTTTTTTTCAATCTATGATTTTCCTAAGAGGAGCAAAACAAGTGACGATGAATACTCACGAAGCACCTCTCCATGGGGCTTCGTAGGGGGAATAATGAAGTACTTCCGAATGAGCTACGAAGAAGTTGTGTTCAGACGGAGCTACATTAACCTTATACTACTTAACGCTGCAATCCCTGGAATTAAGCCACTTGACGAAGAGGAAAACGAAACAGAGAACCAGCACAACAGCCAACAGAAACCAAGTAAGAATTATATAACCAACGACAACGGGAATAGCTTTTTCTCGTCCTTAATGTAAGTAATATATATGGCAGAAGATATAGATGGCGCATTGGGCATTCGTGCCACGATTGACGCAGATGATATAAAGACAAGCGCGCAACAATGGGTTGACACCATAACAGGTATGCAGTCTAAGACGAACGAGGTTGTGCAAGGCATGAACGATAGCCTTTCGTCATTGCAAAAGCAGGTAGATGAGTTCGGAAAGGCGGCAAGTGGTATGTCTTTGAGCGAACTGGCATCTCAGTTAGATAGTTCTAAAGCTGCTTTTGTTTCTCTTGGTGATGACATTAGACAGCAGAGAGAAATTATAAAAGAAACGACAGCCGATTTAGGCGACCTACAAAGAGCGTATAAAGAAGCGAAAAATGAAGGCAACACAAGCGCATCGGACGAAATGTCGAAGCAGATAGACAATTACAAAGAAGGGCTTGCAGCACAACGCAGGGAACTTAATAGTATGGTTGCGCAGCAACAAGCAGAGAAA
>ENA-UPTB01000955-UPTB01000955.1-human-gut-metagenome-genome-assembly--contig:-NODE-955-length-27784-cov-20.639189_pt1 | contig 27784 bp, 21 predicted proteins | sample MGYA00250046_ERZ773369 | MGnify/ENA primary metagenome ERZ773369 (study PRJEB29103, sample SAMN06111938) | human gut metagenome | biome: human gut; feature: ankylosing spondylitis patient; material... | reverse complement strand
CGTAAGTCTGACCAGGAGAAGTGGAATGCCCTTTCGCAGAAGGTTCCGGAGTATGCTCCATGGGCACCGTTCGGCTAGGAGCGCATACAGAAGGTAATGGCTCAGACACAGGAACAGAAGTAAAAGGGGAACTGGACTATAAGGAACGTTTTTCCAGAATGCAGCAGCACACAGGAGAGCATATGCTGTCCGGCATCATTCATCGCCTGTATGGATATGACAATGTAGGATTTCATCTGGGAGCAGCCGAGACCACCATGGATTTTAACGGAGAACTGACATCGGAGCAGGTGCGGGAAGTGGAGACACTGGCCAATCAGGCAGTCTGGGATAATATTCCGGTGGAGATTCTGTATCCAACTAAGGAAGAACTGGCTTCCATGGATTATCGGAGCAAGATCGAGATCGAAGGACAGGTGCGGATCGTCCGTATCGGGGATGTGGACATGTGTGCCTGCTGTGCACCTCATGTAAGCCGCACCGGTGAAGTGGGTATAATCAAAGTGATCAGCTGTGACCGCCACAGAGGCGGCTGTCGTATGACTATTCAGTGCGGTGACCGGGCACTGGAAGATTACCGGAAGAAGCAGGAGGGTGTGACCGCAGTGTCTGTAGCTCTGTCAGCACCGCCGGAGAAGGTCGGGGATGCGGTTCTTCATATGAAAGAGCAGATGGACCAGATCCGCATGAAGCTTAATCAGATGCAGGCTTCTTACCTGGCAGGCAAGCTGGAAGAGATCAAGGCGGATGATAAATTTGTCTGCCTGTTTGAAGAAGAACTGGATAACATTGCTGTGCGGAATTTTGTAAATGATGCCTGCGAGCGCTGTCAGGGAATCTGCGCTGCATTCGTAGGAACAGATGAGACCGGCTACCGTTATATCATTGGAAGCAGTTCCACCGATGTCAGAGAGTTTGCAAAAAAACTCAACGAGGCATTCAGCGGAAAAGGCGGCGGAAAGCCGGAGATGGTACAGGGATCCTTGAAAGGTTCCAGAAGTGAGATTAAGAAACTGTTCGCATAAGTGCATAAGAAAAGCTGTCGTCAGCCGGGAGAACCGGCGGACGGCAGCTTTTTTGTTATGATTTATTTTTTTGCTTTCACAGCAGCTTCCACAAATCCTTTGAACAGCGGATGTGGGCGGTTCGGTCTGGATTTCAGCTCCGGATGAGCCTGGGTTGCGATGAAGAACGGGTGATCCTTCAGTTCGACCATCTCCACGATACGTCCATCTGGAGACAGACCGGAGAGGGTCATGCCATGCTCGGTCAGGATCGCACGATAATCATTGTTGACCTCATAGCGATGGCGGTGACGCTCATGGATCAGCTCTTCGCCGTACAGCTCATAGGCTTTGGAAGTCTTATCCAGCACACATGGGAAGGAGCCAAGACGTAAGGTTCCGCCGATATCCTCCACACCGTTCTGATCCGGCATCAGTGCGATCACCGGGTACTGGGTGTTCGGATCCAGCTCGATGCTGTGGGCACCGTCCAGTCCGGCTACATTTCTTGCATATTCCACGATGGACAGCTGCATACCAAGGCACAGGCCAAGGAACGGGATCTTATGTTCACGGGCATATTTAATAGCGGTGATCTTGCCGTCGATACCACGGCTTCCGTACCGAGGGGAGGCTTTGGCATTTCGTGAAGCCTCGCCTCTTCGCCAGAGGCTCCCCTACTAGGGGAGCTGTCTGCGAAGCAGACTGAGAGGTTGTACGAAGGAGAGCCTCAGAAGAGAAAGGCAAACTACTATGAGCATGATGAACACCGGCGACATCCTCGAGACCATCGAGATGTTCACGCAGGACAATCTGGACGTGCGCACCGTCACCATGGGCATCAGTCTGCTGGACTGCATCGACCCGGACCCCAGGAAAGCCTGCGAAAAAATTTATAACAAGATCACCACCCGCGCCGCCCGGCTCGTTCCGGCTGTGGAGCACATCAGCGCCGAGTACGGCATCCCCATCATCAACAAGCGCATCAGCGTCACCCCCATCGCCATGCTGCTGGGTGCCTGCCCGGACGCCGACCCGGTGGACTTTGCCAAGACCCTCGACGCCGCCGGCAAGAAGGTGGGCGTCAACTTCGTGGGCGGCTACACCGCCCTCGTCCACAAGGGCTTCTCGGCGGGCGACCTGCGCCTCATCGAGTCCATCCCCCGCGCACTGGCCGAGACGGACATCGTCTGCAGCTCGGTGAACATCGGTGCCACCAAGGCGGGCCTGAACATGGACGCCATCAAACTGATGGGTGAGGCCGTCAAGACGGCCAGCGAGCTCACCGCCGACCGTCAGTGCATCGGCGCAGCAAAGCTTGTGGTCTTCTGCAACGCGCCCGAAGACAATCCCTTTATGGCAGGTGCCTTCCACGGTCCCGGTGAGCCCGACTGTGAGATCCACGTCGGCGTCTCCGGCCCCGGCGCGGTCCGCGCCGCGCTGGCCCGGCTGCCCAAGGATGCCCCCATCGACCAGGTGGCCGAGCTGGTGAAGCGCACCGCCTTCAAGATCACCCGCGTGGGTCAGCTGGTGGCAAACCTCGCCTCTAAGGAGCTGGGCGTACCCGCCGGCATCATCGACCTGTCGCTGGCCCCCACCCCCGCTGTGGGCGACAGCGTGGCCAATATCCTCGAGGAGATGGGCCTTGAGACCTGCGGCTGCTGCGGCACCACTGCCTGCCTCGCCCTGCTCAACGACGCTGTCAAGAAGGGCGGCGTCATGGCCTCCAACCACGTTGGCGGCCTGTCGGGCGCTTTCATCCCCGTCAGCGAGGACGACGGCATGATCCACGCTGCCGAGTGCGGCTGTCTCACCATTGAGAAGCTGGAGGCCATGACGGCTGTCTGCTCTGTGGGCATCGACATGGTCATCATCCCCGGCGACACCACCCCTGCCGTCATCAGCGCCCTCATCGCCGACGAAGCCGCCATCGGCATGGTCAACAGCAAGACCACCGCCGTCCGCGTCATCCCGGCCATCGGCCGCAAGGCGGGCGAAGTGCTGGACTTCGGCGGCCTGCTGGGCTACGGCCCCATCATGCCGGTCAACCAGCGTGACCCCTCCGTCTTCATCAACCGCGGCGGCAGACTCCCCGCCCCGATGCAGTCGCTGAAGAACTGAGCGCTCTTTATAAACTTTCTGCGCACCGCTTGACTTTTGCGCGGAATGGCATATAATAAACTCAGGAATGTGAATACTCCATTGGTTTCACCCCAATGGAAAAGCCCCCAAGGAGCCGCGAACTCCCAGGGGGCTTTCCTTTTAATTAGGCTTTGCGGTTCTCATCGCATCTGTCAAGCCATTTGCAGATAAACCGCGACGTTACATCTGCTGCGACAGACACCAAGAATGTGAATATATACTCCATTGTTTCACCCCCTCTCCCGTGGATTACGGGGTGAACCGCAAAGCAAGTATAGCATAAATTCTGACAAAAAGATACCGCAAATCGCTCCGAAAAAGGCTGAATAATTTTCTAAAAACAGGCCCATCCTCTGGATAAACTTTCCAAGAGGGGGCCTGTTTTTTATGTTATCCCGCCGCAAAATGGAGGCGCGGTGCGCCTCGCTGCTGTTCTGCCTTCTGCTGTCGCTGGGGGCAGGCTGGGCGCAGAGCCAGCTCACCATCGCCGACCAGCTTGCCGCCGACACCCTGCGGCTCCACATCCGGGCCGACACAGACTCCGTGCGCGACCAGAGCGCGAAGCTGGCTGTCCGGGACGCCGTGCTGGCCCTCACCGACGAAGCCTGCCCGGCAGACAGCCGGGCCGATGCCCGGGCGTGGGCGGCGGAAAACCTCGTCCGCTTCGAGCTGACGGCCCGCCAGACACTGGCCTCTCTCGGCATCCGCGCACCGGTAAAAGCCTGCCTCGTGAATATGTACTTCCCCACCCGGCGCTATGACGGCGGAGCTCTGCCCGCCGGGCGGTACGACGCGGTGCGGCTGGATATCGGGACGCGGCGGGCGGGCAGGAACTGGTGGTGCGTGCTCTACCCGGGTCTCTGCCGGTCAGCCTGCGGCGGGTACGACACGCCTGCCGAAAATGACCTTGTCTGCGGGGAATATATCGTCCGGTTCCGGTTCGTGGAGTGGTGGGACGGCCTCACCGCACCCCGGGAGGACGTGGTGCTGGCCGGGTGAACAGGCCGTCGGCCCGCCGCATAGGATGAGCGCGGAAGGAGTGTGACAACACTATGGCAATTCCTGCTTACTACTCGCTCATCCAGCGCGGCAGCTCCGGCCCGGACGTGGCCCTCGTGCAGACCTGGCTCAACGGCATCCGGGACAGCTGCACCTGGTACGCCGCCCTCACCGTGGACGGAAAGTTCGGCGCAAACGCCGAGAAGGCTGTCCGGGAGTTCCAGCTCCGGTACGCCCTCAAAGAGGACGGCAAAGTGGGCGCGAACACCTGGAACGTGCTCTACGCCCGCTACACGGCCAGGCACGGCCTCACCGTTCCCTACCCCGGCATCGTGCTGCGGAGCGGCAGCGCGGGCGGCTGCGTCCGGCTGGTGCAGCAGAAGCTCAACGCCGAGGGCGAGCGGCTCACCACCGACGGCAAATTCGGTGCCAGCACCGTCGCCGCCGTCAAGCGCTACCAGACCCGCCACAACCTGACCTCCGACGGCTCCGTGGGCAAGGACACCTGGGAAAAGATGTTCCCTGCCGCATGACGTGAAAGAAAAACCTCTCCGTCACGCCTTCGGCGTGCCACCTCCCCTATCGAGGGGAGGCCTTGGCATGCCGGGTCACCCTGAGCTGGACGCCTAAAGCCTAATGGAACGCAAAATAGAGTGCCCTGCTATAGAGATTCACAGCAGCTTGACAAAATGCGATTGTCCAGAAGCCGCTGCCCTCTGTAGCAGGGCACTACTGTTTCCAAAATCAAAAAACTTTCAGCGTCCAGCGTAGACCTGATAGGGGAGCCACTGGCGAAGCAGACTGAGAGGTTGCCCCCTCGACAAACGCCCCCAACTCTTCTATAATAAAATCATCCCAACGAAAGGCGGTGTCCCCATGCGTTTCCTACACCTCTCCGACCTGCATCTGGGCAAGCGGGTCTGCGAGTTCTCCATGCTGGACGACCAGCGCTACATTTTAGAGCAGGTCCTCTCCCTGCTGGACGCCCGGCCCGTGGACGGCGTTCTGCTGGCAGGCGACCTCTACGACAAGCCCGTGCCGCCCGCCGAGGCGGTGCGGCTGCTGGACTGGTTCCTCACCGAGCTTGCGGCGCGGGGACTGCCCGTTTTTGCCGTCAGCGGCAACCACGACTCGGCAGACCGCATTGCCTTCGGCGCACAGCTTCTGGCGGGGAGCCGGGTGTACGTCAGCCCGGTCTTTGCCGCACCGCCCGCGCCCATCACCCTGACGGACGAATACGGCCCGGTGGACGTCTGGCTCCTGCCCTTTTTGAAGCCCGCCGCCGTGCGGCACGTCTTCCCGGACGAGAAGATCGAGAGCTACAACGACGCCATCGGCTGTGTGCTGAACGCCTGCGCACCCGACCCCGCCCGCCGGAACGTGCTGGTGGCCCACCAGTTCGTGGCCGGGGCGGCGGTCTGCGAGAGCGAAGAGCCCAGCGTGGGCGGGGTGGACAGCATCGACGTCTCCCTCTTCGAGGGCTTCGACTATGTGGCTCTGGGCCACCTCCACAGTCCCCAGAAGGTGGGGCGGGACACCGTCCGCTACGCAGGCAGTCCCCTCAAATATTCCTTCTCCGAGGCCCATCAGCACAAAGCCGCCCTCTTCGTCACCCTGGGCGAAAAGGGCAGTGTCCGCTTCGAGGCCGCGCCTCTCACCCCCCGGCACGACCTGCGGGAGCTGCGGGGCAGTTACATGGAGCTCACCGACCGCCGGGCCTACGACGGCACGCCGACGGACGACTACCTCCACATCACCCTCACCGACGAGCAGGACGTTCCCGACGCGCTGGCCCGGCTGCGGGTCATCTACCCGAACCTCATGCGGCTGGACTACGACAACCGCCGCACCCGGGCCGCTGAGACGCCCGACGCCGCTGCCCGAGCCGAGAGCAAAACACCCCTCGAGCACTTTGCGGCCTTTTACGAAGCCCAGAACGGCCAGCCCCTCTCCGACGAACAGGCGGCGTTCTGCCAATCGCTCATCGAAGACATCTGGAAGGAGGATGAAGCATGAGGCCCCTGAAACTGACTCTGTCGGCCTTCGGGCCTTATGCCGCCAAGACCGTTCTGGACCTCGCCCAGCTGGGCAGAGGCGGGCTCTACCTCGTCACCGGCGACACCGGCGCGGGCAAGACCACCCTCTTCGACGCCATCACCTACGCCCTCTACGACCATTCCAGCGGCGGCGTCCGGGAAGGGGCCATGCTCCGCAGCAAGTACGCCGAGCCCGGCACCCCCACCTTCGTGGAGCTGGAATTCGAGGTGCGGGGGCAGCACTGCACCGTCCGCCGCAATCCCGAATACCTCCGCCCGAAAGCCCGGGGCGAGGGCTTTACCACCGAAAAAGCCGACGCCTGCCTTACCTACGCCGATGGCCGCCCGCCCGTCACCCGGACCAAGGACGTCACCGCCGCCGTGGTGGACATCATCGGGCTGGATTACAACCAGTTCTCCCAGATCGCCATGATCGCCCAGGGGCAGTTCACCCGGCTGCTCAACGCTTCCACCGAGGAGCGGAGCAAGATCTTCCGCAAGCTGTTCCGCACCCAGCCCTACCAGCGTCTCCAAGAGCGGCTGCAGGCCGAGAACGCCGCCCTCACCCGCCAGCGGGAGGAGCAGAGCGTCCGCATCGGGCAGCTGCTCTCCGGCCTGAGCTGGGCCGAGGGGGATGCCGACGAAGCCGTTCTGGACGAGCTGTCCCCCCTCTGCGAGGCGGGCGGGCAGGCGTCGCCGGAGACGTTGCTTCCTCTTCTGGACGCCCTGCTGGCCGGGCAGGAGCAGGCACTGAGCGCCGCCACCTCCGCCCGGACTGAGGCCGAGGCAGAGCTGGACAAGCTCCAGCAGACGCTGGGCCGGGCCGAACAGGCCGAGAAGCTCCGCCTCGAGCTGACCGCCGCGCAGACCCGGCAGGACGCTCTGCGGCCCGTTCTGGACGCCGCCGAGGCCGAAGCGGCCCGCCACGCCGGGGATTCCGCCGCGCTGGACGCGCTGGCCGGAAAGCTCGAGCGGGCGAAATCCAACCTCGCGGCCTTCGATGGGCTGGACAGCCTCGAAAAGAGGCTTTCTGCCGCCCGGGACGCCGCCGCCCTCGAGAACGCCAGAGCTGAAAAGCGCCGCGCCGCCCTCGGGCAGCTGGACGGAGAACTGACCGCTTTGGAGCAGAGCCTCGCCGCCCTTGGGGGCGCGGAGGCCGAGAACGTGAGCCTTGAGGCCCGGGCCGAACAGCTGGCTCGGCGGGAAACGGCCCTCGAGCAGCTGGCCCAGAGCCTCGCCGAGGGGCAGCGCCGGGGGCAGGCCGCACGGCAGGCGCAGGAGCGTTATCTTCTCGCCGACGGCGCAAAGGAGCGCGCCCACGCCCTCCGCGACCACCTCGAGCGGGCCTTTCTCAACGCGCAGGCGGGCCTGCTGGCCGAAGGGCTGACGGACGGCACCCCCTGCCCCGTCTGCGGCAGCACCCATCACCCGAAGCGGGCCGTTCTGCCCGCCGAAGCCCCCACTCAGGCCCGGGTAGACGCGGCCAGACAGTCCGCCGACGAGGCCGACCGCGCCGCACAGGAAGCCAGTGCGGCCGCCGCCAAGGCTGTGGCCGCAGACCGGGAGGCCAAAGCCACCCTCCGCCGGGACGCCGAGGCCCTGCTGCCGGAGCGATTCACCTCACCGGAGGGACCGGTGAAGCTGACTGTCTCGCTTCTGAAGACGGCTCTGGCCGAAGAAAGCGAGGCCCTGCACGCCGCACAGGAAGCCCTCGACGAGGCTCAGAAGCAGAATGCCGCCGCCCTCGCCGCCAAGGCCCGGCAGGAGGACGAGCGGCAGAAAAAGACCGCCCAGCGCTCTGCCCTCGAAGCCGAGGCACGGGCTTCCGCTGAGGAAGCCGCCCGGCAGTCTGCCTCCGCCAAGGCTCTGGAGGCCCAGTGTGCCGAGGCCCGGGCCGCTCTGCCCGCCGCCGACCGGGAAGAAGCCCGCCGGGCGCTGTCCGGGCTGGAAAACGAACGCTGCGCCCTCCGGGCCGGGATGGATGCCGCCGCGTCGGCTCTGGCCAGGGCCCGGCAGGACTACGCCGCTGCCGAGGCCGCAGTCACGGCCCTGACGGCCCAGCAGACGGAAGCGGGCGAAGCCGCCGACCTGCCCGCTCTCGAATCTCAGCGGGACGCCCTGACGGCCCGGCGCACCGCTCTCGCGGCTCAGGAAAAGGCCCTGACGGCCCGCCTCCTGCCCAACCGGAAGGCCGCTGACCTCTACCGTCAGCACGCCGCCGCCCGGGCAGAGCTGGAACGCCGCTGGCAGTGGGTGAACGCCCTCGCCTCCACGGCGGGCGGCACCCTCAGCAGCAAACAGAAGATACGCCTCGAGGCTTACATCCAGATGAACTACCTCGACGCCATCCTCGTCCACGCCAACACCCGCCTTATGCAGATGACCGCCGGGCAGTACGAGCTGGAGCGGGTGGGTGCCGAGAATCAGCGCAGCCAGTCCGGCCTCGACCTCGGCGTCATCGACCACTACAACGGCACCCGCCGCAGCGTCAAGACCCTCTCGGGCGGTGAGAGCTTCAAAGCCTCACTAGCGCTGGCGCTGGGCCTCTCGGACGAGGTCCAGAGCGCGGCGGGCGGCATCCGGCTGGACACCCTCTTCCTCGATGAAGGCTTCGGCTCGCTGGACGACGAGAGCCTTGAGCAGGCCATCCGGGTCCTCGCCGGCCTCACCGAGGGCGACCGCCTCGTGGGCATCATCTCCCACGTCGCCGCGCTCAAGGAGCGCATCGACAAACAGGTGGTCGTAAAAAAGGCCCGCAGCGGGGGGAGCACGGTGGAGGTCATTGTGTGACCGCTTCCCTTCTCTTCCTCATCGCCTGCCTTCTCAGGGCCGCGTCTTTCAGAAAGTCTTTTGCCTGCTCAGGCGGGCGGGTGGCATAGAACGCCTTGTTTTTCGGGACGTACGTCTCGGCGGGAGCCGGCCGCTCCCGGTCGCGGGCCATCCAGACCGTGGCCGCTGCCTGCCAGTTCCGCATGGGGTTCTGACCCACCCGCCAGCCGTTGGATTCATAGAACGCCCGGAACCGGTCGGCCTGAGCCTCCGTTCCGCTCTTCCGGATAAAGTAGTCCCGGACTTCACCCTCGTCCGGCGGACAAAAATCGGGCTCGTCCGGAGGCGGGAGGGGCGCGTCAGCGCAGTCAGCCTCCCCATCCGGGAGGACAATATCAGGCTCAGACTCAGAATCAGATGCAGAACCAGTATCAGAGACGGAATCAGAACCAGATACAGCCATCTTTGCCATCGGCGCATGGCATTTGCTATTTTTGCCACGCTCTTCGCTGTGCCAGCGGCTCTCGGCCCCCTTTGTCCCCGCCTCGGCCCGGCGCTGGCGGGTCTCCTCCCACTTGCGGGCGTTCTCGTCGAGGCCCCCTTCCATAAAGGTCCACGCCATCCGGAGCATCGGGTCGGTGAAATCGGGCCGCTTCCCTTCGGGATAGGCCAGCAGTGCGTCCAGGAGCATCCCCTTCTGCTCCAGCGACAACGCCCCCAGCGGGCGCTGCCACTCGCCAAATAAGATAACACTGCGGTGTTTCTTTTCGGTCAATCCTCTTTCCTTCCTTTCCTTCTTTGTATTTTCCTTCGGCATCTACAACTCAATGTAGTTTGTCTTGTTCAAAAAGTCAACCTTTTTGAGAAAACAGTCAAAAAGTTGTGGGAAAAGGCGTAAAAAAAGAACAGGGGGCTTTTCTGACTGGAAAAGCTCCTGTTCTTTTGTCGCAAAATATGCTATACTTATTTTGCGGCCTCGTCCGCCCATTTTAAGTGGGAGGGAGGTGAACCGCCATGGATTTATTTTTATCTCTGCTTCTGTCCGTCGCAGCAAATGTAATTTCGTACTACATTTGCAAGTGGCTTGACGGATGGTTTTCGGGCCGTAAGCACTAAATAAAGAAGACCCCCTTTCGGAGTTGCAGCTCCGTGAGGGGGTTTTCTTTTCGCTTTGGTGAACCACCATAAATATGTTTATCTCTGCACTTTTATTATATGCTGTCTTGCAAAAAAGTCAACCCAAATGCAGAAAGTTTATAAACGTATATTCCCCGCCGCCTCCGCACACCCTAGGTGCGGAGGTGTTTTTTATGGAATCTCTGACGCCCTTCATCCGCCATGAGCTTGAGGATGCGCCCGGGCCGAGCGGCCCGCCGGAGGAGACGAGCAGTGTGGTCAGCCCGCCTTTGGGCGCGGAACCCGGTCAGCCGCCCGTCACGGAACCGCCAAAACCGGGCTGTGGCTCCCAGCAGCCGCCGTCGCAGCCGGACGGCCCGGATGTGCAGCTCCCGCCGCCGGAAGTCCCGCAGCCCCGTCCGGACTGCGGCATCCCCATGACCGACGGCACCCCTGCGGCCTGTCGGCAGAAGAATGCCGCCGAGTATCTGGCCGGGCGGTCGCCGGGGGTAATGACGCAGTACGGCGGCGGGCTTTTCGGGGCCGAGCAGCATCTTCACAGCCGCGAACCTGCGCCCGACGAAGACAAGAGCGGCGTTTTACAGCTGGTAGAGTGGCGCGAAGAAGCGCCTTACGGTTGAAAGAGATGTAAAATTCAGAAATTATTTTCCAATTACCTGTTGAAATCTTCGCGCGCTTCTTTTATTATGGTAGCAAACAAAGCAAAGGCAGGTAATGCACTATGGCAGAAATCAAATACGAGATCGTTGAGCGCATCGCAGTCCTCGGAGAGCGTCCCCGCGGCTGGGAGCGCCAGCTCAACCTCATCAGCTGGAACGAAGGCGAACCCAAGTACGACATCCGCGACTGGTCCCCGGACGGCACCCGCATGGGCAAAGGCATCTCCCTGAGCCACGACGAGCTGGCCATCCTGAAGGGCATCCTCGAGGATATGGAGCTGTAAGATGACGGACCGCGAGGAATTTCTGGAGATATTCCGCACCCACGTCACCCGGCTCGGCAGCGAGAAGCTGCTGGACTGGATGGACAGCAAGACGGACTTCTTCTCCGCGCCGGCGTCCACCCGCTTCCATGGGGCCTGCGATGGCGGGCTGTGTGCGCACAGCCTGAACGTCTACCGCGTGCTCCACGGCACCTTCTTCACGCCGGACGAGGACAGCGAGGAGACCTTCGCCATCTGCGCACTGCTCCACGACCTGTGCAAGGCCAACTTCTACAAAAAAGGCACCCGCAACGTGAAGAACGAGGCGACGGGCCAGTGGGAGAAAGTCCCCAGCTACAGTGTGGAGGACATGTTTCCCTACGGCCATGGCGAGAAAAGCGTCTTTCTCATCGAGCGGTTCATGAAGCTGAAGGTGGAAGAAGCCGTGGCCATCCGCTGGCACATGGGCGGCTTCGACGACGCCGTCCGGGGCGGCAGCTTTGCCCTGTCGGGGGCCTTCGAGAAGTACCCTCTCGCCGTCAAGCTCCACATCGCCGACCTCGAGGCGACCTATCTACTGGAACAGCGGAGCGAATGATACAAAAAAGACCATCTGTCTTTCGACAGGTGGTCTTTTTAACTCTTACTTTTCCTGCGGCATCAGCTTCGAAAGCTCGGCCAAGACCTCGTCGCCGAGGTGTTCCAGCTTTGTTTTCGACTGACGGTCCGCAGCAGGCGGTGTCTGTGCTGCCGTCTCCGGGAACGGGACAGTGGGCAGTGCGGACGGAACATCCAGCCGCAGCGGGGCGGTGGATATTTTGTCCAGCTCGCTCCGCAGCTCCTCACACCGGGCGGTCAGCTCGGCGTTCTCCTTCCGCAGGGCCAGCATGGTGCGCTCATAGGCGAACATCCGTGTCTCATAGCGGCGAAGCTCGGCGTTGGCCGCGTTGAGCTTCCGGCTCAGCTGCTCGAGCTGCGTCGGCCCGGACGCAGCGGGCAGAGCCTCAGGGCATGACTTCTCCTGTTCGGATGCCATCGCCTCTTCCACCTCCTGCAGTCTGCGCTGGGCGCAGCGGTGCTCCCGGGCAGTCTCCCGGCAGAGCTGTTCCAGCCGATGCAGCTCCGGCGTCCGGCGGCTGCTCAGCCACTCCAGCGGCAGCTTCGTCTGTTGCTGCTCCACGGTACGGCCTCCTTCCGCTTTTTCTGCGCAAGGGGTTCTCTATTCTTGCGCTTATCTACGCTTGTTCAGGATCGCCAGCAGGTCGTCGTAGTAGCTGGTGTCGCTGTTCTCCTCTTCCACGGGCTTGGCGGCAGAAGCATTGCCGGAAGCGACGGAAGGAGTGTTGACCTCGGCGCTGAAGACAGCGGACGGAGCAGAAGCCGTCACGCCGGGAGCAGTACCGGCGGCAGCAGTACCCAGCGTGCTGCGCAGGCCGTCAGCAGCCTTATTGTCGAAGCCGGTAGCCACGACGGTAACGCGCATCTCATCGGAGAGGTTCTCGTCGAAGGCAGTACCCCAGATGATGTTCGCATCGGGATGAGCGCTCTGGGTGATGAGACCTGCGGCAGTCTCGACATCCTCCAGACCGATGTCGGGGCTGGAAGTGATGTTGATGATGACGCCGTGTGCGCCGGCGATGCTGGTCTCCAGCAGCGGAGAGGAGATAGCGGCCTTGGCGGCGTTCTCAGCCTTGCCGGCGCCCTTGGCGCTGCCGACGCCCATGTGAGCGTAGCCGGCGTCCTTCATGATGGAGCGCACGTCGGCGAAGTCCAGATTGATGAAGGCCGGCACATTGATCAGGGCGGAGATGGACTCGACGCCCTGACGCAGCACGTTATCAGCGGCCTGGAAGGCGTTCATCAGGGTGATCTTCTCCTGACTGATCATCTTCAGGCGCTCGTTGGGGATGACAATGAGGCTGTCCACGTGCATCAGCAGATTTGCGATGCCCTGCTCAGCCAGACCCATCTTCCGCTTGCCCTCAAAAGAGAAGGGCTTGGTGACGATGCCCACGGTCAGGATGCCCAGATCGTGTGCCACCTCGGCCACCACAGGAGCAGCACCGGTGCCGGTGCCGCCGCCCATACCGGCGGTGATAAAGACCATCTGGGAGCCCTTCAGAGCGTTTGCGATCTCGTCCTTGCTCTCCTCGGCAGCGCGCTGGCCGATCTCGGGGTCAGCACCTGCGCCGCGGCCCTTGGTGAGCTTGGAACCCAGCTGCACCTTGGTGGCGGCATGGTTCTTCGCCAGTGCCTGCTGGTCGGTGTTCATTGCGATAAATTCGACGCCCTGCAGGCCGTCGCTGACCATGCGGTTGACGGCGTTGCCGCCGCCGCCGCCCACGCCGATGACCTTTATCGTCGTTACGTTTTCGTCCATTTCTTCGTCGAGCATGAGTGCCATATCATTGTCCTCCATCGGATTTTATCGTAGACCGCGCCTTGGCGCAGGATAGAACTCAACATTACTGCTACTATATAACAGTATCGTATCATCTTTTGGCCCCGAATGCAAGATAAATTTGCTTTTTCGATGGTATTTTTTTCACAGCGGCGTCAAGGGGCTGTATTTCTCTGCCAATTCGTCCCCCTAAAGAGGCCAGAACTTCGCACAGGCCGGCATAGCCCCGGTCGATATGACGAGTCTCTTCCACGAGGCTCTTCCCCCGTGCCGACAAAGCCGCCACCACCAGTGCCGCGCCGCCCCGCAGGTCAGGCGCAGTGAGGGTGGCGCCGTGGAGGCCGCTTTCCGGCAGCGGACCAACAGAGAGCACCCGGCCTGACCGATTTACCCGCCCGCCCAGCCGCTCGAAGCCTTCGGCGCAACCGAACCGCCGTTCGAAGACGACGTCCTCGATGCTGCTCTCCCCCTCGGCACAGAGCATGGCAGCGGCCAGCAGGGGCGCAGCGTCGGTGGCGAGACCCGGGTACACCCCGGTGAAGACCCGGCCCGCCCCGTACAGCCGCCCGAAACGGGCCACCTCGGCCCGGTCTGCGCCCCGCTCCACGGTGCAGCCCATTTGTTCCAGAATTTCCAGCACCGGCGCATAGAGCGCGGGCGGGCATCCGGTGAGTTCCACCCGCCCTCCGGCAGCAGCGGCGGCGCAGGCCAGTGTGGAGGCGAAGATGCGGTCCGGCAGGGGCGAAAAATCGCAGCCAGAAAGCGCCCGCCGCCCCTCGATGTGAATCGTCGAAGTCCCCCCGCCCTCGATACGCCCGCCGCAGCGGTTCAGGAAGTCGGCAAGGTCAGAGATCTCCGGCTCCCGCGCCGCGCCCCGCAGGACGGTGGTGCCTCGTGCGCAGGCAGCGGCCAGCAGCAATGTCTCCGTCGCCCCCACGCTGGGGAAGCGGAGGGTGAAGTCTGTCCCGTAGAGTCCCCCTGGCGCGGCCAGCACCAGCCTTCCCGCCCCGGCGTCCAGCTCCTTTGCCCCCATCCGGGCCAGACCTTCCAGATGTAAGTCGATGGGCCGGGCGCCGATATTGCACCCGCCGGGCAGCGAAGTCTCAGCCCGGCCCAGCCGCGCCAGCAGCGGCGCGCAGAAGAGGATGGAGGCCCGCATTTGTGCTGCAGTTTCTCCCGGAAGGGTGCTGTTTGAGGGCATCCCGGCCACCACGATGTCTGCCCCCTGCCAGTGGGCGGCGCACCCCGCGCCCCGCAGCAGCCCGAGGCTGCATTCCACGTCCGACAGCCTCGGCACGGCCCGCAGCCGCACCGGTCCTCGGCAGAGAAGCGCCGCTGCAAGGAGCGGAAGTACGCTGTTTTTCGCCGCCGGTATCGCCGCCGTGCCGTTCAGCGGCCGTCCGCCCATCACCCAAATCCGCCCGCTCTGCTGTGTCATATCCGCTGCCCCCATTCCGCAAAAGATACCCCACGATATGCAAAAGCAGGGGCGGATGTCACGATTTGAGTTTGTGAATGTGTTTGTGAGTCTATCTAGGCGTGCTACCCGGCAGCAGCCTTGCCCTCTCCGTCAGCGCTGCCGCGCTGCCACCTCTCCCAGAGGGAGAGGCTCTGGCGTGACGGGCAGGCCCACGCTGGACGAGCAAAGCTTGCGCTGGCCTGAAACAGTAGTGCCCTGCTACAGAGATTCACAGCAGCTTAACAAGGTGCGTTTGTTCAGAAGCCTCTGCCCTCTGTAGCAAGGCACTATCTTTTACGCTATATTGAGCTTTCGGCGTCCAGCTCAGAGTTTCCCGGCCTGCCAATGGCTCCCCCTTTGGGGGAGTTGGCGCGGAGCGCCTGAGAGGGCTCTACATCTCCCCGCGTGACACCCCCAGCACTACCCCCATCTCCCCCAGCAGCATCATGAGGCTGGTGCCGCCGGAGGAGAAAAAAGGCAGCGAGATTCCGGTGTTGGGGATGGTGTTGGTGACGACAGCCACGTTCAGCACCGCCTGCAGGGCCACCTGCACCACGAATCCCACCACCAGCAGCGCTCCGAACCGGTCGGGCGCGTGGGCTGCGATGGTGATGCCCCGGCAGAGCAGCAGCACGAACAGCCCCACCACTGCGCAGGCCCCCACGAAGCCCAGTTCCTCGCAGACGATGGAGAAGATGAAGTCGTTCTGAGGCTCGGGGACAAAAAGATGCTTTTGGCGGCTTTCCCCCAGACCGAGGCCGGTGGCCCCGCCGGAGCCGATGGCATAGAGACTCTGGATGGTCTGGTGGCCGTCGCCCAGCGGGTCGGCAAAGGGGTCGAGCCAGGAGCGGAGCCGGTCGGCGGCGTAGGGGACGAGGTCGGGCATGACGGCCACCGCCGCACCGATCGCCCCGACGCCTCCCGCGCCCGCCAGCAAAAACCACCGCAGCCCCGTACCACCCACGAACATCAGCACTGCGCCGATGCCGAGGATGAGGACAGTGCCGGACAGATGCGGCTCCAGCAGCATCAGGGCCGCCACCACCCCCAGCACCAGCGCAAAGGGCAGCACGCCCACGCTGAAATCCTTCATCCGGTCGTGGTTCAGTGCGATGATGTGGGAAAACACCAGCACCACCGCGAACTTTGCGATCTCGCTGGGCTGCAGGGTGCCGAACCCCGGGATGACCAGCCACCGCTTGCAGCCGTTGTACTCGGGCATGAAGAGCACCGCCGCCAGCAATATCAGTGACAGCCCCAGCAGCGGCCACGCCAGCTTATGGAAGATATGGTAATCTACCCGGCTGGCCAGCCACATCCCGCAGAGCCCCAGCGCCGCGTAGAGCAGCTGAGGCCGCAGATAGGCCCAGGCGTCGCCCCGCCGGTAGAGCGCCACGGCGCTGGACGCGCTGGCCAGCATCACCAGCCCGAAGCCCACCAGCGTGAGCACAAGTATCAGAAACGGCAGGTCCATGCCGGGCAGCGGACGCAGGATCCTCTTCTTCATCCTCTCCCCCCTTCCCTTTAGTGTACGCACCGGGGCAGGCGGCTAGTCACGGGGTCTCGCGCATATGATTGCAGGAAGGGAGGTGCTGTCTCATGTCCGAATCGCCAAAACCCGCCGACGCCCTGCGCACCCTGCCGGAACGGGCGTTCCGCGCCCGGGCAGGGCTGGTGGCGGGGGTGTTCTGTCTGGTCTGCTGCGGGCTGGCGGTGCGGCTTTTATTTTTGCAGGTGCTGGGCGGCGGCTGGTACACCGACCGCGCTCTGGGCCAGCAGCTGCGGGACACCGTCGTCCCCGCCGACCGGGGCCGCATCTACAGCGCCGACGGCGTCCTTCTGGCGGCCAACAGCAGCTGCTGGACTCTCCGGGCCTCGCCCCGGGAGATGCCGGAAGATAAACTCGCCCTCGCGGCCAAGGGGCTGGCGGAGATCCTGGAGCTGGACGAAGGAAAGCTTCTCGAGAAATTCAGCGACCGTCACTCCAACGACTGCCTCCTGCGCTACCGGGTAGACCGGGCCATGGCCGACGCCGTGCGGGACTTCTGCGAGGCAAATGGCATCACCGGCATCCGCATCGATCAGGACTCGAAGCGCTGGTACCCGCAGGGGGAGTTTCTGGCTTCGGTGCTGGGGTTCACCAATGTGGACAACGCGGGCGTCTCGGGGCTCGAACTGAAGTATGACGACCTGCTCACGGGCGAGAACGGCGTGGTCCTCACGGCGGTGAACGCCTGGGGCTACACCCTCGAGCAGAGCTATGAGACCGAGCGCTTCCCCACCGAGGGGGACGGCCTGCGGCTCACCATCGACGCCAACATCCAACACTACCTCGAGAACGCACTGGGCTACGCGGTAAAGGAGCACCACGTCGCAGCCCGTGCCGTGGGCATCGTCATGGACGTGAACACCGGGGCCGTACTGGCCATGTCCACCACCCCCGCCTACGACCCCAACCAGCCCCGTGTGCTGGCCGACAAGGCCGCCCGAGAGGCCGTAGAGGGGCTTTCCGGCGACGAGCGGGCGGCGGCATTGCAGCTGGCCCAGCAGACCCAGTGGCGGAACAAGGCCGTCAGCGACCTCTACGAGCCGGGCAGCGTCTTCAAGCTCATCACCTGCGCGGCGGCGCTGGACACCGGGGCTGTGAGCAAAAACTCCAGCTTCTACTGCGGCGAGAGCATCTCGGTAGCTGGCACCCGCTTCCACTGCGCCAACCACAAGCGCCACGGAGCGCAGACCGTCACTCAGGCCCTTGAGAACTCCTGCAACCAGAGCTTCATCCAAATCGGCGCAAGGCTGGGCAAAGAGGCGTTCTGCGACTACTTTGCGGCCTTTGGCCTCCGCGCGCCCACCGGCATCGACCTGCCCGCCGAGCCGAAAAAAAGCCTCTACTACACCGCCGACCGGATGGGACCGGTGGAGCTGGCGTCCTGCGCTTTCGGGCAGAGCAGCAAGATCTCTTACCTCGAGATGGCGTCGGCAGTCTGCGCCGTGGTCAACGGCGGGCGGCTGATGCAGCCCTACGTCGTCTCAGACATCCTCGGCCCGGAGGGCGAAGTCATCGACCACCTCTCCCCCGTCTGCAAGCGGCAGGTGCTGAAAGAAGAGACCTCCCGCACCATGCGGGAGATGATGGAAGCCGTCGTCCTCTACGGCGGCGGCCGGAACGCCCAGATCGCGGGCTACCGGGTAGGCGGCAAGAGCGGCACCAGCCAGAAGCTGGACAGCGCCGACGAGAAGGCCCGCATCGCCAGCTTTGTGGCCGTGGCTCCCATCGACGATCCCCAGTTTTTGTGTCTCGTCTGCCTCGACGAGCCCCACAGCTGGACGACAGCGGGCGGCAGCCTCTCGGCCCCGGTCTGCGCCGAGGTCCTCGAGCAGACGCTGGTCTATAAAGGTGTCCCCCGTGCCGCTGTGCCTGACGCGCCTGCTTCCGATGCTGAGACTTCCGCCGACCTTCCCGAGGACGGCGACAGCTTCGACGGGGCGTAAAAATGGGCAAAAGAAAAGACCGCTGGACGGCGGTCTTGGAAGGTCGATATTTTTCAGCTCTGCTGCGGCTGGTCGCGGAACACGATCTCGCCGGTGGCGCTGTCCATGGACTCGACGATAGCGAGGCTCTCCAGCTGGATGCCCTTGCTGCGGATGAGGTCGCCGCCCTGCTGGAAGCCCTTCTCGACGGCGATGCCGATGCCCTCGACAGTGGCACCAGCCTTCTCGGTCAGCTCCAGCAGCCCCAGCAGGGCGCAGCCGTTGGCCAGGAAGTCGTCGATGATGAGAACGTGGTCCTCGGGGGTGAGGAACTTCTTGGAGACGATAACATTATAAATTTTCTTGTGGGTGAAGGACTGGATCTTCGTCTCATAGTTATCGTAGTCCAGGTTGATGCTCATGGACTTTTTGGCGAACACCACCGGCACGTTGAACTCGCTGGCCACCACAGCCGCGATGCCGATGCCGCTGGCCTCGATGGTGAGCACCTTGTTGATGGGCTTGCCGTCGAACAGGCGCTTCCACTCCTTTGCCATCTCGCGGAACAGCGGAATGTCCATCTGATGGTTGATGAAGCTGTCCACCTTGAGCACGTTGCCCTCACGGACGATGCCGTCTTTGCGGATGCGTTCTTCCAGCATTTTCATAGTTCGTCTCTTCCTCCCAATTTTCCTGTCACAAAACGGTCGATATTTCATATCAGTATACCGGATACTCCTCCGGTTGGCAAGGTTTTTTCTGCCCAAATTTGACTCGTTCTCTCCGTTTTTTTCAGCCCTTTCGATTATAAGTACGACTTTTGTGGTACGGTCTGTATCTCAGGGCGGGCGATTTGTGCAGTTGTCTCTTGTTTTCTGCGCAAAATCGAGTATACTGGTAGCAACCGGAAACGGCTTGCTGCGGCCGACGAGGGCCGCACCGGGAAAAGGAGTCAGTATATGAAGACAGGGTTAGTATTAGAGGGCGGTGCCATGCGGGGGATGTTCACCGCAGGCGTTCTGGATGTCCTGATGGAGCACGGCCTCACCACCGATGGCACCATCGGCGTGTCGGCGGGCGCGGTGTTCGGCTGCAACTTCAAGTCGCACCAGATCGGCCGCGTCATCCGCTACAACACCGAATATTGCAACGACAAGCGCTACGCCAGCTTCCGCAATCTGCTGCGCACCGGCAACCTCTACAGCGAGGATTTCTGCTACCACGAGGTGCCGGAAAAGCTGGACCCCTTTGATGAAGAGGCCTTCCGCGCTTCGCCCATGGACTTCTTTGTCGTCTGCACCGACCTGCACACCGGCGACCCGATCTACCACAAGTGCCGCAGCGGCGACGCCGAGGACGTGCGCTGGATGGAGGCTTCGGCGTCCATGCCGCTGGCGGCAAAGGCCGTCAGGATCGGCCACTACTCCCTGCTGGACGGCGGCGTGGCCGACTCCATCCCCGTCCGCTTCTTCGAGAGCCTGGGTTACAAGCGGAACCTCATCATCCTGACCCAGCCCAAGGGCTTCGTGAAAAAGAAAAACCCCATGCTGCCCGCCATCCGTGCGCGGTATCTGCGCTATCCGGCCTTCGTGGCAGCGGTGGCCGACCGTCACGAGCGATATAACGAGGCCCTCTCCTACATCGCCATGCAGGAGGCCTCCGGCAAGGACTATGTCATCCGCCCGCCCATCCCGCTGGAGATCGGCGCTATGGAGCGCGACCCCGCCCAGCTGCGCCGGGTCTACGAGACGGGCCGCGCCGTAGCGGAGAACCAGATCGATAAGATAGAGGCGTTCCTGAACGATGTGAAGGAGACGGAGGAATAACCTCTCCGTCACGGCTGACGCCGTGCCACTGCCCGGGTTGCGGCACCCAGCATCCGCAGCGCTTTGCTTGCGTCTTGCTGGCCGCGGCCCCAACAGCGACTCCCTGTTTCCGCCACTGGCGGCGGTCGTCGTTGTTGCTCCTAACGAGGGAAGGCTTTGGCATTCCGTAAAGCTTCGCCTCTTCGCCAGAGGCTCCCCTACTAGGGGAGCTGTCGAGCGGCAGCGAGACTGAGAGGTTGTACGAAGACGAGCCTAACCTACAAACAAAGCAGGAGCCCCATCCATTCGGATGGGGCTCCTGTTTTTCTTATTGCTTACTGCATATCCGTCTCAGAGATGGGGGTATCCAGCTCATCGGCCGGGGCGTCCGCCATCTCGGGCTGTTTGCCCTTCTTCTCCCTGCGGGGCTTTTCGCCCTTGGGGCCGCGCTTCGACTTGATGCGCTTTGCCAGCAGCAGGAGCAGCACCAGCAGGGCTGCGCCGCCGGCGCAGAAGGCCCAGATGGGAAGCTTTGCAGGAACGAAAGCCACTTCGACCTCGGTGCCGGTAGTGGTGAAGGTGGTGTAGCTGCCGAAGCTGCCCGTCTCCACCTTATGCCAGCTGCCGTCGGCCTGCTTGACGTAGACCTTGCCCTTGGCCTTGCCGGGGGTCAGATAACGGATCTGGTGGGTCTCATTGCCGTCATCGGTGAACTCCAGCAGCCACTGCTCTGTCACACCGTGGACATCGGCTGTGATGTCCTGCTGGGTGACCTGCACGGCGTTGGAACCGCCGAAGAAGCCGTCCACGAAGAAAACGGGGCGTCCGTTCTCGCGGGTGACGCTGCTGCTCAGAGACGGGATGTAGGGCGTGTACTCCACATTGACCACGGTGTCGGTGTGGAGCTGGTCGAGAACGGGTGTGCTCCACTCGGCGTAGTATCCATCCTTCTGGGGGATCTCGGGGTAGTCGGCCAGAGTGAAGGACGCACCGTAGTCAAAGCTGATCTTCTTGATGATGTGGCCGTCGGCCTTGAAGGTCAGGTTCAGCTTGCGGAAGGAGTCCGGCACATTCTCCTGAGCCAGCAGGGTCTCATAGGTGACCGGCTCTGCCTGACCGACGCGGCTCAGGCGGTCGATGCCCTGCAGATCGTCGGAGACGAAGAGGTTGCCATAGAAGTCGCCGTCCTGTCCGCCGGAGACAGCACCCACGTACTGCTGGCCTTCCAGCACAGAGACGATGGCGCGGTTGTTGATGGCGATGAGGCTGCCGTCGGTGAGGTCGCTGTCGGTACCCTGACCGACGATGCCGCCGATGTACTTTTCACCACTGAGGGCGCATTTTGCCCAGTTGCTGCGGAGCTTGGCGCTGGCCGCACCGGCAATGCCGCCCACCTGATTGACGCCGGTGACGTCGCCGTAGGACTCGCAAGCCGTCACAAGGCCCAGTTCCTCCTGGCCGACGATGCCGCCGACCATATCCTTCTTGGCGGTGATGCTGCCCTCGTTGATGTTGCCGGTGAGGACGGCGCTGACGGTATAGGAGGTGCGCAGCAGCGAGGTACCCTCGTCCTTGTTGTCCTCCTCGGGGTCCAGCAGGTTTTCGACGCCCATGGTACCGGCGATGCCGCCCACATTCATGTCGGCGTCGATGGTGCCGCGGTTGATGCTGTTTTCAATTTTGCCGTCGGACTGGGAAGCGATGAGGTCTTCCGACTCATCCTCGTAGATGGTCTTGCTGCCCGGGTCGCTGATCTCTTCCACAGCATCCAGCATCAGGTTGGACACAACGCTGACCTGTGCGGTCACGGCGCGCATCTTGTCGGTCAGCTGGTTGCTGGCGGTGCGCATGGTGCTGTTGATGTCGTCCATCTTGTCGTTGATGGCGCTGACAGCATCAAAGAGGGAGTCCTTGGTGTTGGTCAGCTCTGCCGAGGGACGAGGCACCTTGATAGGGTCCTGCTGGTTGAGCCAGTGGAGAATATCGCGGGTCTGGCCCATCATATCGGTCAGGCCGCCGAGGCCGTCCTGCATCTGGCCCAGAGCCACGGAGGTATGCGCCAGCGTTGCGCTGGTGAGGGCGGCGTCGGTCTTGAGCAGGTCGAGGGAGTCGCTCAGGTCATCCATAGCGTCGCTCAGCTTGTCGGAAGCATCGCTCAGCTGATCGAGACCATCCTTGATGCTGCCGCCGCCGTTATTGCCGACCCAGTCCTTGATGTTGTCCATGATGCCGTCGGTGATGCTGCCCATGCCGTCCAGCGCGTCAGAGGCTTTGGTCAGAGCCGCAGCCAGCTCGGGGTGGTCGGAGGCCGAGACGGACTTGGCAGCGCTGCCCACGATGCCGCCCATCTGGGTGGCAATGGTAGAGATGGTGCCGATGGCACTTGCGATTTGGGAAGTAGCACGGGCAATGTCACTGTCGTTGGACAGGAGGGACGCCGTGCGCAGCAGGCCCATGCCTGCGGTAACAGCCTTCATTGCCGGGGCCATGCCGCTGCCCAGCGTGAAGACGCTGGCCACAGAGTTGGCCACCTTCAGCAGCTCAATGCCGGTCTTGAGGTTCTTGTCGGACTTCTTCTCGGCAGAGAGAGAGTCGTAGCCGGTCAGGATGGTGGAGATCGCCTGCGAGGCAGCGCTGTCATCGCCGGTATCGACAGACTCCAACAGCTGTTTGATACCCTCAGAGATAGCCGACATCCCGTCACGGCCATCCTCGGCCGCGTCGCTCACCTTGCCCAGACCGGAGCTGGTCTTGCTGAGGGCGCTGGATGCCATCAGCATCTCAGCGGCCATCTCGCGCATGGCCCACTTGAGGTTTCCGGTGGCGTCGGTCAGCTTGGTCATGGCATCTTCGCCGGTGTCCATGACGGGTTCGAGTTTGGTGAGGGTATCGGCCAGCAGAGTGGAGGCGCGGTCGATCTCGTCGGCCACCTCGTCGCCGTAGTCGCTGGCCTGGTCGTCCAGCTGACGGGCCGCTGCAATGGCGGTGTCCATCTGGCTGGTCATGGAGCTGAAGGAATTGGAGATGCTGGCGGTGGAGTTCTCGACAACGCCGGTGGTGTCATCGACAAGGCCGCGCAGAACATCCAGCTCCGAACGGAGACGCTTGATGGTGTCCTTAGAGAGGTCGAGTTCGCGATAGGGTTCCGCCTGACCGGCAATGCCGCCCACGTCCTTGCGGCCCAGAACACGGCCCTGGTTGATGCAGCCGGATACGAGGCCGTCGGTGCGGCCCACGATGCCGCCCACGTTGTAGCCGATATGCTCGTAGCCGACAGTTCCGGTGTTGACGCTGGTCAAGATCATGCCGGAGGAGCGGCCTGCGATGCCGCCGGTGTCGGTGGCGACGTTGGTGACGGAATTGGTGGCGTCGTCATCGGCGGCGGCTATCTTGTTGTTGATCTGGTCCACCATCTTGGCGGTGAAGCCGTCGGTGTCGAGAGAGGCTTCCTGATATTCGGTGTTGATGCTGCCCACGTTGGTGCAGCCGGTGATGGCGCCGAGGTTGTAGCCTGCGATGCCGCCGGTGGAAGATTTGCCGGTGACGATGGCGCGGGCAGTGCTGTGGTCGATGGTGCCTTCGGACTCGTTGCGGCCCACGATGCCGCCCACCTCGCTGTCGCCGGTGACGACGCCGGTGAACTGGCAGTTGATGAGGGTACCGTGGTTGATGCCTACGATGCCGCCGGTGGTGGTGTCGGCAGAGTCAGAGACAGACACGACGCCCCGCACGCTCAGGGACTCGATGGAGCCCTGTTCCTCCACGATGCCGAAGAGGCCCGCCGGGGAATACTGGCCCGTAATGGTCAGGTCCGAGATGGTGTGACCGCTGCCCTTGAACTGTCCGCTGAAGGACGGGATGGGTTCCCACAGCATCCCCTCGAGGGAGAGGTCTTTCTGTAGAATAACCGTCTTGCCCACCGACCATTGGTCGTAGGCACAGCTCTTGGCCAGCGAAAGCAGGTCCGAGACGCTGTTGATGTAAATGGTATCGCCGTCGTCAGACGCGAACACCGGCAGTGCGATGCTCAGCGCCAGCACAGCGGCCAGAAGCGCAGCCGTCAGGCGGCGCAGCAGATGGTTACTGGTCTTCATTCTGCACCTCCTGTTGTTTATTGTCGTCCAGTTCCTGAGAGACGTTGCCCGAGATGACGGTCAGCTGGACGTCGCCGTCCACGATGGCGTTCATCGTACCGGCCACAGAGCCGTGGATCTCGCCCTGCACGATGCCGTTGACACGCATACGGCCATTGCCGCTGCTGCGGGCCACCAGCTTCGGCACAGCAAAGGAGGTACGGTCCACGATGCGGGTGCCGATGAGCAGGATCTGAGGCAGGACGAAGAGGACGAGGATGATGGAGATGATGGTGCCTCGGCCCAGACACTGGCCGATGCCCACGATGCAGGCGTCGGAAGTCATCTGGCCGATGAGGATGCCGGACACGGTCATGATAGTGCCGGAAGTCAGGATGGTCGGGAATGCGAAGTTGATGGTCTCTATCATGGCCTGCTTGTGCTCCATCTTATCCTTCAGCTCGTTGAAACGGGTGGCGATGACGATCGCGTAGTCGATGTTCGCGCCCATCTGGATGGAGCTGACGATGAGGTAGCCCATGAAGTAGAGGTTGGTCCCCATGAAATACGGGAACGAGAAGTTTATCCAGATAGCGCCCTGAATGACCACGATGAGCAGGATGGGCATACCGACGGACTGGAAGGTGAACAGCAGCACCAGCAGGACGATGAAGATGGACACGACGTTGACGACGACATTATCGACGGCGAAGGACTTCTGGAAATCGTACTCGTTGGTGGCGTCACCGGCCATGTACAGCTCGCCGTCCGGGTAATACTTCCGGGCGATGGAGCGGATGGTGTCGGTGAACTCATAAGTAGTCTGGCCGGGTTCCAGAGAGGGGCTCAGGTAGATGAGGACGCGGTTGTAGTCGTTGCCCTGCAGCTGGGCCAGTGCGCTCTCCATCTGGTCGCGGGCGTCGTGGAGGTCGTCCAGGTCTTCCTGAGAGAGGGAGACGATGCCGGTGTCGGCCTCGTCGCAGACGTAGAGGAACATATCCACGAGCGGCACTTTATAGGATGCGAAGTTGCCGATGACCTGGCCGTACTCCTCGTTCTCGATGGCGTAGGCGGTGTAGATCATCTGGGCGGCCTCGTAGTCCAGATTGGCCATCTCGGAGAACTGGCGGGCGGTGAGCTTGTCTTCCAGCATATAGCCGTCCTCGGCCTCGATGTTGGACAGACCCTTGGTGGAGTCTATTTCATCATAGCTTTCCAGCTCCTCCAACATCTTTTTCTCGATGCTGTAATCGTCGTTCTTGGGGTAGACGAGAGCCACGAGGTTCGACTTAGTGAAGTTCTCTTCGATCATCTGGTCCGCGATGAGGGATTCGTTCATCTTCGGCACCTTGATGACATCGTAGCCGTAGGCGTAGGGACAAAGGTTCGAGAAGTGGTGACCGATGAGGATGACCACCAGGAAGATGACAGGGATGACCTTGCGGGTGCGCCATGCAAAACGGCCCACGAAGGGGATCTCCGGCACGAAGTTCCTGTGCTTGGTCTTATCCATGTAGGGTCCGAAGAGCATCAGCAGGCCGGGCATGACCACGAACACCGAGAGCATCGCAAAGAGGATGGACTTGATGAGGCAGATGGCCATATCGGAGCCGATGCGGAACTGCATGAACAGCATGGCCACGAGGCCGCCGATGGTGGTCAGGGAGCTGGAGCTGATTTCGGGGATACTCTTGCTCAGGGACTCGATGACGGCCTCCTTCAGAGGCATGGTCTGGTGTTCTTCCTTGAAGTGGTTGCAGAAGATGATGGCGTAGTCCAGCGACAGCGCCAGCTGCAGGATGTTCGTGACCGAGTTGGACACGAAGGAGATGGTGCCGAGCATGAAGTTGGTACCCATGTTCATGATCATGCCCACCACGAAGGTGAGGATGAGAACGGGTACCTCGGCGTAGGTCTGGGACGTCAGGAGCAGGACGATGACGATGATGACAGCAACGTACACCATAATGACCCGCACCTCGGCATCAATGGTCTCCTGCTGGGTGTTGCCCAGCGAGGTGGAGACGTAGATGTCGTAGTCGGCGAGGTATTCCTTCACCCGGTCGAGGGCCTCGAGACACTGATCATCGTCCTCGGGGTAGTCGAAGGTGATGGAGTAAAGGGCCGACACCGAGTCCTTATTATAATGGTCGGTCGTGTCGTCGTAGTCCAGCATCTGGACGCCCTTGAGCTCGGTGAGCCTGTCGGAAAGCTCATCGGCCTCAGCGGGCGTGATGTTGGCCACCATGACATCGGCAGAGCCGTAGGTCGTGAACTGCTCGTCCATGATGTCGAGGCCCATGCGGGTCTCCGAGGTCTTGGGCAGGTAGGTGGTCATATCGGTCTCGACCTTGACCCACCGCACTGAGAACACCGTGAAGATGGCAGCCAGAATGACAAACAGGAACACAAGGTTGCGGCGTTCCACGATCTGGCGCGCAAGCTTGTGCATGAAGTCTATCTGCGGTTTTTCGTGTTCGTTGCTCTCCATCTCCATCAGGCTGTCGCAGAAATCATCCAGCGAGAGGCCAGTTTCTTTTGTGCAGTAGGCATCCATTTTCTCCCGCAGCACCGCTTTTTCGTTATCATCCAACCGGTAGGTCAGTTCCTCATCTCTGCTATCCTCCCGGTGGAGAATGAGGTCGAGGGTGTCACACACCTGTCGATCTGCCAAAGAGTAGTTGGCATAAACATTGAGCCAATCACTGTGTTCATCCGTTACGACATGGGTTCAAAAATCCTCATCCACATCAAACCAGCAGGAGAGATAAAAATTCAGCGCCCCATTTACTTCGGAAATTTCCCCATCGAACTGGAGATCATCAGACCTTAGACGGCGGCTTCCCTGGAGCCCATCCGGAGCAACCTCCAGTCTGCTGACCTGTTTGTCATCCAGATATTCAAAGAACCGGCGCCACCGTTCATCCTGGCTGAGATCCGATTTTCGGTAGGCTTGGTAGGCGGCTGTGGACACATCTTTGATGTGGAAGGTCTGCCAGCCATCTGAAATATGGAGACAGGAGAGCAGCCCTTTGTCCAAATCAATTTCAAATATCCCGGAGACCTTGCCTGTGTTTTCAATGCGGAGTTCTGCCAATTCACGGAACCGCTGCGCCGGGATCTCCTCTGCATGGTCAAATACCTGGGCGAACTCTCTGGGGGGGGTGGTAAATTCGTTTCTCAGATAACGCCGCAGGAACACGGCTACTTGGAGAAACTCCCGGCCATTTTTCTCCATGAGGATGTACTCCTGCCCGTGTTCCCGGATGTGCATCGCACAGAAAACCTTGCGGGCTTCGGCTTCCTGTACCGCTGCCAGCCCCCCCTTTTTGATGCGCCGGTCAACCTCTTTCTGGCGTTCAATAGGGACTCGGTCGCTGTAAACTTCAATCAGATAGTTTTGCAAGACCTCCTCAATGTCGGTCCCATCCTGTTCAAGGATTTCCTGAAGAGCTTCCCAGCGATAGGGATCCAGCCAAATCTCAGCCGGCATATCTGTTCTCATCAGGTGTCCTCCTTCTCCAAATCCGAAGCAGGGTGGGTGGAGCGGCTGAGCCTGGAGCGGG
>ENA-UPTB01000951-UPTB01000951.1-human-gut-metagenome-genome-assembly--contig:-NODE-951-length-27840-cov-12.923675_pt1 | contig 27840 bp, 21 predicted proteins | sample MGYA00250046_ERZ773369 | MGnify/ENA primary metagenome ERZ773369 (study PRJEB29103, sample SAMN06111938) | human gut metagenome | biome: human gut; feature: ankylosing spondylitis patient; material... | reverse complement strand
TGCAGGGCTTCCAAGTTTCAGATATTCGCTTGCCGGAAGGTTATTTCCATTCATCATACCACTTGCTACGGAATGAACAAAGATTCCATTTACTACATGAGTACCATACTGTCCCCAGGATGGTCCCATCAGCGGCTGCCAGCGAAGAGATCTTGTCAGTGTGAAGGTTCCTGCTATAGTCAGTGATGTAGGATTACCTACGGAAACACGGATCGTCTTGATCGGATACCTCTTGCTGCTGTCTGTGTATACAGTCATAACACCGTTTGTACGGTCACATTCCAGATAATATCTGCTGCGCTTGAACTCGCTGGTTCTGTCATAAACACGGTTTCCGTATTTATTGAAACGATAGTTTACACCGTCAATCCATGCTGTGGTATTTGTATACCATTTACCTGTTGCCGGGTTGATATAACGTGCCAGGTTTCTGCTGGAATCGATGGTTACCCATCCTGTTGTAAATCTTCCTCTGCTGTCCAGCCATCCCTTGGTTCCTGCGCGGGTAGCACTTCTGTTTGTCAGTGCTGCACAATTGGAGAAGCAGAAGTAATACATCTTACCGTCACATCTGATTCTTCTCCATCCGGAAACCGGAAGAACACCATTGGATGCTGCATAATAATACTTATTATTATACTTGATCCAGGTTCCTTTATACATCTGACCACGATACTGTGTTGTGCTGGATCTCTGGAAGAAATAGTATTTGCCATTTACCTTGGTAACACCACTTGCCATACGTCCGTCTTCGAGGAAGTATCTGGAACCACTCCATGCTTTCTGGTAGTTGTTACCACCATTCGTAAACAGGAACCATCCGATAAATTTGTTGTTAACAACTACCTTCTGCATTCCCCTCTTTTCTTCTACACGTCCTGCAACGCTTCCGAAGTAGTAATATCTGCCGTACTTGGTAGAACCTGTTCCTGCAAGCTGTACCCAGCGATTTCTCCATGTTGCACGACGGCCGTTGGAAGTAAAGTAGTATCTATAGTTTCCAACCTTAACAAGACGGTTTGCATATGCAATACCTGAGCTGTTGGTCTTCCTCTGAAAAATCTTTGTAGTAAATACTGCCCATCTCATCAGATACAGAATCGTACTCACCCTTTAAGGCATGTGCTTTCTCAGTCAGAAACAGGAGTGTTTTCCTTTTGTCCGTTTCAGACTGAACACGGCTTATCAGCCCTTGATTTTCCATTCTTTCCAGCATCGTAGTAAGAGATGTTATCGCTAATCCGCATTTAGTCGAGAGTGACCTGATTGAGATACCATCCTCCTGCCACAGCACATAAAGAATACGCCCCTGGGCTCCATTAAACGCATCAATATTCTTTTCACTGAGAATCTTCTCAAAAATCCGGTCACCAAGTTGTTTTATTTTGGTGACAAGAAATCCGCCATTTGTTTTCATACAAAAGCTCCTATATAGTAGTTTATAAAATCATACTATATAGGAGCTTTATTGTCAAGAGCTTGTATATTTGAATAGAGGTAAATTCCGATTTGTCACTCTGTCAGTCGATTCTCCTCGCCCCAGACACAGAGCTGATCCAGCACAGTCATCAGCGATTTTCCTCGTTCCGAAAGCGTATATTCCACCTTCGGCGGGATCTGCGGATACTCAGTGCGGACGATCAGTTTGTCTGCTTCCAGCTCCTTGAGATTCGTGCTGAGAGTCTTGTCGGAAATGGTTTTCAGATACCGTTTCAGTTCATTGAATCGCACCGTCTCAAACTCCATCAGGCAGTAAAGAATGACCATCTTGTGCTTGCCGGAGATCAGCGACAGCGTGTAGGCAAAGCCGGTGTCCTCGAAATTGGCGTTCTCAATATAATTTTTTATCATTTCGCTTTCTCCTAAGATAGTACCTATCATAATTATCAGTACTTGAATTTATAATTTGCATGGATATAATTATAAGCAGGATGAACAGTCCTGTCAATCTGATCACAAGGAGAAGTTATCATGAGAACAAAATTGAAAATCACCGAGGGTATTTTCCCGATGCCGGTTCTGATGGTTGCGACTTATAACGAGGACGGCAGCGTGAATGTGATGAACGCCGCATGGGGCACCATGCAGGAGCGAGACACCGTTGCCCTGAATCTCACCGAAACCCATAAGACCGTGCAGAACATCAAGGCACGGGGAGCGTTTACCGTCAGCATTGCCGACGCTGCCCACATGGTCGAAGCAGACTATTTCGGCGTGGAGTCCGGCAACAAGGTAGCCGACAAATTTGCCCGCAGCGGTCTGACCGCCAGCAAAGCAGAAACAGTAGATGCCCCTGTCATCAACGAGTTCCCGATTTGCCTGGAGTGCAGGTTCATCGAGTATCAGAACAATGAATACGGATGCGGCGTCATCGGTAAGGTAGTCAATGTCACTGCCGATGAAAGCGTTATGGTGGACGGAAAAATTGATATGTCCAAGGTCAACGCCATCGCCTTTGACCCCTACACCCATGGCTACTACAAAGTTACCGAGCGCGTGGGAGAGGCGTTCCGAGATGGCTTAAAACTGAAAAAGTAAGGTGTGCAGAAAAGGAGCTTTCGCGTAAGCGAAGGCTCCTTCTTAAAATATGTGGATTTCACAAATGCCGATGTTCTGATCGCTTACTCCCGTGCCAGTTCATATAGGCTGCGGATGGATTTCATGACCGTATGCCACGACAGGTCGGCGGCATAGGAAAACTTCTTCTGATAAGCTCGCCACAGATTTTTCATGTTCGGGTCGGCCTCAACTTCATCAAAGGCCGCAGGCGCGTCGGCAAGATACTTCTCTGTACCGCGTTTCTTAGCCGTTGCAATGAGCGCCGCCCGGAGATCGGCAGAGATGATGCTCTGGCCGTGGAGCTGGCTCAGAATGTGCAGATCGTAAAAATCTCTCATGCGGGTGTTGGTGGTGGCGCGGGACACGACGGTTTCCAGCTTTTCGGCCAGAACGGTTTCCAGATTGTACGCCCAAATCTCAATGGAGCGATCCTCCAGCATCAGCTTGAAGCTGTACCGCACTTCGCGGGGCGTAATGGCGTCGCCGGTGGAAATGTCAATCTTGAGCGGAGTTACTACACCGTCAAACTCCGTTTCCATGCTGACGCGGATGCCCGGATACTCAGCCTCGTCCATGATCTCGGAAATGCGCTTCACACGGAACTCCACGCCATCGTCCACCGGCACGGAGATGATGGAGGCGATCATATTCTCTACTTCCTCGATGCCGACCGTTGCGCCTTTTACGGTTGCGTCAATGTCCATTGTGGAGCGGGCGTCAAGGCCGACCATGGCAGCCACCAGCATTCCGCCTTTGAGGATGAACTTGTCCCAGTATTCCGAAAGAGAAATGCGTTCCAGAAAGCGCTCCATCATGTAATTGCGCATCAAAATCTGTGCATCTGTGGCTTTGTCCTTGGAGAGATTGCGGATCAGGTCTTTGAGCTGCCGTGCAGTCTTAATCATAAGAGTACCTCCAAATACTGCCGAAGCAGTTTTTCAACACGGAACATCTGCGCATAGCGCATCAGCTTCCGTAAGTCCTTGTCTTTTCGTTTTGCGTATTGCTTGAGCGCATCCTGAAAGGTCTGCATCTCGATCCCGCTGCGGCTGCGGATCAGATCGCAGATGGTGCGCTCCATATCATAGACGGGAACGGGATTCCCGAACGGCGTGTTCATCGTGACGATTCCCACATCATGCAATTCTTTCTTGATGGTGTAGACCTTGATGCCATCCGCTTGCAGGCTGGCGGGATTGTAGCCGGTCTTGACGGTGATGGAATACGGACTCGGCTCCCGGTCGGTCAGGTCATGGAAAAACAATGCGCTTTCATGGGAGAATACGGCCTGCGCACAACGAAGGTGCAGCAGGTACATGGCGTCCGTCCATGCGTCGGGCGAAACATAAACGCCGTGCGCTGCCTGCTCCACGCCGCGCTGCTTGGCGTAGGCGTAAAACGTGGACTTGGCAATACCGATTTCCAAAACCTGCGCGGTTTTGACGATCCCATTGTTTTGCTGAAAAAGCAGGTCAAGCCGTTCATAGGCGGTCATGTTATCACTTCCTTCTTGCTAATATTATATTTGATATTAGCAAGAAAGTAAACAACAATTTTAGAAAAGCAAGCCGAGCGTTCGCCCCGGCTTGTGTTTTAACTATGAATGAAGTTTTTCATGGCAGCGTTCACGTCTTGCAGCTTGCCAAGTCCCTGCACCGCCAGCAGCGGAAGTCCCATCGGGCTGATCAGAAACGCCAGCACAAAGAGTATGATGCCGTTCTTTGCGGAGTAGGTAATCAGCACGGCGAAAGCCAGCAGGGAGAGCAGTCCGCTTGCCAGCTTGAACACGAAGCCGGAACAGGACAGCAGCCCCACGCACAGCCAAACGAACAGGGACAGGATAAGCGACAGCGGCGCAAAGAGAATTTTCAGGATGAACATTTTGCGGCCTCCTTTTCACAAAGTGCGGTCAGCGCGTTTTGCTCCTCAATGATCTGCGCTTCTTCCTTTTCGGTCAAATCACGATCACCGCCCGTGATCTCCAGCTCGCGGAAGCTCTCATAAGCGTTCAACAGAGAGTCCCGCAGCGCTTCGGGCGTAGGGCAATAGTCTACGGTGTTCCAGTCCTGACGGTGGTTGTCAAAACCCATGACCGTGTAGCCTCTGCTGGTTAGGACAACTTCAAAATCCGTATCGCGGTTGAGGTAGTCGGAAAATACCTTCAGCACAATTTCGTTTGTCAGCATACGTTCCGCAGCTCCTTTCCAAGCGGTCAAATCTTTTTCTGATATTAGAATACTTTGCTCATTGGTGTTTTGCAAGGATGCGGCAAAGTCATACGAATAGTTTTCGCCTTTTGCCCGACATCTAACCATATCACAGAATCTCGCTTTAGTACAGCTACCTGAACTAATTTTCTCCAGATGGGAAATATAATGTTGGTACAGTTACAGGGACGGGAGGTGTGGTACTTGCAGTTGAATGAAGCCGTCAGCAGGCGTTTGGTTGAGCTGATGCAGGAGCGGGGCATGACGCAGTATCAGCTTTATATGAAAAGCGGCGTACCGAAGTCCACCATCGGTAATCTTGTGAACTGCGCATACCCGTCTATGAAGCTGCGGATCATCCACGAGCTTTGTCAGGGATTGGAGATCGACCTGAGTAGCTTTTTTGCCTCGCCGTTATTCGATGAAAATAATCTGGAACCGTAGGAGCTCCGATGCTGTTTTGCGTCGGGGCTTTTGCTTTTGTACGGGCAGGGGCGGCGGTTATTCCACCGCCCCTGCGACTTATTTCAGCGCCGCCAGCGAGGAAACGATTTTCTCCGCCGCCGTCCATATCCGCTCCTGATTTTGCTGAATGTCCTTCAGATCGGCCTCATAGATACGTCCCGTCTCGTGGGCGCGGCGGGTGAGCTGATTGAGGTTGTTGCTGGAATACCGAAGCAGGGACACCAGCTCCCGCAGCTCCGGGAGATCGAGCTTTACCACGTATCCGTCAATCGCCATCTTGCGGAGATACGCCGCCATGTTGGTGGTGCCGAACTGCGCCATCTTCGTTTCGATCATTTCCCGTTCCTGCGGTGTGACGCGGAATTTGAGCTGAATGTCCCGTTTGCGCTTTGCCATCGCTCAGCGCTCCGGGGCTTTGGACTTCGCCGAAATTTTCGGCGAAGTTGTTTCAGGCGGCTTTTTCAGCTTGTCCCGGACAGAGGTTTTCTGCTGCTCCTGCGCGTAGGCTTTGCGGGTCTGGCTGAGAAACAGATCGACCAGACCGGGATGGCTGTTGACGGCCAGATAGCAGTTGCGGTCAGTACCCCATGCGTCGGGATTGGCAGGGATGGACATGGCGTTTGCCCAAGCCCTGTTGTCGGGAGAATAGCGCCTGTCCCAGTCCGCTTGACAGACGGTGATGGCAAGGACATGGAACGTGCGGTCATAGCCGAACTGCTGCACCACCTGATCGACCGCCGCTGCATCCAGCCGGTTATCCCGGTAGTGGTCACGGATGGCGGCTTCAATCGCTTCCTTGCAGGCCGTGTTCGCTTGATTGGAAGCGCGGTAGGCCGCAAGCTCGTCATGCTCTCTGGCGTAGGCTGCCGGGTGCTTGTAAACGGGGAGATTTTTCATTATCGTGCCTCCATTTCTTTTTTGTGGGGCTTTTCCGGTGCGCCATGAACAGGCGGCGCTTTCAGCCTGTCCAGAACGGAAGGCCGCGCCGATTTTGCAATCGCCTGTTCGGGCTGCGGCTGTCCCTTGCCGTCCAGATTCAGCTCCATATCCAGCTCAATCAGCCGTGCAGTTTTCGCGGCCAGCTCCTGCTCCTGCGGGAACGACTTACCGACCTCAGCCTTTGCCGCCGCCTGCTGGTTATAGAGGTTTTCAAGCTGCTCCTGAACACTGCGCAAACGCTCCGGCATTTTATCCAGCGCGTTCTCAATGCGGACAAGGTTGCCTCTGGCATCCGAACCGAGTTCAACGCGATGGGTCATTTGGCCTTTCAGCGTCAGCGTGTACGTTTTCCACATGGAATCAAAAGCAACGGACATGGTAAAGCCGCGATAGCTGCCGATCTGTACCGGGTCTTTGCCCTTGACCTCCTTGCAGGTGTCCAGCAGCGCGGCACCGGCGTTTTCCTTATCAGTGAGCCGGTCACCGCGAATCTCCATGCCGACAAAGCCCTCTGCCGGGAGCGGATGCGCCGCGAGGGTCTGCATATCCGCCTCCAGCCCACGAACAAAGCCCTTGTGTTCTTCGATTTTCTCCGGGAAGTATTTCAGCAGACTGTCCTCCAATCGGAATTGCTTGCTGTTGTGGTCTGCCTTCATAATTTTGAGCTTGGACACCTCAATGTCCAAATCCATACGCTCTTTGATGCGGGGATCACCGGCACACAGCGCCTTGATCTCCGCAAAGGACAGCGCCGTGGCGTCCACGTCCTCACAGGAGCGAACCGGGGATTTTGAGGTCATGATCTGAGAGATGAATTTCTGTTTGTTCTCAACGGTCTGCCAGAGGTAGGCGTCAAACGTCCCTTCGGTCACATAGCGGCAGACATGAACGAGCTTGTTCTGATTGCCCTGACGCTCGATGCGGCCTTTTCGCTGCGTGAGATCACGGGGACGCCACGGGCAATCCAAATCGTGAAGTGCGACCAAACGATCCTGCACGTTGGTGCCCGCGCCCATCTTGGCCGTGCTGCCCATCAGGACGCGCACCTGACCGCTGCGTACCTTTGCGAACAGTTCCCGCTTTTTGACCTCCGTGTTGGCGTCGTGGATGAACGCGATTTGCTCCGGGGGCATCCCGGCGGCTATGAGCTTTTGACGCACATCCTCATAGACCGTAAACGGCGTGTCAGAGCTTTCTTCCAACGGAATTGCACTCTCCAGCGCACGGACTTCCGGGTTGTCCAGCGTACCGGGGGAAGCCTTTGCCGCCCGCTGCGAGGGCGTGGCCTTTGGCGTAGAAATGTCGCAGAACACAAGCTGTGTCAGTTTTTCCTCCTCGCCGTCGCGCCAGTATTGGAGAATGTTCGCCACGCACTGATTGACCTTGGTGGTTTCCTCGTCGGGGAGCATGGGATTGATGATGCGCTGGTCAAGCCCCAGCTTGCGTCCGTCCGAGGTGATTTTAAGCATATTGTCCACATCCGGGCTGACCGCACCGCTGTGTACCTTGGACGCACGTTCCGAGAGAGCTTTCACCATGTCCTGCTGGATCTGCGTGGGTTTGGTGGCGATGGTGTGGTACGCAACCTCCGGCGTGGGCAAGTGGAGCTGATCCGCCGTTTTGATGTCGGCGACCTCTTTGAACAGATTCATCAATTCGGGTAAGTTGAAAAACTTTGCAAAGCGCGTCCTTGCCCGGTAGCCGGTTCCCTCCGGGGCAAGCTCCAGCGCGGTGGTGGTTTCACCAAAGCGGCTTGCCCAGCAATCGAAGTGGCCCATACCCATCTCTTGCAGCCGGTCATGCTGCAAATAGCGCTGGATGGTATAAAGCTCTGTCATGGAGTTGGAAACCGGGGTGCCGGTGGCAAACACCACGCCGCGCCCGCCGGTCAGCTCATCCATGTAGCGGCACTTTGAGAACATATCCGAGGATTTCTGCGCATCGGTGGTGGAAAGCCCTGCCACGTTGCGCATCTTTGTATAGAGGAAAAGATTTTTATAATTGTCCGACTCGTCCACAAACATCCTGTCTACGCCGAGCTGTTCAAAGTAAATCACATCATCCTTGCGGTCGCTGGCTTGCAGCTTTTTCAGCCGCGCCTCCAGCCCCTTTTTCGTGCGCTCCAAGCTCTTGATGGTAAAGCTGTTGCCGCCTGCGAGCTTGGTATCCTGAATGCCATCGGTGATTTCCTCAATCTGCTGGTGAAGGAGCCGTTCCTGCCGCTCCGGACTGATGGGGATACGCTCAAACTGGCTGTGGCCGATGATAACGGCGTCATAGTCGCCGGTGGCGATGCGGGCGCAGAATTTCTTGCGGTTGTGGGTTTCAAAGTCCTTCTTGGTAGTGACAAGGATGTTGGCCGAAGGGTAGAGCCGTAGAAACTCAGACGCCCACTGTTCCGTCAGATGGTTCGGCACGACAAAAATGGATTTCTGGCACAGTCCCAACCTCTTGGATTCCATCGCAGAGGCTACCATTTCAAAGGTTTTTCCCGCGCCAACTTCGTGTGCCAGCAGCGTATTCCCGCCGTACAGCACATGGGCGATGGCGTTTTTCTGATGCTCCCGGAGGGTGATTTCCGGGTTCATACCGGAGAAAACGATGTGGCTGCCGTCATACTCGCGGGGACGAGTGCTGTTCATTTCCTCGTTGTATTGCCGTACCAGCGTTTCGCGGCGCTCCGGGTCTTTCCAAATCCAGTCCTTGAACGCATCCCGGATAAGCTGCTGCTTCTGCGCGGCAAGGGTGGTTTCCTTGGCGTTGAGGACACGGCGCTCCCGTCCGTCTGCATCCTCAATGGTATCGTAGATACGAATGTCGCGGAGATTCAGCGCATCCTCCAGCAGCCGGTAGGCGCTGGCGCGATCTGTGCCATAGGTGGTGAATGCCGCCACGTCGTTGTAGCGCACCATGCTCTTGCGGGAAACCTGCCATTCTGCGGTGTACGGGACATAGCTGATCTCGATCTGTCCGCGCAGATAGCGAGGCGTTTCAAAGGTTTCGTACATGAATTGCTCGATGTACTTCTTGTCAAGCCACGTTGCACCCAGCCGCACCTCGATTTCACTGGCCTCCAAGTCCTTCGGCTGTGCGGCAATCAGGGCATCCACATTCCCGGCAAAGAATGGGTCGTGCGCTGCTACACGCTGCGCGGTGCGGAGCTTCTGCCGGACGTTGCCGGAGAGATATTCGTCCGCCGTCTGCCAGCCCTTCGCCCAATGCTCGCCGCCGTCCTCCAAGTCAAACGGGCCACTGTTGGGTTCCTTGTAAATGACACCCTTCAAATCCTCAACAATCTGCGGGATTTTCTCGCTGCCGCCCATGAGGGTGGCCATAAAATCGAGATCGACGCAGGCTTTTTCTCCGATGCAGACAGCAAGGGCTTCGCTGGCGGTATCCACAGAATCTACGCTGCGCTGCTGCTTGATAGTGCGCTTGTGGAACATATCCGCCTTGCGCTCCAGCTTTCCGTCGTCGTCCAGCACTTCCAGTGAACACAGGAGGTAGTAAGAGGAATCGTCAGAGAACGCAAGACGGTTCGCACGCTCATTGATTAGGCCGTGTTTTGCGGAGAACGCATCATAGAGGCGGTTTAGCTCGGCCTGCGCTTCCTGAATCCGGCTTTCTGCGCTGTACTCGTCCATTTGCAGGGCAATCAGCTCATTCACACAATCCCGCAGCGCGACCATGCCTTTAATGCGCTCGGCGGCGGTGGCGTTCAGCTCCGGTTTGACCATGCGGCTGTTTTCCCGGTAGTACACCTCGCCGTCCACCACGGTGTAGGAGTAGTTTTTCACATTGGGGTCTGCGGGGATGGACGTGTCGATCTGTTCGCTCTCGCCCAGCTCTGGCAGTTCCGCCTCCTGATAGGTGCCGCGAATGTTTTTCACGGCATCATGGAGCTGATCTGCAAGTGCCAGCCCCTCAATGGGGACAACGGTAAAATCCTGCTTGCCGTATTGGGTGCTTTCGGAGGTCTGCCTGCCGAGGATCATCTCCGGGTGGTCAACAAAATAGCGGTTGATGGCAAAGCCATCCTCGTTCTGGCCGAGGTGTACCCAATCCGGTTCGATCTCAATGGGACGGTCACGCTTTTGGAGAAAGAGAATGTCCGAAACCACATCCGTACCGGCATTGGCGCGGAACGCATTGTTGGGCAGACGAATGGCACCCAGCAGCTCCGCCCGCTGCGCGATGTACCTGCGGACTTCGGGAGATTGCTTGTCCATCGTGTAGCGGGAGGTTACAAACGCAATCACGCCGCCCGGACGCACTTGGTCGAGGGTTTTGGCAAAGAAGTAGTCGTGAATGGAAAAACCGAGCTTGTTATAAGCCCGGTCATCTACCTGATATTGTCCGAACGGGACGTTGCCCACGGCGAGGTCGTAAAAGTCTTTTCTGTCCGTTGTTTCAAAGCCCGCGATGGTAATGTCCGCCTTGGGATAAAGCTGCTTGGCAATACGTCCGGTGATGCTGTCCAGCTCCACGCCGTAGAGCTTGCTGCCCTGCATCTGCTCCGGCAGCAGACCAAAAAAGTTGCCAACGCCCATAGACGGCTCCAGAATGTTACCGCTCTGGAAGCCCATATTGCCGACCGCTTCATAGATCGCCTTGATGACGGTGGGGCTGGTGTAGTGGGCGTTCAGCGTGGACGCTCTGGCCGCAGCGTATTCCTCCGGGGAGAGTGTGGCGTACAGCTCTGCAAACTCGTCCGACCAGTTTGGTTTATTTTCATCGAACGCATCTGCCAGACCGCCCCAGCCCACATAGCGGGAGAGGATTTCCTGCTGCTCCGGGCTGGCCTGCAAGCCCTCAAATTCCAACTCCTTAAGAAGATTGATTGCCGCCATGTTCGCCCGGAACTTGGCCTTTGCGCCGCCGACGCCGAGGGCATCATCGGTGATGTGGAAATTCTGCGCGTTGCGGTGGCTTGCCGCCTTGAAGTCCGCATAAGCGGCCTGCTCCGCAGCGGCAACGCTGTGAAAGTCCTGCCACTCGCCGTCAATGGGGATAGATACCGCAGGACGGTGTGCAGGAGGCTCGTCGATCTCGGCCTGTGAGATGGCATCATCAAAATCAGGCACGAACTCGCCCATTTCCGAGAGCGCCGCGCGTCCTTCCTGCTCCAGAGTCAGCCTTTCTTCCTCGCTCATGGCGGGTAGTTCAGGCTCGACAGGTTCCGCAGAGGGCGGGTCATGCTCCGGCTCTGGGATGTGCAGCGTTTGGATTTCTATGTCGTAGGGCAAGTGCATTTTCTCGGCAGGATAGAACGCGACGGGTTTGGTGACAGGCTGCGGCTGCTCCCGTTCCTGCTCTTCAACAAACGAGCGTATAAACGCAATGTGTTCAGCGCGGAAGATTGGAAAGCCCTGCCTGTTTTGAAAAGTCACATCTCGCAGAGATACTTCATCCGCGCCGTAATTCACGCTGTCAATGACAAACTTCCGTCCGTCGATCTCCAGCTCCATGCCAATGGGAATGTAGTCCTTGGCATCTGCCTCGTTAAAAATTTCATAGCCGCCGGTTTCATCCGGCTGCGCAAGCACGAAGCTGTGCCCATGCTCCAGCAGCCGTTTCGTGGCGCTTGCCCATTGTCCAAAATCATAGCCGGTCACAGCGGTTTCGCCCACACCGGGAATATCGCGTTGCAGCAGGCGGCGATTCAGGGCGCTGGCGGCTCGCTCTGCGTCTGCGCCATAAAAAAGCAGCCGTTCTCCGACACGGACACCGATGAGCTTTTCGGGATGCTCTGCACGAAGTGCCTGATATGCCGAAATATTCGGCGCAAGCTCACGACCCTGATTTGCAATTCGTGTGAGGACAGCGGAAAGCGGCTCGGTTCTGTGTTCCGGCTCGTGATTGTTCTCGCTGGAGGATGAAACGACGCTGAGATGCGCGACAGTTTCATCTGCGGAATCAACATTATAGAGCTTACCGTCAATTTCCACGCGCTGCCCCATAAGGTTTTGAATCGCTTGCGGCGTCTCCGGGGTTGGCTGTTCTGTGTGCTGCGCCGCAATGACGCGCTGCGGCTCCGGTTCAGAAACCTCGAAATATCTGGTGTCGAGGTAGCGTTCAAAGGAATTGCGGTCGATGCTGACAGGTTCCTGTCCGGGTACGTTCGGTAACGTGTGCCAGACGTGATCTTCATCTACACGCGCGATAACGCCGACTGCTGCTATGTGGTCTAACTCTATGGATGAAATGCGATCTCCAATATGATAGGTATAGCCAAGCGGTGTTGTAAACGCCGGAGGGGATAGCTCAATTCCCATATCCCGTTTGATGCCATCCAAGTAAGCAATGGCGTTATTCTGTTCTGCAAAGCGGAGCGTTTGTTCCCCATCTCCGCAGAACCGTTCCAACACCTCATCCCAAATGCCGGTAATTCCGCCCTCGCCGGGATGCAGACGAATGGAGTATCGGTCAGGTGAAAATAACCGCAGTCGCTCATTCTCATCGTAAAATTTATTCTCGCGGATGAGCTGTGCCAACCTCCGCTGTACCTGCGCCCATGTGAGCGTCACCGGCTCGGCGTTTCCTACATGGATATACATGGGGGTTTTGCTATCTTCCCAGCCATATTTTGCAGCCAGCCATGCGGCGGTGCTGCGTTCTCGCCCATGCGCCTGCATATATAGTGCGACTTCCTGCTTGCCCTTTAGGTTGTCGTGCCAATCCAGAAGCGCGTTGTCAATGTCCTCCTGTGTAATCTGATAGGGAGATGGTGCGACCGTCGCTGCCAGCGTGGGATACAGTTCCTCCAAAAGCTCCTGATGCAGCCGGTTATGGAACGCGGGCATATCAAAGTACAGGCGGACAAGCTGGAGATCATCAGATGCCGTGACAATACGACGGATAGCGTCCGCGCCCTCCAGATAAGCGTTCTGGCGGTCTGAATTGCGGCAGGCATTGACAAAAGCCGTATCTTTGGAAAGCGAGTTGCCGACGGTCAGCTTGTACCCGTCAAACAGCTCTCGCACGGTAGGCTGTGGTGGCAGCTCGGCGGCGGGGTCGCGGAACACCCTCGTGCCGTCCGCGCCGAACTCTGCTTCATAAGCATTGATGGCGGCTTCTGCTTCATGGTCGATAGAGCGCAGCGTGTAAATGTGGCGCTCACCTCTAAAGTCTGACGCTTCGGCAATCGTCACATCATACTTATCGCGCAATTTCTCTACATACATCTCTAAATTGTGCGACGGTACGCCGCACATCTCCACACGGCCAGCGCCGGGTATCTCTCTTGTGGTAAGGTTGAGGTCAAGCAGCTCCGCCGCCTGTTTTGCGTCCTCGCCGTAAATCTCAAAGAAATCGCCCACCTGAAACAGCACGATGTCGTCCGGGTGGGCTTCCTTGATGGCGTTATAGCTGTCGTAGGCGGTGTTTCGCACCACATCCTGTGCCTGCGCCTTATCATAAAGCGCCTGTTCGTCTGGTGTAAAATAGCGGTTCATCCGAATCAGCTCAGAGATACGCGAAGCGACCTTGTTCCAATTCATCTGAACATCTGCACAGCCCGCTTTTTTCAGCGTGATGCCTTTGCTGCCGTGATCCTCGTAGCTGCCGCTTTCTCTGGATACGGCATGGGTATGCCCGCCGATGCCGTACTCCTTTTTCAGAAAATCGGCATTCTCCTTGGGAGTGTGCGAAGTCTGGAAAAACGCATAGATGCGGGTCTTTCCACCCTCAAAGCTGCTCCCGTTTGCAAGAGAAGCCGCAATTTCATCTTCGGTGATAAACCTGCCGGTTTCTGGAATAGCCTCCATATCGGAGCGGAATTCCTTTCGCGGAAGGGACAAATCTTCCAAACGTGTGAGAAGTGCCTGCGACTTGTGGTAATGGAAGCGCAGCAGCGCACGGTTTTCGCGGTAGGCGTCCATGAATACCTTGTATTCCGACAGGAGCCTATCCCGGAACGCCGGATTCAGCAGATCGTCCGTCAGACGCTCCGTTTCCTCTGGAAAGCTGGTGCTATGGATATTACCCAAGCAGGACAGATACCCCAGCGACTTTGCTTCATCCGAGAAATCGTGATAAAGGTTCCAGACATCCACAGCAATACCCAGCCGCTCATAGCGCGGGGCTTCCGTGACCTCAAGATTGGTGGCAAATGCGCCGCCGTCCAGAAGCTCCTCGATACGCTCCGCCGCATCTGCCCAGCCTATCACTTGGGCAGAACGAAGATAGCGAGAGGTATCTCCGGTTGCAATATGGATACCATCGTCCCCGTACCATGCGGAAAACCTGCCGTTATCCGTAATCAGGCCGTTGCCGCCGTAGTAGAGCTTTTCGAGAAATACCGCGCGATCCTCTAAAGGTTTTTGCTTGGAGAATTCCGCAGCAATTTTCATCCGCGCTGCATCCGCATTACCGCCCGCGCGCAGGATGTGGTCAATATCATCCTGAGAAATGAACATAGAAAAAGCGGAGGGTGTTACACTCTCCGCTTCTGCGATGGATTGAATTTGTTCTGCCTCTGAGGGGAAGAAGGACATCTGCGCCCCAGCAGGGGCATCGAACATATTTAGCTGAACACCAGTTCCGTGAGGATCGTTTCCTCGGCCTGCGCTTTCAGCGTGTTCAGCAGCCCTACCCACTTCATCGGGTCGCTGGCTTTCAGCGATTCCGTCACGCCCGCTGACTTCATCAGCTCCGGCATCATCTGTTCCAGTCGGTTGTTCGCTGCCTCGTCGATCTCCCGCAGATGGGGGTACAGCTTCTCGGACAGCAGCAGGCTGTTCCACAGTACCGGACGATGCTCCTTCAGGTAATTCTTCCGCATCCTGGCGTACTTGCCCAGCGGGGCTTGCGGCTGCTCGGTCAGGCTCAGGTTGGGAATCAGATAATCCCCGCTGCGGGTGTAGGTCAGTTCGCTCATGGCTTTCGCTCCTTTCCGCGATTTTCTCGCGCTCATAATTCTTGATGGTGACTTCGATCTGCCGCAGCACCAGCTCGCTGGACTGGCTGATGGCCGTTCCAAGGGCGGCGACGGTCTGCGGGGTGTTGAAATCAAAGACGTTCAGAAAATCCTCATGCTCGAAGTAATCTCCCGGCTGCATCCCGCAGCGGGACAGCAACGCATAGGTGGTGCTGACAACGGCGGCGTTCCGAAAAGCGGCTCCGATGTTGAAATCATCATAACCTTCCAGAAAGGAACCGTCAACGATGCCGACAATATCGCGCCAGTTGTCGTGCCAGTATTCATCTACAAGCTGCGCCGCCACACGCTCCATCTGATCGGCAAGTCCGTTTTCACCGGAAACGTCAAAGCGCTGTTCCAGCGCCGCAGATACCACCTCACGATGCTCCTGCCGGTATTCCCAAAGATAAGGGCGGCGAGAGTTCTCGCCGCCGCTGGTATCGGAAACATCGAATACATATCGGAGTTTGGGTTGGTCGCTGCTGGTATCCACAAGGGCGATGCCCTTGCTGCCTCGCCGCACATAGCGGCGCATCTGCTTATTCCAAAGGTCGTATCCCGCGCAGGCCGTGGCTTCCGGGCGCTGGGCGAAAATCATGAGCTGTTCATTGTAGGGGTACTTATACAGCCTTGCGGCGGTGGTCAGAAATGCCGTCCACTTCTGGTAGCTTCCCGTGATCTGCTCCGCCGTGCGGTCTGCCATCTGCGCATAGAGCTGTACTTTACTCGGCATCCATATCCTCCTTTTCAAAATCGGGGAACAGGTCAAGCGCGTCATATTCCGCGTCGCTCATCCTGCGCAGCTTTGCGATGGCGCTGTCCGTCAGCTCCCGCAGCTCCGTTTCATCCGCAGCGAGGTAGCCGCGCATTTCCTCCAGCGCCGCGATCAAGCCCGTGCGGGTGCCGGTGTTGTAGAGGCTCATAAGCTGGCGTTCTTCAAAGGTGATGTTCATATCAAAGCTCCTTTTCCGCGCTCTTTTTGGGCGCTGTTTTGTGTGGACGTTCTTGGGCCGGTTGGCTTTTGAGCTGCTCCAGCACAGATTTCTTCTTTTCCCGGTGTGCCGCCTCTGCCAAATCCATCAAGGAGATGGACATACCGGCCTTGACCTGTGCTTCAAGGTCGGCGACGGTGGGCTGTTTGGGGCCGTTGTTGATAATGCCGTCGATCATGCCGTAATCGTCCTCCATCGACATCTCGGCGGCTTTCAGATAATTCTCCGGCTTCTGAAAAACAGGTAATTCTCTAAAACCAACGCTGTCGCAGTAGTAATAGGATACCTTGCCGTCCTGTTTCAGCGCAACGATGTCGCTGACGGAGAGGCTGTGTCCCACAAAATCGCCGGGGCGCTCATCGTTGAAAATGTAGTAGAAGTTTTCAAGGATTCTGCCGGTATCATCGTCCGGGTACACCTCACGGGTATAGACGGCTTCATAGTTGGCCGGGTCAGGCGGCGCGGCCAGACTGCCGAGATTGGCAAAACGCAGCTCGACCGGCGCATCCCGGCGCAGTTGGTAGATCGCCATAGCATCGGTGGGACTGTTCAAAAAGCGCTGTTCCACATCGCGGGGCGGGATATGTCCTTTGACCGCATCCCAATCCGGTCTTGTGATCCCGAACATTCCGTCGTGCTTGATGATGTCCTCGGCTTCAAAGACCATTTCCTCGGTGTTGCCGGGATGGAGCATATAAACCGTGATGTCATGTTCCAGCAGTTCCACCGCCCGATCCTTGGAAAGCGGGAGCATATCGCTATCCAGATACCCATAGCTGCGCATATCGTCCACCGTCAGCGTGGGGTCAGGCATCGGGACGGCCTGTTCCAGCTCCGGGAGCATATTATCTGCCGCATCGGTGGGAACAGCGACTGCGCCGGTGATCTGTTCGCTGTCCAAGGGCGGCGTAATCTGCGCCTCCTGCAAGTCCTCCAGAATTCTCATATCTGCAAATGTCACCTTGGTTGGTGTCATGCCCTGAATGGCAAATACCTCCGTTCGGACAGCCCCGGCAACAGATGCAACCGGCGAATCTTCAATGGCGCTGCTGTCAATAACACCGCCATCCAGCAGCTTTTTGCTTTCCTTGTCGTAGAGCGAATAGTCCCAACCGCCGTCTGTATGCTGCACATGGAGATATACCGAGCCATCCACAAGATAAAGCGCTTCGTCTGTTTGTGTGGCGCTCACTTCTTCACGATTGACGCCGCGCTCCTTGCAAATCTCCGCAAAGTGCCGGTCAATGTCCGTAATCAGCTCGGAGGCAGTCTTGTTGATGGTTTCCAGACTGGCGCGAAGCTCTTTCAGCTCCTTGCCCTTTGACCATGTGGCGATATAGCCGAAGCTGTTTTCGCCCGTTTCAATGCCGTAATACTGGCAGACCGCATAGGAGATGCTTTCGGCCTCGACCTCCTCGGTGTTGCGGCTCTTTTCGCCGGGGACAAGGATCGTCTCACCATCGTCCGCAAGCTCCGTCATGTGTTCGTAGTCGTGGAGCTTGGCGTGGGCAATCTCATGGACGGCGGCGCATACCGTCTGCACCTCACTCATACCGGCGCGGATGGTGATGCTCTGTGCCTTAATGCTGAAAAAGCCGTCCGTATCCCGCGCAACGGGCTTTATCTCCATCGGAACGGGAGAAGCACGGCGCAGCGCCTCCATGAAAACCTCATACTGCTGCACATTGCCGCTCAGATCGGCGGCAAGCTGGGGCAAGGGCTTTCCAGAAGTCTGCGACACGTCAAAGACGGATACCACCTTGAACATAGGGATACGGATTTCCTTTTCCTCAATGATGGCCTTGCCGTCTGCGTCCAGCACCGGCGCATTGGTTTCGGGGTCGGTCTTGATTTCCTCGACCTTTTTCTTATAGGGAGTAGGAGCGATGATGCGAATGCCTTTTTCGCCTTTCAGGACGTTCCTGCCGAACTGATCGCGCCACTTGTTGAAGCCCGCCACATGGGTTGCGTCGGGGCGCTGCATATAGATGAGCATGGTATTATTGACCGAGTAGCGGTGAAAGCGGCTCATGGTGGCAAGGTACTTCCGGTACTTATCGCTCTCGAACAGCTCCTTGATGCCATTTTCGATGCTGTCAACGATCTCCCGCATCCGGTCTTTGTTGGTTTGTTTTTCAGCCATGATGATCTCCTTTCAGAAAAAATAGCGCCCCTGCGCAGAAGAAAACACATCCTGCACAGGGGCAATTCTCCGCAGATAGAGGCCGTTTTTGCGCTTGCGGATAGAATGACGCAGCCACTTGCAATCCGGCATGGAAAAAGCCTTGCGGCACGGGGCTTTCCCAGTCTCTATTTGCGGAGGTTCCAGTATTGTTTACGCTTCCGTTTGGCGTCCTGCTTTCGACGCTCCTGCTTGGCGCAGGCGGGGCAATATTTGGTGCGATTGGAGGAAGAATAGACCGGCTTACCGCAGACGGCGCAGCGCTTTCCCGGCCTTTCCCGCATCAAGTCGGCCAGCAGCTCATGGTCGGCGGGAAGTACCGCGTTTCGGAACCAGTTGCACAGCAGCGAGTAGGAAATACCCTGTACGCAGACGCAAGGCTCTCCATCATCCAGCGCGAGGCAGTTGCCGTGATCGTAATTGCAGCAGAGCTTCCGAATGAGCTTCTTGGTGCGGCGGAGCTGCTTGTGATCCATACGCGGCGCATCAGCCATTGTCGAACACCATCTTATAGCCCGCGCGTTGCCCATCATCCTCCAGAAGAACGACGGCATCATAGGTTTTCCCGGTTTTTTCCGAGTAGCAGCCTTTCAGCGGGGCGCGGCCATTTTTCAAAAGCACAGCGGCAAGAGATTTCGTCAGCGCCTTTTTCTTGGCGGCGAAGAATCGGCTGTTTTTCCAGAGGACAAATGCGCAAGAACGATTCTCACAGAAAAAGCCCTTCTGCGATTCCGTTACCTCGGCCCCGCAGCGGGGACACCTGCCGACTACCTCACGCCCGGAGGGGAACAGGACTTCCGCACCGGGGATGGGCTTGTAGGTCTGCACCAGCTCATTCAGCATGGCGGCGATCCCGTCCATAAAACTGGCCGAGGCGATTTCGCCGCGCTCGATCTCTTTCAGGTGGTGTTCCCATTCAGCGGTGAGCTGCGGAGACTGGAGCTGTTCAGGCAGAACGGTGATAAGCGCCGTGCCGGTAGAGGTGGGCAGCAGATTTGTGATCTTTTTGGACTTCCTGCGCTCCACAAAACCGGAGGACACCAGCTTTTCAATGATACCGGAGCGGGTCGCCGGGGTTCCGATGCCCTTGCGTTCGGCATCATCTGGCATATCCTCCTTGCCCGCGTTTTCCATCGCGGCCAGCAGCGTATCCTCGGTGAAATGCTTGGGCGGCGTGGTTTTTCCGGTCTTGACCGACGCGGCAGATACGGAAAGCGTCTGATTCTCCGTTACCACCGGCAGCGCGGGCGCTGCCTCCGTCTGCTCCTGCTCATAGCGCTTCCAGCCAGGAGCAAGAACGGTTTTTCCCTTGGCGGTGAAGCTCTGACTGGCACATTCCACCGTAATGACCGTTTCTGCGTAGCGATGTGGTTCATCCACCGCACGAAGCAAGCCCCTTGCCGCCAGCTTCAGCACCTCGCGTTCGCCCAGCGGCAGAGAGGCCATATCTACCTTTTCCGCGCTGATGGTGGGAACAATGGCGTGGTGATCGGTGACTTTTTTACTGCTGCATACCTGCTTGGCGCAGATGGTCGGAGGCTTCTCCATGCCGCAGACAGCGGCAGCGGCGGCGACAAGGCCGGGGACGCTGCCCTCCATATCGTCGGTCAGGAAGCGGCTGTCGGTGCGCGGGTAGGTACAGAGCTTCTTTTCATAGAGCGCTTGGAGATAGTCGAGGGTCTGCTGAGAGGTGTAGCCGAGAACGCGGTTGGCGTCGCGCTGGAGGGAGGTCAAATCGTAGAGCGCGGGCGCTTTCTCAGACTTTTCCTTGCGCTCCACGCTTTTGACGGTTACTGCCTTGCCCTTGCAGGTGTTGGCGATGGCGTCGGCATCCTTTCTGTCCTTCATTCTGTCTGTCGTGGCGGGAAAGCCGCAATCGAGCTGAACGGTGTAGAACGGCTCTGCCACAAACGCGGAGATCTCTGCCTCACGCTGTACCAGCAAAGCCAGCGTGGGAGACATGACGCGCCCAATGTTCAACGTGCGGCCATACGTCAGGGAGAAATACCGCGTGGCATTGATGCCCACCAGCCAATCGGCCTTGGCGCGGCAGAGGGCGGATTGATGCAGGCCGTCATAGTCGCGCCCAGACCTAAGCTGCTGAAAGCCGCTGCGGATGGCATCATCCTCCATAGAGGAAATCCAGAGCCGCAGGATAGGTTTGGCGCATCCTGCAAGGCAGTAGACTGTGCGGAAGATCAGCTCACCCTCGCGTCCAGCGTCGCAGGCGTTGACCACCTCGGTCATATCCTCCCGGCGCATCAGCTCCCGCAGAATGTCAAACTGCTTCTGCTTGTCCGCACGGACGATGAAGCGGAACGAGGTAGGAATGATGGGCAGCGCCGCCAGCGTCCATTTGGCATCATCGGCATTGTAAACGGCGGCGTCGGCCAGCTCTGCCAGATGCCCGAAACACCACGACACGATGTACCCGCCGCCCTCCAGATACCCGTCATGCCGTGATTTAGCACCCAGCACGGCGGCGATGCTCTGCGCCACAGAGGGCTTTTCGGCGATCACAAGACGCATGGTGCAGCCTCCATTCTCTTTACGTCACGGTAGCAGGGGCGGATGCAGTTCTGCCCGAAGCGCTTACAGCCATAGCAGAAGTGTTCCTTGGCAGCGGCGGGAGGGCTATCCTCCCGCGCTGCTTTCGGTTTCTGCATCATCAGGCGTTCCAGCGGATTATTGGTGAAATATCTCATGCGTTCGTATCCTCCGTAGTATCCTGTTCCGATTCGTCCTCATACGGCTCAAACTCGTATTCGTCCTCGCCGTAGTCATAATCGTCCAGATCGGCGCTACCCTTGGTCTGCGGCTTGGCCTTTTTCTGCTTGAAGAAGTAGAACGCTGCACCGCCGCCCAGCGCGACGATCAGCAGAACGACAAGGATGCCGCCCATGCCGCTCTTTTTCTCCGGTTCCTCGGCGGCGGGTTCTGTCGGCTCGGTGGAGACTTCTGGTTTTGCCTCCTTGCCCGCACACTCGGTCATGTTGCCCGCGCAGACGGGGCAGGATGTATTGACCGCACCGGCCACGCATTTGGTGGTGCAGGAGCAAGTGGCGGGCGTTTTTTCCTCGCCAGTCAGCGCCATCAGGTCAGCCTCATCCACCTGATTTAAGAAGTGGACGGTTTCTTCGCCCTCATCGTCACGGTCAATAATCAGGTAAAATGTATTGCCGTTCTTGCTTTCCAGCGTAATGAACTGTTTTCCAGCCTTGGTACTGGTGCCAATATCGTCGATCAGTGTCAGATTGCCGTCCGGTGTCAGCGCGTCGCTGCCGCCCGTCATGCTGCCGACAAGGAGCTGCCAGAGGTCGGCCAGCTCTTTTTCATCAAACGGAAGCGTAATGCCGCCGATGCTCACGGTGCTGTCGGCGGCGTCGGTGACGGTCAGATAGCTGCCGTACACATAGCCCACACGGGCAGGCAGCAGGATTTTTACCCAATCGCCGTCCCTGCCAATCACATCGACCACCGTGCCGTTGGGGAGCTGCGTAAACGCGGTGTTGTCCAGTCCCGCGCCGGTGCGGACGTTCAGGTTGCCGCCGTTGGTCGTGACCGTGCCGATCTGTTTTGTTTCCTGTGCGTCTGCGTCGCTGCTTTCGGCGGTGGGCAGCGCATCATCAGGATAATCACCGTCGCTGGCAAAGGCGGAAACGGGGAGAATCCCGATGCACAGGAGCATCAGCAGCAGACTGATAAAAATGCGTGGTGTGTTCTTAGTCATGGTTCAACGCCTCCTTTTCCGAAGTGGCCGGTGCAGGCGCGGCCTGCATACGGCGGAACAGCTCGGCAAACTGCTCCATCGTCATGCCGTTCTCACGCACCATGCCGATGATGTCGGTGTCCTCCAGCTCACGAATCTGTTTTTCCAGCTCGCGGTTGCGGCCTTGCAGATCAGAGATTTTGCCTTTGTTCTTCTCCAGCTCTCCACGGAGCTTCATAATTTTCGGGTTCATATCGTTCACTCTCCTTTACGGCAAGCGCCCATAGCGGTAGAAATGGGACTGCCAATAGCTTGAATTTAAGTTCGCATAAGAGATCGGGTCGCCACAGTGGATCATCATATTGTTGCCGACGTAGATACCCACGTGGCTGACACCGGGGGTATCGTAGGTTCCGGTGAAAAACACCAGATCGCCCGGTTTGACGTTGGCAGAGGATACGGGCATACAGATGTTGCAAAGCCCCTGCGCTCCCAGCCTGCCCACATCCCAACCGGAATGATTGATGACCCAACTGACGAAGCCCGAACAGTCAAATGAGGTGGAGGGACTGCTGCCGCCCCAAACGTAGGGGTAGCCGAGATACTTTTCCGCTTCTTTGATGATGGCGGCGAATACCTCATCGTCCAGCGCCTCCGGGGGAATGTCGTAGTCGGTATAGCTGCCCTCCACATACTTGCCGATGTAGCCCGAACCGGGGAACAGGTCGGGACGGTTGCCGAGGGTGGCCATGTAGGTGGCGTACATTCCGAGCTGTTCTTCGCTCATAATGTAGACGGGAACATGAGAGAGATTGAAGTTTTCCAGCGTGACCGTGCAGACGTAGTAGTCATACGGCACCTGATAGGTGTCCGTATGGGTATTGCCGTCTGCGTCCGTCCATGTGTCGGTTTCTGTGCGGTAGCGGGTTTCCACCACCACATCCTCGGTCAAAATGTACTGGCGGTCAAAGAGCATCTGGAGCGTACCCTGCACCTCATCCAGCGTCCATTCCCCTTGATGCAGCGCCGTAATCATGGAAATGAGCACATAGGGGTCATGCTCGATGGTGTCCAGATCAAAGTGGTACTCATCGTAGTCGTGGGTGCTTTCGTAGGTGTCGAGGTAGCGCTGAAGCTCTGCTTCCATCGCGCAATACTGCGCTTCCGCGCCCAGCATATCGGCGTCATGCGACGGATAGGTACTGGCCGCGATCCCGGAGCCGACGCCATCCATTATCACCGAGCAGGAGGACAGGCCGTTGAGCAGAAACGCCAGCATCAGCAGAATCGCGGCGGCAATGGCAAAGCCGCGCCGGTGCTCCCACACATATTTGCCCGCTTTCTCAGCCTTTTCAGCGGCCTTTTTCGCGGCCTTGGCGGTATTCTCTGCCGCCTTTGCCGTAGTCTGCGCCGTCTGATTGTGCTTGGCAGCGGCATACTGCTTCTTAATTGCCTGCTTCTGCTGCCATTTGGAAACGGGATTGCTGGTGGGGCTGTCGATCTCTGCTTTCTTCTGGAGCGCGTCAAGATTGGCTCGTTCCAGCTTTTTCTCTGCACGGATGGCAGCACGATAAGGCTTGAGCTGATGGGCGCGGTGGGCAGACTGCACCAGCCGCCCGCCGCTCTCCACGGCTTGCTCTACCTTGTGCGCGGCCTCTACGCCTACATTGTCATCCTCGCTCTGCCGCACCTCCCGGTGAACCTGAGAGAGAACAAGGTTGGCGGGGGCATCCTGCACGGCATGGGTCAGCTTGGAGGGTGGCTTTTTCTTATCCACTTCCTCAAACCGGAGCTGCGTTTTGACCTTGCCGGTGGCAGGATCAAAGCCGCGCTCCTTTTTGACCACGGTTTTCTTGGGGATTTTGGCCTGCGCCTTATCCGCCTTGGCCTCTGCTTTTTTCACCCGCTTGATGGGCTTTTCCAGCTTCGGCTCGGCAAGATCGGCGTCGGAAAACTGTAAACGCGGTTCTCTTTTCATGCCGACGCCACCTCTTGCGGTTTGGTGGTCATGACGCGGTACAGCTCGGTGTCCTTCGGGAAGTGGTCAATGAAGGGCAGGATCGTGTTGCCGTAGAACAGCAGCCCCTCGCCCTCGCCGGAGTGGGTCACATAAGAAAGCTGATGCGGCGAAATGTTGAGCTGCTTTGCGAGAATCTGCCGGTCGCCAGCGGCCTGATTGAGCATGTAGATGAAGTCGCTGTTCTCAAAGATGTTCTCAACCTCGCGGCTGGATAACAGGTCTTTGACATTTTGGGTGATCCCGGTGGGGATGCCGCCCCATTTGCGATAGCGTTTCCAGATTTCGACACTGTACGAAGCCGTCTGTTCCTCCTTCAAAAGAAGATGGAACTCGTCAAGATAGTAGCGGGTCGTTTTATGGGCGGCGCGGTTGATGGTCACACGGTTCCACACCTGATCCTGTACCACCAGCATCCCGATTTTCTTGAGCTGCTTGCCAAGCTCCTTGATGTCGTAGCAGACGATGCGGCTATTCACATCCACGTTCGTGTGATGGTTGAACACATTCAGAGAGCCGGTGACGTAGATTTCCAATGCAGTGGCGATGTACTGCGCTTCCTTTTCATCCTGCGCACGGAGGGCGTTATACAAGTCCTCCAGCAGCGGCATATTCTCCGGTTTCGGGTCGTTGAGGTAATCCCGGTAGACGATGCGCACACAGCGGTCGATGATGGTCTTTTCCACAGGGGCAAGCCCGTCCTTGCCGCCGACGATCAGCTCACACAGCGACAGAATGAAGTCGGATTTCAGGCTCAGCGGGTTATCATCGTCGCTGTAATCCAGATTCAAGTCCATCGGATTGATGTAGCAGGGCGAACCGTCGTAGCCCTTGCCGGTGGGCGACAGCTTAATGACCTGACCGTGCAAACGCTCCACCAGCGGCGTATATTCGCCCTCCGGGTCACAGATGATGATGTCATCCTTGGGGCAGATAAGAAACGCATTGGTGATCTCGCGTTTTGCCGAAAATGACTTGCCGCTGCCGGGAGTGCCTAAAATCAGGCCGTTGGGATTTTTCAGAAGTTTCCGGTCTACCATGATGAGATTGTTGGAAAGGGCGTTGATGCCGTAGTACAGCGCCTCCGAACCGTTCTGAAACAGCTCCTGCGTGGTAAAGGGGACGAAGATCGCTACGCTGGAGGTGGTTAAGCCCCGCTGAATCTCGATCTGATTCAGCCCCAGCGGGAGGCTGCTCATCAGTCCTTCCTCCTGCTGAAAGTCCAGCCGGGTCAGCGCGCAGTTATATTTCTGCGCGATGCTGGAGGTCTGGAAGATGTTGTTGTCAAGCTGCCGGGGTGTGTCCGCCGTGTTGAGAATGAGGAAGGTCAGCAGGAACATTCGCTCATTACGGGACTGCAAATCCTGCAACAGCTTTTTAGCCTCTGCGCCGTAGGTGGCGAGGTCGGACGGGATAATGTCCATGTCGTACCCGGCGCGGACGGCCTTCTTCTGTTCCTCGATTTTGGACTTGTCGAGATCGGTGATCTTGCGCTTGACGGTCTTGATGGCGTTGACCTGATCCACAGACTGCACATGGAGATTGACGAGGACGCTGCTCTCCATATCCAGAAAGTCCGCCAGCATCCGGTCATTCAGCTCCGGTGCCAGAATCTGCACGAAGCTGATCGCACCCAGCTTTTTGCCCATGCGGAACATCCTGCCGGTCTTGAACTCAAAGGAGCTGGGCGCGATAAAGTCCTTGGTGGACAGCCCGGAGGGAGCCAGCCAGTCCCACGAAAAGCGGAACGGCTCCTGCTCGTCCATCCGCAGAATGTCGTGCATGACGTGCAGGCGCTCAAAGCCGTTCAGCGGCGCAGCCACAACGCCCAGCCGCTTGAAGTTGTTCAGAAGATCGGTTTCAATGCGCTCCAAACGGGGCTTGGCGGCGCGGAGATTGTCGGCTTCAATGCCGAATGTGAGATACTTGGTCTTAATGAGGCCGTTGTTGCCGCGGGCAAGCTGATTTTGCAGCATACCGGCGTACTCGGCGCGGATGCCGTCAAACTCGTCCCCGCAGGGCGGAATGGAAATGCTCCGTGCAAAGGTTTCCTGCGAAGCCGAGAGGTTCACAAAGGAAAGCTGGAATTGCACGGAGCTGTCAAAGTAGTTCAGGAAATCGCACCACGCCTCAAAGATGGCGGTCTTGTCCTCATTCTGCGAGAGCTGGTAGTTGATGTCCTGATACTGGATCGTTTTGGTGTAGCGCGTATTGGTCACACGGCAAATGCCGTCCGGCCACATACGCTGATACGGGATGCTGTCCTGCGCCGATTTTTCTTTTTTATCCGTTCGGTTCGCTCTTGCGATGGCGGCTTCGATCTGTTTTCGTTCGGCGCGGGTCAGCTTTTTCTTTTCGGACAATTTGATACACCTCCCGGTCTAACTGGTTTTGCCGCTCCAGAACGGCATAAAAATTGTTGGTCTTATACGGGCGCTGCTTTGGCCTCTGGAAGCACACGCGGTAGATGTTGCGGATAACGACCTCCAGCGGCTGACCGTTCTTTTCATACATGGCGAACAGCATAGCCGGGATCATCACCACCATCATCACCATGGCGGCGGGGCTGGTACCGATGCTGCCCTTGAGCAAAAAGAAAAGTGGTACACCGATGAGTGCGCCGCTTCCGAAACAAATGAGCTGCCGTTTCGTGAGGTTGAACAGCACCTTGGTTTTTACTTTGGTTAAGTCCTTTGGGACATTGACATAGGCCATAGAAATCCCCCCTTTACAAGAGCTTTTCATATCGAAGTTTCATCTGCGCCGGGTACAAGGCAGAGGTGGGCTTGCGGCTGCCTGTCCAGCATTTGCCGCCTGCCAAACCTGCGCAGCTCCAGCCAGCGGCGCGGAGACTGCTGCCGCTCTCGCTATCCAGCGTATAGGTGATGATCTTGCGGTATCCCATTGCCTTTGCCGCCCGCGCGGATGCGGCATAAAGGATGCTGCAAGCGTTCTTCTCACCGGTGGTGCAAAGGCGATTGACCTCCAATGTCCAGCCATCATCCAGATACCGGCTCACAGGACGGCCTACGATTGCAACACCGACAAGCTCTCCATCCTTGGCACAGCCGATGGAAAACTTATGCCCAGCAGTTGCCTTATGGTGCCGGTGATGCGCATTGACAAATGCGTTCGCTGTTGCAAGGGTAACAGGCGTGAGTGTCAGCATGGTATCACCCCCGTTAATGTGCATTGAACACAGACTTGGCAAGGCTGCTCGTTTTGAACAGGCAGAAGCACAGCAGCACCGTGTAGCCCATGCAAGTCCAGATGGCGTAGATGATGTCATCCACAAGCGCGATGTTCTGCACCAGAACGGCGTAGATGGCAACGCAGACGATGATGAGAAATGCTTGGAAGCCCAGCGCCAGCAGGGAACGGATGTAGTTCTGTCCCATGCCGCCCCATTCCTTGCCCATCATGGTCGCCATCGGAATGGGGGCAACAGAGGTGACGAGATATATTTCAATCATTCTTCCGAATGTGATAATGAAAATGCAGATGGTCAGCGCCCACATGGTAATGCCAACGAACAGCGACTGGAACCACAGACCGAACAGCGGCCCCAGCTCCATTTCCATCAGCCGATCCTCAATGCCCACCATGACGCTTGAAATGTTGATGCTGGTGTCGCCGATAATCAGCCCGGAGGCGCTGGCAACGACGCTTTGGGCGGCATCAAACACGCCCATCACAATCGTCCATGTGTTTGTTACGATCAGGACAGCGGCAGCGGACTTGAACGCCCACTTGAAGAATATCCATGTGTCCATGTCGTTGAGGTTATTTTTGTCGGTAATGAGCTGGATCAGCTCCAGCGTCATCACAAAGGCGAGAATTGCGCCTGCGA